>Ga0209992_10004813_pt1 | contig 10347 bp, 25 predicted proteins | sample 2SBtaG_2_FD_182564 | JGI IMG/M metagenome (GOLD analysis project Ga0209992, IMG submission 182564) | Deep subsurface microbial communities from Kolumbo volcano to uncover new lineages of life (NeLLi) - 2SBTROV12_ACTIVE470 metaG (SPAdes)... | ecosystem: Environmental > Aquatic > Marine >... | reverse complement strand
ATGTGGAGACAGGCGTACCTTGTTGGTCTTTGTTACTTTTAATTCGACAGTGAAAAAGTTGCCAGAAAGATTATAGCCCAGTATATCAGGAGTCCCCCATGAAGCGGTATTTTCCACACGTGTAAATGATAATTTGCAATTATTTTTAAGATTGAACGCTTTAATTTCATACCAAAATTTTTTTTCTGGTTTCACTACTACACCTCACTTAATTGTCAAACTATTTCATAAACATTTGTACAGAAATTCTAGGCATGATTGGACTTAAAACAGGATTAACTTTGTGAGCGATGGGAGCTTTTACAATGACTACAGAATTACCTACAGGTGGTATCCAGCCATGTCCATTACCATCAGTAAACATAAACTCCCCTCCCCATTGTTTACGCCATTTATGATTTACATAAAAAGTTGCTCCATACTTCCATTTACCATCATCGTGCCAGTTTATACCTGCATTTTTTTTCATATAATGAATAATAGTTGTCATTGATTTTAACTCAGTAAGTTGGAAATAAGGGTTATATTTAACCAAAGTTTTTAACATTTCAAAAGGTTTGTATTCTTTAACTTCAACCCTCATTGGAGGTAGTATATTATTTATTAGATCCTCACTCCAAATACCTTTGGCTGTATGTAAATTTATTTTTTCTCTTTCCTTAATAATTGCATCGTGAATACCTTTGTACAAACGATAGTCTAAAAAATTAGTTATCCACCAGATTTTTCCAGGGATTAAATAAGATAACTTCATTGTCTTAAAAAACAGTTAATTGTATAACGAGCGCCTTTAGTTACAGGCTCAGTGCCATGAATCCACAGAGGCTCACCAGGAAAAATCATTGCCTCACCTGTAGATAGGTTTAACTTCTCTTGCCCATCAAAGAATCTAAACTCACCACCTTCGTAATCATCGTTAAGATTTATAGTTAAAGATCCTCTTATGCTTCCACCAACATCAGTATGATCTTTAATACATTGTCCAACATCATACTTTAATATCCTTATGTTATCTGTTTTTGTCATAAAAATATTTTTAAAAGTAGGACATAGCTTAGTACGAATGTACACTTCATAATTAGTTAAAACTATTCTAAGATATTTTAATATAATTTCATAAGGTTCTTGAAAACCTTCGTTATCTTTTAACAAAGATATGTTAAGACAACCAAAGTTATCCTCCATTCTCTTACCTTCTTTAAATTTATAACTTGCTTCTGGTGTGGTCATATGTTTTTTATCTTCGTAAAATCGTATCAGCTGTTTGCACACATCTTTATTAATTAAATTTTTTAAATGATACTTTTGATCTATTATTTTGTGATCGTAACTCATAGTTTTTTAACAACCTTGCCCATTTTCCATTGTTCAGGTGAAATTGTAATAGCAAGTCTATGAGATTCTCTAACACCAATCAATTTATTTTCTAATAACTTTACACCTGTAATGTCATAAAACTCACCATTTGGCAGAATAACTTGCACTCTTGCATTGGCTGCCACCTCGCCTTTCATGAATTTATCTAATGCTGCTCTCAATACCTTTCCAGTAAACATAGGTTGATTTATAGACTAAGTTGTATTAAATATCAAGTATGGGTTTACCAAAGAAATTAACTGAGCAACAGATGAAGTTCGCCTACGAACTCGTGACGAACGAGGGCAGAAAAACAGCGACTGAGTGTGCTGTTGATGCCGGCTTTGCAAAAGACTCAGCAAGACAATACGCAAGTAAATTACAAAATCCAAAATTGTATCCGCTGGTTGTTAAATACATTGGTGAACTTAGAGAAGAGTGGCAGAGAAAATATGAAGTCACTTACGAAAAACATATTGCAGAGTTGGGACAGATCAGAAAAGAAGCTCTTAAAAAGGGAGCCTGGTCAGCAGCTGTCAACGCAGAAGTTGCACGCGGAAAGGCTGCAGGTCTATATATTGAACAGAAGATAATACGAACTGGCAAGTTAGAAGACCTAACAACAGAAGAACTAGAATCACGAATGAAACGAATAATCGATGACTACTCTCCAATTCTAGATGGAATAAGTGAGGAAGAATTGAAAGAAAAAGTAAAAGAAAAACCAAAGCTGGTATCAGATAAGTCAAAGTAATACCTTTTCCATCTTAACTACACATCCTCTTGGAAATACATTTCGATCAGAGAATAATTCATCGCCCTCCTCGTAGGATGCAAACGTTCTAATAAACTTCTTATCTCTACTAAATAAATATGCCTGAGTTACCATGACACTAGCTTTAAACTTTGCAAACTCATCGGCTGTCGCGTGCCCCGAATCGCCCGTCGGATCGACCCAGGTGATTGTGTAAAAGTTATATCTTTTCTTTTTTATAACAATTGATTTGTATTTACTTTTTTTGGCCGTCATACAATTTTATGTTTCCGGAAATGGAAACTCTTTCACCTTCTGTTGTTTTAAATGGATACACCCAATGTGGTAGTGCAGCTGGAAAAATAAACATATCACCTACACTAGGTAAGTGAGCGTGTGAGTTTAAAAACAAATTATGAAAACTTCCACCTGGTATATTAAATTCAAAAGAGATACAACCTGGACCAGGGCTATTGTATACAGCTTCTTTGCATTCTTTTTCTAATCCTTCAGGAATTTTTGTGTACGCTACAAAAGATAAATCGTCGTCATGAGTATGTGGTGGATTAAATTCATTTTTCTTTTGACGATTAATCCAAGCGGATTTTAAATAAAATCCTTTGTTTAATTTAACTTGTCTATAATCAAAAAGCCCTTGAACATAGCTACTAAGATATGGATAAATTATTGTAAAGACTCTGTTTCTATCTAACTCGTATTCATCTTTTAAATGACCGGCTAAATCTTTTTGATAGTTTGCTCCGTCTTGTAATTTATTAAAATCTTCTAACTCTTCGGGAGTTAATTTATAATGACATACCCACGGCCCCCAATGTAAAAAATTATATTCTATTCGTCTCATACGTTCCTTCCATAGAGTTTTATACATGAGAAACTGCTTTTGTAAAAAGCGTTTTCACGCGCGCGCGTAGGGATTTCCCTGAAGCACATTGTAACACCATTGTAGCAGCATTGTAGCAGTACTTTATTCAATAATATCAATGATTTAAGTCCATTGTAGCATTGTATCACTATGTTTTTCAAATTTTTTTTCTCAAACATAAATCTCATACAGAATATTCTATGGGTCCTAGGTGCCTGATGCCTGTTGCTTGTAGTATTGACCCACTCTACCTAGCCAAGTCCACATAAAGTGTTGAAATTCCTTACCATGTGACACGTATCTTAGAACATCGCCCCCTTTAACGCTAATTAGAATCACTCCAGATTGTATATTCGTACCATAAACATAGTTGTGAGCCACAGCATATGCTGCGCATTGTATAAAATAATCGTCAATCCATTCACGCTTCTTGTATTTATTGCTTTGCTTAAAATCTATGATAGACTCCCGACCGTCGTACAAACCAGCCACGTCAGAAGCCCCCGCATACAATCCAGGGTACCATAGAGGCATCTCTAGCCCCCACACCTCTTCTAAGGGCTCGAAATGGCCTTTATCGATGATGTTTTGGGCCATGGTGCCTGCTTCAATACCTAGTTTTGTAAGATCCATGTGGCCTTCATCTTTTATAAATCCTTCTAATATTCGGTGCATAATTGTACCTCGAGCGGCTGCATCATCACGTATTTTGTCTGCCTTAATTTCGCCTTCTCTTTGCCTCCATGCTGCCAGTTTTGCTTTCGACTCTTCCGATCTAGTTGCACCCAGTATTGTTGTAACAGATGGCAACTTCTCGTTGTTGATGTTGTAAACTCGACCAGACTCAGAGTCTACTCTCTTGATGGTTTGGTAATCAAATTTTGACTTTCCATCCCAGATAACTTTCTTTTTTCCGATGTTATGAAACTCTCGTAAATCCTCATCATTCATCATTTTAGGGCTCCTTTGTTTACTACCTTGTATTGTTTTAAGTCTATAATATTGTCTTGATTAATACTGTAGTGGTCTATCACTTGTTGGATCTTAGGCATCTTAACGTGTGCCCAGGGCCATAGCAATTTACAGACATAGAAAGCATCTCTAAATGTGCAACGCCACTTCCATTGCATTAAATATTTAGTTCCATCTTTACGCAAACCTTTACGAGGCTTACGCACGACAGTTCCGCGTCCTAATACTTCGTGGACCCAACGTATAACAGACTCATCCGTCATAGTTATTTCCATACTAATACGTTGTGACATAGATGTTCTATAACCTTTGCCATTATGTTTTTTCTTTTTCTCCGTACGCTTTGCGTAATAGATACTGCCTTCTCCATCAAATAGCCCGGCAATATAGGCTCTATCTGTCTCTGTTATCATTCTGTCCTTTCTAACATGCATTTGTTATCACCAGTCTCTGACGTTCTAAAACCAAAGTGTTGTAATATGTATGCAATTTTATTCATTTCATATGTTTTAATATCATCAAATACAAATCTTGTGCCAATCCTGGATCGTGGTGCAAAAAACATAGTCTCTTCCATTACTTTCTCCGTAGTGTGTGGTCCATCAAAATGCACAAAATCATAAACATTTAATAATTTTTTTTGACCATTTAGATACAAAGGTACACCACCACCAAAAGCATTGAAGTAGGCCGTATCTTCTAATTGGTATAAGATAAAATTTTCATGATTTTTAAAAGCTTCTAAAAAATTTTGTTTCATTGAATTAGGATACGTAGGTATTTTTGGGGTGCCATCTTCATTTATTAAAGGCTTACCGTCAAAGTCTGTCCAGTATGCAATGGTTCCTTTCTCATGATCTATTTGTTTATCAAGATGTTTGTAAAGTAAATCACCATATGGATCGATACCAATATGAAAATAATTTCTATTTTTTAAAATGTCTGTAATAACAAAACTTCCATAACCTTCTCTTACTCCTATCTCTACAGTTAAATAAAAATTTTGTGGTTTTAAATTATCAACCCATTTGGCTAACAATTTATATTCTTTACCGTCTCCTGTTATCATTTACGTCCTTTTTCTTTTTCTTCTTTTTTAATATTCGACCATAGTTAGGCCAGCCAAAGTCATCGTGTGATTCGTCCTCGTATCTCCAACGTATGACATCGGTGTTAGGATTATATTCAAATATTTTAGCTTTCATTTCCTTGGTGCCTTTGCCATCATACATTTTGCTTCTCCTGTTCCATGAATTTCAAAGTTATAAAATTTCATTACTTCCGAAATCAAATCAAACTTATATTGAGTGTGATTGCTAAATACAAATCGTGAATAAGGTCCTGCTCTTTCAGCAAACCACACGGCTTGTGTCATTATATCTTGTGATTTTGTTGAACAATCAAAATGCACAAATGCAAACGTCATGTCCTGGTGGTCCGGATGAGACATAAATAATCTTTCTGTCATGTTTGCAAATCTAAATCTTCCTTTGTTAGTATAATCAAAAAGATCTTCAACCAAAGTATCTCTAACGTTGTCCATGTAAGAATCGATTCCGATATGTAAATAATTGTTAATAACATTATCCATTATAATTTTAGATCCCATCCCTTTGCCTACTCCAATCTCACATGAGTAGTACCCTCTACAATCAAAGTTATTAGACCATTTTTTAAGTAAGTCATAATCTTTACCGTCTGCTATTATCATTGTCCTCCTTGTTCCACATTCGTAACAAACCTATTACGAATGCATATATTAATAGTATTGCTGCTATCGAAACAAAAAAATCTATCATGCCGTTCTATAAATTTTTTTGTTAATTAATTTTTCGTTTACTTTAAAATCTTTATTGAACATCAACTGCCAACCCACACCTAATGCAAACTCAGGGTCTAACAAATCTTTGGGTTTACAATTAAATACTTCAGCAATTTTATCTAACAATTTTAAACTTACCTTTCTTTGTCCTTTTACAATTCTAAAGACTACGGATTGTTCCATGTTTAACTCGTTAGCTAATCTTTTGTAAGTCAAACCATACAGGCCAACCAATGTTTTTAAATTAGTTGCCACTATAAAATCACTGGTTATCATAGTTTAAACGCCTGTAGTTCTTTTAATTTTTCTTGGGCATCTACAATTTTTTGCATAAGTTTATCTATCTCTTCTATGTGCTGTGGATGCTCTCCAATGCCAACAGAATTATCCAGATATATTTTTATAGTTGCATCTGCTTCTGATATTTGCGCAGTGTATTTATCTTCTAACGCTTGTAGTATTGCTCGTCTCATATTATTACCCCCACTATGAATCCAACAATAAAGCCCACTGATGCATAAACTATCTCGCTTCGATAGTATAAACTCCAGGCAGATAATTGTTGTCTCCATTTTTTGTTATTAATGCTGTATTTTCCGAACAGTATCATCGTCTTCTTCCTCCTCTATTTCTCCTTCATTGTTGCAAAATTCACAGTCAGCCCATTGTTCCTCACGTGCTTGCTCAAATGGCACTCGTACAAATCCGTTGCCATTACAAACTTTGCATATTTTTTTTACCATCTGCCAAACCTTTGACCACTTGCAAAATTATTAGTTGCTTGCGGTTCTTGACAACAGGTTGTTGTAGCACCATAATGAAGTTGTGGTGGATATCTATCTTGTTTTGTATACCAAGACAATTTTGAATCCTCCCATTGTTCTTCTCTCAACTTCAGCTCTCTTTCTTTTATATCGTTAGCTCTTTTCATTTCGCTTACGATTGCTTTCAACATGTTTATCATGCGTTCTCCTTTCTATTAAAAAACTGCTTTGCTTTCATTCTTATGTATTGATGGTCAAACCCAGCGTATTGGCATACCAAAGCAAAATCTCTATTAGGCTCTAGAAAATAACTTTTAGCTGATTGGGTAAAGTAATCATTGTCTGGGTTACCGTAATTTTTATTACGCCATTGTGAACCCAATGCGTCCTCCAGGGCTACGATTAACACATTACGCCAAAGACTTTGCTCTGCATTCTTTCTATCTCCAATGACGTTAATCGCTCTTGGAAACACGCTTTGTGATTTTGCCATTTAATTTCTTCGCTTTCTCGTCTACTAACATTCTGATCACCTGCGCCCTTGATAAAATGATTCCTGGTGCCAGTACCTTGGTCAGCTTATCAATTTTACCATAGCAGTCATGATCAACTGCGAGACTTTTGTATTTGCTTATGTCTGTCATTTAGTATATCCTTTCTGTAATATCTAAACATATAGGATATTTATATAAATTTACAAGGGACTTGTCAATGAAATTTTTTTTAACAATATACGTTTGTTCAACCATAGCGGGTAATTGTGTTACTACTCTTACATATCCTAAACCCCAGGACAGTTATTATGATTGTGTTCGAAATGGGCTTTCTGAGTCATACGATATATTGTATCAAGGTAAGTTTTCAGAACAAGATGTAGTAAAATTTAGATTATATCCTAAATTTACGTGCGAAGAAGTTGTTGTTCCACCACCTAAACCAAAGACCCCAGCCTAATTATTTGCCCTGGCCCCGGTATTTTTTAAAACTACGTCTGCGATTTTTGTTCATTTTTGCCTTGCTAGGATTGCGTCCAATCGATGTTTTGTGAAACGTAGGCACGTGAGCGACCTTTGCGTATAAACCTTTAGACTTTTTCGCCATGTTCTTTTATGTATGCCCTATCACTTTCAGTTACTTTTAAATATCTTATATTTCCATTTATGTATTGTCTGGTGTCTGCACCACAGTTGGTGCATCTATAATAATCTTGAACAATTGCAATTAAGATTGTTTCCTCTTCACACTGTTCACAAAAACCATGAACAGTATCTATGTTGGCAAATGCTTTTTGTATTATAATTTTCTTACTCATTACAAATCTACAGCGTTACCAATAACAGGTTTGTATTTAGTTTTACCTTCTTCTCTGTATGCTCTTAGTAATTGTTTTCTTGGTTTATCAGATACATAGCTACAGTGAATCCATCCGCTGTTGGGCTCACCTGGAGTAAAAAATTCTAATATCATTTGATCATACGGTAGGTTTGCTTTAATCCAGTCAAAGACTTCAGCGTTGCTTGTGCCCAGGCATTCGAAGTCTGCCGCCTCAGCTTTGGTATGTTGCGAATTTAATGAACTACCTATCTTTACACACAGCTCAGGGCTACGAAAGCAGCTGGTCACCGTTACTCTGCCGAAGTGGTCACGCACTGGCTGTAGAATATTTTCACAAAGTAGTTTTAATTTTTCTATTTGATCTGCATTAGGATTATTATCAATACCCAACCTGATGGCTGTGTCTGATTTAATAAGCTCTGAGAGGCTGAAATTACGTGATAGTTTCATTTTTAAAATTTTTTCTACTATATACTTTTTTATTCTTAATTACACGCTGTTTATATTGTGGTGTTCTAACTTCTTTTGCGTACATATTTAGCCTATAATCTCTGAGTTTTCTTGCAAATTTATTTAGATAAGATAAGTTTTTTAATAGATTTTTCGCCAAGGTATACCTCTGTTTCTGCTTCACTACGCACACATTTGTAAGATATGTTTGGATTAAAATCACGTTCTGCTACACGACGTGCACGTAAACAATCAGCCATTGATTTTTGTATTCTGTGTTCCTTGATCTCTCCATCCCAAAACATCAGCAGGGCCACCACAGTCTCTATCATTTTTTCTCCTTGTAATTATCTAACGTAATAACATCAGGGTTTTCTTTCATATACTGTTCTTTTAATTCTGTCCAATAACTTACCTTTGGATCAAAGTCTCTACCATCAAAAGAAGCAGAAGATACAACACCTAACTTCATACACATGTTAATTAACTCAGCAAACTCAACAGGAATAGGTTTTATTCTAGGCACTCTTTTACATTCTTTAACAAGTTCTAACTGTGTTTTTAATTTTTGTTTTAGTCTTTGTTCTTTCGCAAACTCTTCATCACATACAGGTCCAATAGATTTTCTCCACCTTAAACCCATGACTTGATTCTGTGATTCTGCACTAGATCCTGTCTTATATTCGTTTTGTCTTACTTCTGTATATGCTTCCCAACTACCTTGGTCACATGAGTTTGTGCCATCATTTAGATACTCGTTTCTAGCTTCAGCTGTTGTACACAACAAAAAACTAACGATTAAGATCTTTAATATCGTACGCATGTTCTCTTACCTGGTCTGCTAATTGTCTATATAAATTTTCTGCCATCTCCCACGTTGCTTCAGCTGCAGATAGTCTTGTAGCAACTTCTGTTAACTTATCTTCTGCCACTGTTAAATCTCTTTGTAAGTTAATGATAGTTTGTTTGTTGGCTTCTATGGTATCAGTTAAACTTAATACATATCTAACTGATGTAAATGTTCCGGCTAGTATTGCAGCAACCACAGGAACAATTACTATGTTCTTTTTTACCCATTCAAATTTTGATAATTTATTTTTAGTTTTGGCTGCCATTTGTATATTTCATTTCTCTGTTTGCATCTTTTAGCTTTTCAATATCTATTAAAACCTTATCCATTTGCCCTCGTAAAAATTCTATATTAACTTTGTTTAATGCCATATTTTCTATATGTTTTTGTAACTTATCGGTCGACTTATAAAGATCCTCGATCATCATGAATTGTTCCGAATCGGCGGGCAATGAACCTAATTGTCCACGTGGCCATTTAATTCTAAACTCTGTATTCTCTTCTAAATCTTTTTCCATTAATTGTATACGAGTGTCAGCTATGTTTAATCTTTCTACAATCTGAAAGTAGCCCATGGTGCCAAGGGCGACGATTATAATTAGAGAAGCAACCGTCTTCATTGGCATTTGAACGGCTGCTTCTTCTGATATATTTAATGGTTTCTTATTCATTTCTTGTCATTTTTTTGCCAGCTAAAAAGCCAGTTTACGTACCAATCTATCCAGCTTTTTATCTTAGCTTTAATTTTTTTAATCATTTTTCTTTTCCTCCATCTCGTAAAAGAAGTTGTCAGTGTCTTCTGTTCGCCACTTCTGTGTATCTTCTACGTTCCAATAGTTAGTTTGTACCTTCCAGTCAGGTGTTTTGTCCTTAACTGTGAAGGATGGAATGTCCCAAATTAATCTATTATTTGGTTGAGCAGCATAGTTGCCATCATTTAATGCCAACACATGGGCGCACTTGTGTTCGTGCGGGATCTCAGAATGATCAGTGTCTAGTATATTAGGTTCTGGGTGTGCAAAGTCAACAGTAAATAAATAACGACCCCAGTGCCATTTTTTATCTTTACCAATGTATTTACCGGATTGTGATTCTAAAATATCCCAAGAAGTAATAGCAGGATAATAACTAAAAGAGTTCCAAAGCTGAAGTTCATCAAGT
>Ga0209992_10004811_pt1 | contig 10349 bp, 7 predicted proteins | sample 2SBtaG_2_FD_182564 | JGI IMG/M metagenome (GOLD analysis project Ga0209992, IMG submission 182564) | Deep subsurface microbial communities from Kolumbo volcano to uncover new lineages of life (NeLLi) - 2SBTROV12_ACTIVE470 metaG (SPAdes)... | ecosystem: Environmental > Aquatic > Marine > Volcanic... | reverse complement strand
CTGAGCGTAAAAAACGGGTGGATGATATTTTGAAACGCTTTGCTATTGATCATCGCGCTGATCATTTACCGCAACAACTTTCAGGTGGGCAACAACAGCGCGTAGCTGTAGCGCGTGCTTTTATTGGCAAGCCAAAACTTATTTTAGCCGATGAACCTACAGGGAACTTAGACTCAAAAAATGGTAATGAAGTGATGACGATGCTGCGTGAATTAAATCAAGAAGGCACGACCGTCATCATAGTAACCCATTCAGAAAAAGAGGGCAGTTATGCCGATCGTTTAGTACGTTTGCTAGATGGTCATATCATGGTTGATAAAGCCACGCAGTTATCATCAACAGTTGAGGTTGCTTAGCATGATAATAAATTATGTAGTTACTGCCCTGCGAGCAATAAAAAATGATAGCCAACATTTTTTTCTCAACATAATGGGTTTTAGTATTGGCTTGGCAGCAGCGATTTTAATGGCATTATTTGCTCAACATGAATTGTCATACGATAAACAGCAACCTGATAGTGCACGTGTTTATCTAGCTCACACTGATTATACCGCGATAGGTTTACAAGCTATATCTATTAGCAGTTTTAAGCTTGCTGAAAAAATGAAAAGTCTTAGTCAGGTAGAAGATATATTTAGGCTTGTTAATACGCAAGAAATTGGACAAGGAATGAGTAATGTAGTTGAAGTGGCTGGAAATTATCATAGACTAAATGACTTTTATATGGCATCAGCTAATATTCTTGATTTTGTTAAATTAACGACGATTGCAGGTAATATTACCCAAGCATTAGCAAAACCCAATCAATTAATATTGAGTGAACATGAAGCCAAGCGTCTTTTTGGTAATACACAAGTTATAGGTCAGACATTAAATCATGGTAAAGAGCAGTACACCATAGCTGCTATTTTTGAAAATCTACCTGAAAACTCCCATTTTAAGTTTGATAGCCTGATTCAAATGCCAACTAAATTAATGCAAGAGGGTTACGGTTATGTGTATTATAAATTATTGGCGGGTACTGATTTACCTGCTTTTACTCAGCAACTGATTAAAGAAAGCCATATTATTTCCCCTTGGCAAGCTAAAAAAAATGTGAAAATGACATTAGTTAATATGGAAAAATTACACTTTGTCAGTAATGATCCCGCGGCAATGAAAATGGGCGGTTCGTTAACCGTTTTGCAAATATGCATTGGATTAAGTGTTATTTTGATCATCATAGTTAGTATCAATTTTATTAATTTAGCGATTGCCCAATCTGCAAAACGCGGCAAAGAAGTAGGTGTTCGTAAAGCATTAGGTGCAACAAAAATACAGCTAGTGACTCAGTTTCTTACTGAATCTTTTATGGTGGTAGCGCTCTCAGGACTTACTGCATTTGCACTCGTTCAAGTAACCTTACCTGAATTTAATGTGCTTATGGATAGAGAGCTTAGTTTAAATTACGGTTCATCATTTATGTGGATGAGTGTTGCCGTTATTTTGGCAATAGGCTTACTTTCTGGTTTATACCCTGCACTTTTTATCGCTTCTTTTAGCGCCAAACGTGTGCTCAGTGGTGATCTCATTCGTGGTGGTACGGCTATTTTTGTCCGTAAATTAACCCTCTGGTTTCAAAGTGCTTTTTCTATCGGCTTAATAATCGCCGCCGTGTTTTTCTCTCAACAAATGAAATTGATTGATAATTTACCAGTAGGCTATGAGAAATCATCAAGGCTAATCGTTAAGTCATTACCTAGTGATGCTTTATACAAGCAAGAACACAATAGTTTAATTGCTGCTATTAACGACTTGTCTGGTGTTGAGCAAGTTACCGCATCCAATACCGATCTTACCAGTGATATGGAGTCAGCTCTGAAATTTACTTGGCCAAATGGAGAGGTGTTAAGTGGAATGCAACCCAGTATTGCTACGAGCTATTTTCCTGTTGAGACCTTAGGTCTTAAATTACTTGCAGGGCGTGATTTTTCTCCACAATTTAGGGGTGATTGGTATCAAACAAATGAAGCTGGAAAACGTACCATTGGTGTCATTGTCAGTCGTCGTATGGCTGAATTAGCTGGTTATCAAGATTTAGATTCTGTTATAGGGTTAACGCTAATAGAACCCAAGCATGATCTGAAAGCTAAAGTGGTTGGTGTTATCGAAAATGTCAAAATTGGCTCTGCACGGCAACCAGTATTGCCGATGTCATTAAATTTAGGTTTTTTTGATCTAAGTGTCACCAGTGATCTTGTGATAAAAACAAGTAATGTCGATATGGCTATACTTAGTGAGCAGATCAAGCGATTAGTCAGTAAAGAGCTACATATCAGCGATGTAGCAATTAGCCAATTAACGGATGATTATGCTAGCGCTCACAAAAACGAGCATAGAGCACTAGAAATGATAAGTATTTTTAGCTTGTTAGCCATTTTTCTAACTTGTTTAGGTGTTTTTGGCTTAGCCTCATTTGCTGCATTACGTCGTAAAAAAGAAGTGGCTATGCGTAAAGTGCTGGGAGCATCACGCATTAGCATCGTAAACTTGTTAGCCAGAGAATTTTTATTGTTAGTGGCAATAAGTATCACTATAGCCTTTCCAATAAGCTATTGGTTGGTAGGAAATTGGTTAGCGAATTTCAATGAACGTATTGAACAAACTGTAGGGGGCTATTTGGCTTCAGCTTTAATCGTTACTGTAATTACGTGGTTAACGGTTGCTAGTATTGTTTTTAAGACCGCTTCGACTAGACCTTCTTTAATATTACGTTACGAGTAATAATTTTTATCAGAGCAACTATTTGTAATTGGCGAGCTAATACCTTGAATATAAACAGCTTTATTTTTACACAATACACAAATGAATATGGGATTAGTCGTTTAAATCTCCGTAGAGACTTACTTGAAATTAATTTACATATTAATCAGTTGAAGAGGCGTTTAAAGCAATTCCCTGTTTGGTTGCCAAAGGGATGATTGCCAAAGATAAATTAGCCTAAATAAAAGATGATTTGACTTATTATTTAGCAAGAAAAAACCAACACTATTTTGAGGTGCTTTCAGGGTTAACACCGGGTGAACAAGTGATCACCTCAAGCTATGGCAATTTCGATAAAGCACAACAGCTAAATTTAAATTAAAGATAAAATTAAAGGGATAATAATGATAAAAACAAATAAATTAAGTCGTGTTTTTCGCACTCAAGACATAGAAACTACGGCGCTGAATGATATTAATTTAACGGTAAATAAGGGCGAGTTTCTTGCCATTATGGGGCCTTCTGGCTGTGGTAAATCAACACTGTTATCAATATTAGGGATGTTGGATTCTCCGACCGCAGGCAGTTTTGAGTTTGATGGTAAAAATATTGCGCGTTATAACGAAAAACAATTAGCACAACTGCGCAAGGCTTCAATTGGTTTTGTTTTTCAAAATTTTAATTTAATCGATGAACTCACCGTTTATGAAAATGTTGAGTTGCCGTTGCAGTATCAAAAAATATCAAAAGCTGAGCGTAAAAAACGGGTGGATGATATTTTGAAACGCTTTGCTATTGATCATCGCGCTGATCATTTACCGCAACAACTTTCAGGTGGGCAACAACAGCGCGTAGCTGTAGCGCGTGCTTTTATTGGGAAGCCCAAACTTATTTTAGCCGATGAACCTACAGGGAACTTAGACTCAAAAAATGGTAATGAAGTAATGACGATGCTGCGTGAATTAAATCAAGAAGGCACAACAGTCATTATAGTAACCCATTCAGAAAAAGAGGGCAGTTATGCTGATCGTTTAGTACGTTTGTTAGATGGTCATATCATGGTTGATAAAGCCACGCAGTTATCATCAACAGTTGAGGTTGCTTAGCATGATAATAAATTATGTAGTTACGGCGCTGCGAGCTTTTAAGCAACAAAAACAACATTTTGTACTAAACGTTTTGGGACTCAGTGTGGGTCTTGCAGCAGCTATACTAATGGCATTATTTGCTCAATATGAATTATCATATGATCAACAGCAACCTGATGCAGAGCGGGTATACCGTATTACACAAGATTATACTAAGTTAGGAATGGAGGTTTTACCATTATTTAGTTATGTTAAAGCTGAAACAACCTTAAATTATGATCAAGTGGAAGATATATTTGCCTTAACCATGCTGGGGTCAAATGAAATTGATGTAAAGTATCAAGGTCAAGGTTATAAATTAACTAGTGTTTACGGTGCAACACCCAATATTGAAAATTTTATTAATATTGATACTTTAGTAGGTGATCTAAAAGTTGCTTTGGCTACACCAAACAGCCTTGCTTTAAGTAAGAATGAAGCATTACGAATTTTTGGAAATACTAATATCATTGGTAAGACATTAGTGCATGAAAACTCAAATTACACTGTACGAGCAGTTTTTTCTGACTTACCACAAAATACACATTTTGCTTTTAAAAGTTTAGCTTATGTAAAACATAATCCAAGCCATAGTGGTAGTTATGTTTATGTAAAATTTGCCGATCAAAGTGGTGCTAAAAGATACACCCAAATGCTAACTAAACGATATGTTACTGGTGAGCTTAAAGATAAAACTTCGTTTTATTTAATGCCTTTGCTTGATATACATCTCAATGCAAAATCTATGGCTGAGTTTAAAAAAGGGGGAGAAAAGCAAAATGTGATGATCTTTGTTGCTTTGAGTTTCTTATTAATTTTAGTTGCAGGCTTTAATTTCATCAATATATCGGTGGCGCAATCAACTAAACGAGCTAAAGAAGTTGGAATTCGTAAAGCTTTAGGGGCGAGTAAAGCTCAGTTAGTGATGCAATTTTTATCGGAATCGGTACTGATATCGCTATTAGCAACGTTTCTTGCATGTGTGATAATAGAATTTATTTTACCTAATTTTAATGCGCTAATTGGCCGTGAGATAACAATTGATTATAGAGCTAACTTCATTCTCATGGTTGTCGTCACGTCTATAACCGTTGGAATTATTGCCGGTTTATATCCGGCATTTTTTATCTCGTCGTTTAATGTAAAACGAGTGTTAGATGGTGATTTACAGCATGGTAATACGGCAACTTTAGTACGAAAATGTTTACTTATATTACAGGCTAGCATTGCGATTGGCTTGATCATTACTGCAGTCATTATGAGCAGACAATTGACTCATTTACAAAACTTATCTCTGGGTTATGAAACTAAGAACCGACTCATGATCTCTAAATTGCCGGCGGAGCTTATCTATTCAAAAAATCCCCTTTCACTATTGACCAAGTTAAATGATATTGAAGGCATTCAAAAATCATTCGTTCTAGGTTTTGATATCACTAAATCGACGATAATAAATCTTCAAGTCATTTGGCTCAATGGTGAAAAGTCTGAAGGTCGAATACCTACAAGTGGAGTAGGGTATAATATAGTCGAAGGGCTTGGACTTAATTTATTAGCTGGCCGTGATTTTAGAGCTGAGTTTGCTAGTGATTGGGATACGGTAGTTCTTGAGCCATTCAAAAGGAATGTTAGTGCCATAGTAACAGAAAGTGTTGCAAAACAAGCTGGCTTTATGAATGTTTCAGATATAATTGGTAAAACCATTTCAAATGCAAATCTAAAATATCCCGTTGATATGCACGTGGTGGGAGTGGTTTCCGATGTAATCATTGGTAATGGTTCTGACACAGGGGGAATGTTGATGTTCTTATGTGGCTACCCTAGTTCGACTCGATTTGATGTAATGATGACCATAGATGGGAATAATGTATCTTCTATTCAACAGCAAGTTGTTGAAGTGTTGAGCAAACATGCAAATTTATTTGAGCCTAAAATTAGCTTGTTAGCCGATAACTATAAAGCCGTATTTCGGGATGATGATCGTACCTCCCAAGTGATGTATATTTTTACCTATTTAGCTATCATATTAACGATGCTTGGTGTTTTTGGATTATCTTCTTTTACTGCATTACGTCGGCAAAAAGAAGTGGCTATTCGTAAAGTACTTGGCGCCTCTCGTCTTGGAATTGTGAATTTACTCGCTAAAGAGTTTTTGATCTTAGTGGTTGTTAGTGCGGTTATAGCTTTTCCAATAACTTATTGGATTGTGGGGAACTGGTTAGCAAACTTTAATGATCGTATAGACCAAATGTTTTGGATCTACGGTTTGGCATTATTCATCGTTGCTGCTATTACGTGGTTAACGGTTGCTAGCTTGGCGTTTAAAGCAGCTTGTACTAGGCCGTCACAAATATTACGTTACGAGTAATAATGTTTATAGAGATATAATTGGAGCCACGCATAATTATATCTCTATTTTTGAATGCTTGAATTTTATTTAACTCTTTAATGTTTTGCTCTTCTATTGGCAAAATAGCTAAATTTATAGGTGGATGAGAACGAGAAGTAGAGTATTAATTTATTCAATAACAAGTTATTTTGACCAGAGACTTAATTTAGGTTTAATCAAGTTGATCATCTTGCCTTGCCATGATGACTTCAGCAATTTCTAAAAAGTTAATACCACAGCTTTTTTCAAATTTTACGCATTGCTCGGTAGTGACGTTTAAACCTAATACCGACGGACACAAATCTTGTAAATATTCAGCCATGCGTTCTTTGGCATCAATTCTCCCATAAAGCTCTTCTGCTCTTGCGTCAACGGCTTTTAACATATTAGATGCCATTAGCATTTTAATATAGCTTTCGGTTTTATTAATCATGAGTTTAACTACAAAGATTGATGAGATGTTAAGAATAACTGATCAACCTGTAAGCAACTTTGATGAATATCAAGTTTTTAAGAGGTTATAAAATAAACCGTATTTTTAGTAAGGTGTTATTTACTAGTATTAAGAGGACTATTTTCGTAACGAGGTAATAATAAGTATGGCACTAATAATGGCACTGCTTACGGCAAATGCTAAGTGTTGTTGACCATAAAACAACGCGCTTGATAATAAAAAGCCAATACCGACAACACTTAATATTAACTTCTGCTGTGTTTTTGCGTTTTTATCGGCAAGTTGTTTTAATAAATCGGTTTGTTGCTGATAATGATGTTTGCCCGAACTGAGATAATCATAAAGTAAATCAGGCATTTCAGGTAATTTTTCATTCCAAAATGGGAAGTTGTCTTTAATTTTAGTAAAGACTGCTTTTACCCCCATTTGTTCTTTTACCCAGTTTTCTAAAAAAGGCTTGGCGGTTTGCCATAAGTCTAGTTGTGGGTAAAGTTGTCGACCTAATCCTTCAATATAAAGGAGTGTTTTTTGTAATAAAACGAGCTGAGGTTGTACTTCCATATTAAAACGACGGGCAGTATTAAATAAATTCACTAATACTTGGCCAAACGATATTTCGGCAAGCGGCTTATTAAAAATAGGTTCGCAAACAGTGCGAATGGCAAATTCAAATTCGTCGACACTGGTGGTTTTAGGCACCCAGCCCGAATCAACATGAAGTTGCGCAACTTTACGGTAATCGCGATTAAAAAAGGCGACAAAATTTTCGGCCAAATAGCGTTTATCTTCTTTATTTAAGGTGCCAACAATGCCGCAATCAATTGCTATCCAGGTTGGATCTTCGGGATCATTGGCATTAACAAAAACATTACCGGGATGCATATCAGCATGAAAAAAGCTGTCGCGAAAAACTTGTGTAAAAAATACCTCGACACCACGCTCAGCGAGTAATTTCATATTAACGTTACGTTGTTGTAATTCAGCAATTTCGCCAACACCAATACCGTAAATGCGCTCCATTACTAATACGTTTTTATGGGAAAATTCACTGTATATTTCTGGAACGTATAAAACGTGATCGTATTGTTTAGTGGCAGGAGTGCCTTGCGAAAAATTACGTCGTAGCTGAATAGCATTAGCGGCTTCGCGGTTTAAATCGAGTTCATCAATAATGGTTTTACGGTATTCTTCAACCACTTCAACAGGGCGTAATCGTTTTCCGTCAGGTAACCAACGCGCCACAATGCTAGCAAATAACGACATCACTTGAATGTCGGCAAGGATAATTTTACCTATATTGGGACGTAATACCTTAATAACCACATCAAGCGGTTTGTCGTCAACGGTTAGTGTGGCAGTATGTACTTGTGCTATAGAGGCTGAGGCGAGTGGCGTTTCATTAAATTCACTAAAATGTTGCTCAAATTCTTCACTGCCAATAGCATTAATAATCAGTTGTTTCGCAAGCTGACCATCGTAAGGGGTTACTTTATCTTGAAGAAACGCTAATTCGTCAGCAAACTCTGGTGGTAATAAATCGCGACGGGTAGAAAGCATTTGACCAAATTTAATAAAGACAGGACCAAGTGCTTCAATCGCTAAGCGAAAACGTTGTGCGCTGCTTTTATCTTTGTGTTTATTGCGTAGCCAAAAAAAACTAAACCGTGCAAGCTTTGCATACCAAGGTAGCATTTTTTTAGGCACTAATTCGTCTAAACCATAGTGTAAAAAAGTTTTTAGAATTTTATAAAGCCGCTGAATACGCACGTATTATCCTTTGGTTGGTTGTAAACGCTGTTCTATTGCTGTTAAGCGTAACATTAATTGGTCTGTTTGCTCGTCTATTTTATTTACTTGTTTATAAAAATCATCAAGTTGCTGTGCTGTTACGACTAATTTTTGTTCATGGACAATATATTCACTGCTATCAGATTGAACTTGAGTTTTTAAAAAATTAAATTTATCGGCGAGGGTTTTAGCAACACGGGTTAGCTTATAAGTAGCCACATCACCAATATATTTAGCCAGTTCGCTTTGCCAATCTATTGTTAAATTTTGCGCGATATTGGCAAAGTGTTGGGCAATTTTTATATCGCCAGTTATATCAAGTTTATCTTGTTTTATTAATTCAGTAAGCTGCTGGTTTTGTTGTAGTTCTTTTAGCGTTTTAACGCTTGATATAATGCTGCAATCACTGTTTTCGTCTAAACTCGTTACTAATATTTGTTGTTGGAAAACCGAGAAGCTCAACGGAAAATTGAGTTCGTCTAAGATAATGGTTAAGCATTTTTCATTAACCGGCTTTAATTCAACGTTTTTATTAATATTTAGCTTTAATGCTTGATTAATGATTTTTTCAAGTGCTAGCGCTAATGCTTGTTTTAGCATTAACTGTGAGCCTAAGTTATGGGTAGTTAGCGCTGCTGTATTCATTAGTTAAAACTTATAGCCTTTATGTAACGCTACTACGCCACCGGTTAAATTATGATAACTGGTTTGTTCAAAACCTGCATTATTCATCATCTCTTTAAGCGTTTCTTGATCAGGATGCATACGGATAGATTCGGCTAAATACTGATAACTGTCGCCGTCTTTGGCAACTAATTCGCCCATTTTTGGTAAAATGTTGAACGAGTAAAAGTCATAAGCTTTATTTAAAAGTTCATGTTCTGGCTTCGAAAATTCTAATACTAATAAACGCCCACCAGGCTTTAATACTCGATACATAGAAGCAAGCGCTTTATCTTTGTCGGTTACGTTGCGTAAGCCAAAAGCAATGGTGATTATGTCAAAAGTGTTATCGTCAAACGGCAGGCATTCAGCATTAGCTTGTACGTATTCAATATTTTGTACTAACCCTTTATCGCGTAACTTATCGCGACCAACATTAAGCATTGAGCTATTAATGTCAGCTAAAATAACTTTACCTTCTTTACCCACTAATTTAGAAAATTTAGCGGTTAAATCTCCGGTACCGCCAGCTAGGTCTAATATTTTATTACCAGGTCGCACACCACTGGCATCAATGGTAAAACGTTTCCATAAACGGTGAATACCAAATGACATTAAATCATTCATAATGTCATATTGCTTGGCAACGGAATGAAACACATCGGCAACCATTGAGGCTTTCTCGGTTTTATCGACGGTTTTAAAGCCAAAATGAGTTGAATTGTCTTGGTTATTTTGCGGGTCTGGCGTTGACATGAGTTAACTGCTCGTTACTTTTATTGACGAAATTGCCGTTAGTTTACTGCAAGCGACAGGTTTCAACAATTATCATTGCTGTTTTTATTGTTGTTTATCGTTTTAGATCAAATGCTGTTTTAAATTTTGATAATTTTTTGGACTTTGATAAGCACACTAAATAACGTTAAAATAAGGCTACATAAATTCTATTATTGCATTGAGCTATTGTTAATGTCTGTATTACGTTCTGTTTTTTACACCTTGTTGTTTTGGCCTATTAAATTACTGGTTCATAGCAAAATAATTTGTGATAAATCTAAAGAAGACCAGCCACAAGATAATATTGAAGATTGCTCGGCTCGTGCTCAACAGCCTATTTTTTATGTTATTCGTCATCAGTCTGCGAGTGATTTATTAACTTTGCAACAGGCTTGTAAACAACAAGGTT
>Ga0209992_10004809_pt1 | contig 10351 bp, 17 predicted proteins | sample 2SBtaG_2_FD_182564 | JGI IMG/M metagenome (GOLD analysis project Ga0209992, IMG submission 182564) | Deep subsurface microbial communities from Kolumbo volcano to uncover new lineages of life (NeLLi) - 2SBTROV12_ACTIVE470 metaG (SPAdes)... | ecosystem: Environmental > Aquatic > Marine >... | reverse complement strand
CCGATGTGATTCGAACACATGACCTTTCGATTATCAGTCGAACGCTCCAGCCAAGCTGAGCTACGAGCCCACGAACAAATCTCTAGGCTGAGGTCATTTAAGTTTAATTTTGTATCCGCAAAGTGACCAGTAAATTCGTCACTCATCATACGTTTTAGGAATTATTGATAATTAAAGATATGTTGGTTTTTAGAATTTAGTTTTTGAAATTATTTTTACATGCAACAAATTTGAACTATAATTTAACATAGGAAATATTGACTTTTTCTTTAAATGACTGACTATTTTATGAATAATTCTAATCTTTACTCAGATGGGTAGTGTGGCTTGGATCGTCCTTTACTGCCTCTCTTGTTCTTTTGTCTATTGCAACAATGTATGAATCTCGACATCCTTGAGTGCAAAATTTGGTATTGTCACCTTCAAAGGATTTGCCACAATGTGCACAAGTTAGTTTCAAGGTTCAACCATCTCTAACAATTACAACCCTTACCTAGATAGAATGCCACTGAAGAAGTCAAATATTGAAATAATCACATGCTCAAAATCATGTAGAAAAAATTCTTCTTGAAAGTTTTCAGCATTTACATCATGAGAGTGAGATGACATTAGTTCTGGAGTTGCATGAGGATGAGCCTCTGCTGAAGAAATTATTCCCATTGCAAAAATAAAAACAATCAAAATTCCAAATACTGTAAAATACAATATTTTTTTCCTATTTTATTGTAATTTTAACTTTTTAACATCTATCTAATGCCAGAGGAATTTACAAGTGTAAAGTCCAGTTGTTAAGTATCTTGTAAAAACTTGTAAAATAGTAACATGGCAAATGTGTGTAAAGGAATCTGTGTCGGATACAAGGCATTGGGATATACAGGTAGACATCGATATGAAAACGGACAAAAGAGATGTCCAGTATGTGAAGAATTTTTAAAATATCTGGGTATTAGATGTCCTTGTTGCAGTGTAAAACTAAGAACTACTCCCAGAGGGAATAAGGCTAGAAAAGAAATTCATGATAAAAGAAAATGTGTTTGGCATTAATTTTAAAAAATTTACTTCATTGATTGGTGCATTGACTGACTAGGCATAATATTTTGCATTTCTTTCATATGATCTTGCATTAGTTCTGCCATCTGTATGTTAAATTCATCATCAGTTAATTCAGAAGATAGTAAATCTTGCATTTCATCTACATGCTTTGACATTATCTGAATCATTTTTTCTCTTGTTTCTGGATTCTGCATTATTTGTAACATCATGTCTTGACTCATCATACCTTGCATTCCAGAATCCATCGTTCCTCCTGTCATGTCATTCATCATGTCAGAACCCATCATGCTCATCATCTGTTGCATGGCTTCTGGATTCTCTGTCATGTGACCTATCATTTGTAATCGTAAGGCAGGATCTTCAATCATTGTAGATATCATTTGCATTGAAAAATCATGATTTTCTCCCATTATGGTAGCCATCTCTTCTACATGTTGAGTATTTTCCATCCATATTCTCATTGTCTCAGGATCTTGTGTTATGGACTCCATCATTTGCTGTCTAAATTGAGGATCTTGTATCATTGTTTGTTGGTTACCCATCATCATGTTTCCAGAATGTGTAGAACCTGTAAATGCCACATATCCAAATACTAATCCTGCAAGAAACATTCCAACAGCAATTCCTATCACGGTATTTTGACTTGGCAACCCAAGTAATGTTAGGAGAAATTCCTATTAAAAATAAGTACTTTACATTTGTAAGGTTTACTTGTTAAGTATCAAAGTAGGATATACAGGACATGTCATCACAAGTACTTGCAAAAAAATCCATGGTGATGATTGCATTTGCATTATTTTCACTAATTTTTATTGGAATCATATTTTCATTTACAACAAATTATTCAACTGAAGTAGAAGACAATACAACATTTCTTTCATGGTTAATGATTGCGTATATTGCAGGCTTGTCCATGATTATTTTGCCATGTACTTTACCTCTGGTGTTCATCATAGTTCCAATGAGTATGGGACACGGATACAAAAAGGGATTGTCCATGGCATTGCTTTTTGGTTTGGGATTAACGATAACTATTGCTTCTTACGGTATAGCGATTGCAGTTATAGGAAAAAGTGCCTCATTAGATCAAGCGTCCACATTAATGTTTTTGATTGCAGGACTTTCTGCTTTTGTTTTCGGATTATCACAATTAAAAATAATTTCTTTGAAAATGCCATCCTATTCAGGAACTCCAAAATTTATTCAGAAACGCGGTGAATATACAAAATCATTTTTCATGGGATTGTTATTAGGAAATGCAGGAGTTGGTTGCCCTAATCCATTATTTTACTGGCTTTTAATTTACATCGCAGGAACAGGCAGTATTGAGATTGGAGCGTCATTGGGTGTTGTGCATGGTGTTGGTAGGGCAATTCCATTAATTCTGATGTCAGTACTTGCAGTAATTGGAATCAACGCAACAAAAAGTCTCACACTCAAAAGAGAATCCATTGAACGAGCCTCAGGTTGGATGTTGATAATTATCGGTTCATTTTTGATAATTAACGGTCTTCCAGAAGGTCATGAATGGTATGAGGAAACATTCATCCATCAAGGATGGAATAATCTAATTGAAATGACTCCAATTCCATCAGAGTTTGAAATGGATGAGCATGAACATGGACATAATGATGTGGAAGATTTCAAAGTATTCTATCTTGCTTTGTTAGCAGTGTTAATCTTGAGTCCAATTTTTGTACTTTCTGTCCGTAGATTAAGGGAGGCAAATACATGAAAGATCCTGTATGCGGAATGGAGATTGGAGAAAAAGGAGAAGTTTTGTTACACAAAGGCAAAGAATATCGATTCTGTTGTGCTAGCTGTAGATGGGCATTTGAGAATAATCCAGAGCAATTTGAAAATGAATCATAAAATAGAAATTTTAACCACGCCTTCATGTGGGAACTGTAAGGCAGTTGAAAAAATGTTAGATGAACTAAACATACCATATGAAATCATAGACGTAACTGAAAAGCCAGAATATTTAGAAAAATACCCCATCTTCACTGCACCTGCAATAGTCATTGATGATAAATTAGAGTTTACAGGTATTCCAAAAAAACAAGAATTGTTAGAAAAATTATCATAGTATCTAAAAAAATACTTTTACTAAATCAATTTTCTTCTTTTGCTTTTTCAATTATAGATTCTATTCTTCCCTTGTTCTTTTCCTTGAATTGTGTTTTGCATGTATTACAACAAAAGAATCTCTCAAAACTTGCAAATTTTAAAACATGGGGTTTGTCACCTATCATCCCATCACACAAATCGCACTTCATTTTTACAGACATTCCTGATTTCAGATTTGTTTCATGTGATTCATGACAATTACATGCATTGAGTTGTTCTTTTTGTTCGTCCACAACATTAGTAGAATCAATTACAGGAGATACTGATTTTATCAGTCCAATATTGACTAGTCTTTGATACCTTGCTTGTACTGTGGGAGTGCTAATTTCAAGTTCTCTGGCAATCTGTCTAAAGGATTTTCTTCCGTCTTGTTGGAGGGAGGTCACTATGCCAATGTCAACATCATCTAACTCGTGAGGCATGCATATTCTGTTGTCTTTTTGTATTTATTATCTTGACTTTACAAATGTAAAGAAGTATCAATATCTTGTAATTCTTTCATATTTTATTCCTCAAACTCTTTCCAGTATTTTTCCATCAATTCTCTATACTCTTTTAGAGTGATTTTTGTCATTTCTCGTCTATGCACTCCAAATTTCTTGAATGAAACTGTTCTATTAGGACAAATTTCCCCATTATCCCAGTCTTCCATATCAAAATACCATGCTGTTGATTCTGGATTTTTAAAATCAACATCAGATTCAAACCCAAAAATTAGAAAATGACATTTACCATCTGCATTTAGCTTCTTGTACATTTGCTCAAAAGTAATCATTTGCCCTACGGGAAGACTGATCCAATCTTTTGAGAAAGTTTTGTTTTCCATTACAATAAAACCACCTCTATGTTCAATTACCCAATCAATGTCAGTTCCTCCAGTAGTGTTCATACCTTCTTGAGCTAATCCACCAAGCTTTGACCTTTCTTCTGCAAATTTTTCCTTATCAAAAATTGTATGTTTTGGCTTGAAATCACTCATATCGATTCTACCATATTCCTGTGTTTTTCTTTCTCGTACTAGTTGAACCCCAAATGTCAGTAGTCTTCTTTTTTGGTGTTTTTTTCTTTGTTGTTTTTCTTTTGGTAGTTTTCTTTTTAGTTATTGTAGAACCAAAGATTGAATCCATAGAACTGCTAGAACCCCAAATACTATCAGACTTCTTTTTTGTTGCTTTCTTTTTTACAGTATTTTTTTTCTTGACTTTCTTTTTTGTATCAGAATCAGAACCCCAAAAACTAACGTTCCCAAAACCCAGAGTTGAACTATCTTTTTTCTTTCTTGTTTTAGGCTTGTCAGATTCACGATTGTTTGATGTTAATCCAAATGGAGTGGGTTCAAGACGTTCTACTACGTATTTTTTACCTAGATAACCTCGTTTCTTCTTTTGAAGTTTAGATAGTTTTGAATTTCCAGTTTTAACTTCAATGTATTTTGTTTCCTTTTTTCCAGTAAACCAATCTTTTTTTTCTGCTTTAAGATCATGACCTTTTCCAGTCCGTTTCACTTTGTATCCAGAAAACTCGTATTCTTCTTTGATTCTTTTTTCTCCTGCTTTGCCTTGTTCTTGATTTTCTCGGTTTACTTGTTTTCTACTTTTTTTAAAAGCGTCAAAAAAACCCAATAAATGATCTATACTTGTAGGAACTTAAGCATATTGTAGATATCAAATATGATTTAGATGTATTTTTCAAGAAAAGTTTTCTGTATATGAGAAAATACTTCAGGCAGATATTTGTGTAAATTTTGTTTATTTTGATTAGAATCTATGCTGAATACATCTTCGTCAAAATCAAATTCGTCTGGAAAATCTTGTTTAACTTTATGCACTGCTCCATCAGTTCTACCATGAGAACAAACATCACGAACACAGCAAAATCTGCTCGAACCTTTACCTGCGTTTTCATCTAACCAATTAATCAATTTAGGAAATGCATTGAGGATATCACCATTGTTGAGTTCATCTAGTGCTCGTAGGAGAAGTTTTTGTTGTGAATCTAAAGGATTTGTAAAGTATTCAGATAATTCTGAATCATTTTTTATATCATCTAGTGAATGTAGTATTTCTTTTTTAAATTCCTCTTCATTTTTTACAGCATGATACGTATTTGCATGTCCTAATGTGACTTCATTGTTAGAATATACTTTCAGATATAATTTCAATTTATCAATTTTAGCGGTCATAGAATTGATAGCTTCTTCTTTAGAATCTTCTTCAGATTTGACAAGAATCTTGATACTAGTTTTACCACCGTCATTATCTAAAATTAGTGTGTGTTTACTTAATCCAGATAATGGAATGTGTGCGGATTTGTGTGTATAATTTACAAGTACAGGTACAAATTTGAACGCAATCATTTTCTAATTCTCCAAATTACGATTATTGGCGCTACAAAATACATTCCTAAATTCAATACTATCAAACTAATTCCATACCCCAATACTGATTCTTCTGAATTCATATCAACATAATTTAGAATAGAGAGAGAGCTAATCATCGGAGTAATTGCTACCTTTACCATTTCCTTGAATATTGGATTTTCACGCTCATAATCTGCAATTATCGGACTAAATGAATAATAGAAATTATTGAATGTGTTCATGAAATCACTTCCCGATTCTGTTTGAAGTAGTGAATTATCTCGAAGTTCTCGTAATTGTTGTACTTGTGGTGCTAGTTCTGAACCATATGTGGCTGTAGCAATAAGACAACCTCCACCTTTAGAGGATTTAGTATTTGGTATACACTGACCATTTTTTTCCACAGTTCCAGTTCCACAAACAATTTCTGATTCATCTGTGGTTTGCTCAACTGGATCAAGTGTTGCACCTCTACAAACGCCATTCATTGAATAATACATATTTCGTAATTGATTTGCACTAGGAAATTCTCCACCACATGAATTGTTCCAACTTTCGGATTCTGTCCTAATCTGACTAAATTCTTTCCAAAGAGAATTACATTCTGATTCGTACTGTGATGTGTCTTTATAATTATCAAATATGATTTTAGAAGTATCTAGATTTTTTTCATTTAATCCATTTAAAATTAGGTCATACAACAAATCATAGTCTTCAATAGGAGTATATTTTCCAAATTCAAAACCTTCACAGATAGGAGTGATCTTTGGTTGACTTTCACATTCAGCAATCGTACTTGCAAGACATGAACTGTAACTTTCTGGATTATTCATTCCATACTTATCCATACAATATCCATCAGGTGCAGAACAAGGATCTTGTGCAAAAATAGTAGTTGGAAATAACAAAACAAATGCTATTGCAAAAATTAGTACAGATTTCATTCTTTACGACTCTTAGGTACTGTTTTCTCCACATCATTATGACATGCTCTACAGTAAATTACAATATTGTCCCAATTATCATTACTAGAATCTCCATCTCTGTGATGTAAATTCAATGTTTTTTTGAAAGCATTTGCCTTACATATTTTACAAATTGGTTCTGTATCAAAAAGTCGTTTCAATATTTCTTGATTATTGAAATCTTTTCTTGTCAAGGGTTAACCTCTTCTTCTTCCGCCTAAAATTACACTAGAGATACCATAATCTCGTTTGTACTTGTCAACATAATCAATAATATCTTGAGAGAGATTCAAGTCATCAAGGTCATAAATTACTGCACAAATGTTTGGATATTTTTCTTGATATTCTGAAATCTGTGCACCTAAATTTCTCAAGTCAGCCCTTGCCTTTGGAACTTTTAACTCAAATGCATATTTGTCATCAACTAAAACATCTAGTCTATCATTTCCTTGAATTGTAATCTGTCTTCTAATTTTTCTTTCAGAAAACTTTGCTTTTAGAAAAACCATTAGCTGTGCTTCTAAATGCTCTTCATCAGTAATTGCTTCAGGCTCAAAATCTGCTTTAATAGAATTTACCATCATTTGAAAGTCTGATTTTTCATACTCTACATCAGATTCATCTCCAAAGAAACTAGGTGTTGTAATTTTTTCTTTTAGTGCAAAATCTTTGAGTTGATTATAGTTAATTTCAGTATTATCAAGATGTTCCCAAACAAAATCAAGATAGTCCTTTCTGCTAGGTCTAATTTTTCGTATTCTTCCTGTATCCTCATCTTCCTCTTCTTCAGGTTCTGGTTTATTGTTTAGAAATCTCATCAAAAATTTATCCATGTCTGGAATCTCAAATTTATCTAATAGATCATTTACTTTATTTTCAAATTCTTTGTGTTGAGCTTCTGCTTCTCTTCTTGTCTCTTTTCTTTCTTCTCTGGCTTCTTTGATATCTCCTGCTTTGTCTTCAATCTTATCTGCTACTTTTCCAAGAAATTTCTTAAAACCCATAGGAGTATGAAATTACTAGAGTGTTATTACTATTTTGTAAATTCTGAGTTTAAGTGATTATTTTCAATATCCCTTCAACAACAGGCATAAGATTATGATTTGATTACTTGTGATGAATAATTTTGCAAAAATCAGATAATAAAATTACCAAAAGTATTTTTAAGGAGATCTTGTCATCATAGAATAAGCGTGTGACCTATGGTCACAATGAGAAGGTGATGCGGAGTTTCTCCCCTAACCTTTTCGCTTTTATGGAAAAACTTTCAAACCATAGCCACGATAATTACCATCTTTACTATGAAATTTAGGTTCAATTAATTGAAAATACTTGTTCCAATTTTCTTTATGAATATTGTTTGAATTATTTCTGAACTGTTTTCTAATACAGTAACAAACACAATCAGTAATTTGAGAGAGATTCCTCCATTTTGAGTCAGTGAAAAGTGGATCTTCTATTAGATAGTCAAGTTTGGAATAAAATGTTCCGTTGTTCAACATATCAGATAATTTATCTCTCAGTTTTTGATCTTTTTTATGTCCTTCAGTATCCATAATCATGATACCATATTCATGTGGCATTCCAGCTTGAGTTAAGAAATCATTTTGTTCATCAAGATAAGAATTAAGACGTTCAAAGACAAATCGGTATCCCCACTCTTCCAGATCAATTTGTTTTCTAAGTTTTGATTTTACTATCAAAGACGCAATAATACTTAATTTAGTTTCAGGATCGGCAATTATTTGAAAAAGATCATCTAAAATTTCATAAATTTGTACCCATTCGAGTTTACGATAAATTCCTGATCTGTTGATCATATCTTTAGCATGAAATTCTACAGATTCAGGTGACAAATGTGGAAAATGTTTCCTCTTTAGAGATTCAATTTTTCCTCTAACAGAATACCATTGATGTTCATTTACTGTAATTGAAGACACAACAAAATTTTCTGCGTCATTAAAATCAGGTCTTGCAGACGAATCAAGATATGATAAATACATGTGATCTAGTTCTTCAATTACAAGGTATTTTTACATTATCTTAAATCTCAGATCACTTTAACAGTAATTTTCAAAAAAATCATGAATTGTATTTATTCTCATTAGATTTGGGTTTTAACGGGATTTATAGACAAGAAAATTATTTTAAAATTGTGGCTAAATCAGCAGGACTAATTCCAACAGCAGTGATTCAAGGATTCTCACTGGGAATACTAATGAGATTCAATATCGACATCACACCAGCTGGGATTTTAAAGATGATTTTGCCTGCTTTAGAGCCTCTAGTAGTAGAGCAAACCGCATGGGTAATTCCAGTTGTGTTATTGGTGCTAACTATACTCCCAATCATTGCGATTATCAAAATTTTTCAAAGATTTGGAATACTTGGAATTATTGTGTATGCAGTAATTGCTATCGGAACTTGGTATATTGTAATATCTTAGCATGAATATTTCTAATTCCATCTAGTTCCACAATCATTACATGCCCATTTTGGGTCATCCCATGATACACAACATCCGCCCAAAACGATTTCTTTTCTCTCTAGTTCTCCTTCAAGTTCTTTCATATTTGCTGGGAGTCCCCAAAGAATTTTTGCATGATTAGTACTTTGACAGTTTGGACATTTTCTTTTATTTGTCATATGAGTCACATTATATCTACGGTCTGAATGTCTCTACTTTTACATAATGGACACAATCCATAATTGACTTGAGAGGACAAACTAAATACCGTGCCACATCTTTTACAATTTCTTAAATCATGTTGAAACAGAACCATGCATTAGATAATGTATAATCGCATTTTAGCATTTAAAATTAGTTTTACATAATTATTAGTAAAATCGTCCAAAAAAAATTTGAAAAATCGGACATTAGGTAGGCACAAAATTACTGGAAAAATGTCCGCTTAATACCATGTTCTCATTTGTTTTTCTATTTCTCGCATGTCTCTTCTGATTTGTCTAGTAGACATGTTAAGCAGTTTTGCTATGTGGTATTGTTTCAATTTACAATAAAACCAAAGCACATACACTGCAACTCTACGGGCTTCGGGGAATGCTCTACCTTTACTTAGTTGAATACACCATCGTCTAAAACTTTCATCTAAATTATCTGAATCATGTCTAAGTTCTTGAAGAAATTGACAAAAATATTGTTTGAAACGTGGAATATTTTCTAGTGTTGAATAATCTACATAACCTTCTTTCATATACCCAATCAGTATTTGATTTAGTTGTGATTTCATTATTATTTAATAATTAGTCACAGAAGTTAATTAACATATTTTTGATTTAGATTTTTAATGTACAATACATGAATACTAAACATATTTTTCTAATAGCTTGTACGTTTGTACATTAATTATAATAAATTTGAAATCATATTTTTGATTGTTTACTATCTTCTGTCTTTACTTTGATATTCAATACTGTATTTTGTTTTACAATAAATCCTTGATCATGCAAAGTCTTTATCATTTGATCAATGTGGATAGTATTACCTGTTTTTTTATTATATTCATAAATAATTTTCATTATAGGAGCAGTAGAATTATTATCTTCTGTTACTTCCCAACAATTCTGCAAATATCCTATCTCTGGACTTGCCAGTTTCTCCCATTCTTTTCTTACCGTCTTACTATCCTCATATTTACACTCAGTATCAGGCAGGTTTAGTATCCATGAGACTATCTTTTCGCCCTCTTCTTTGGCTACTCTATCTATCAGTGTAGGATCTTCTGGATATGACTCCTGTCTTATGTTATGAACTAACGATAATCTACTTGTATACATGGCATTTTTCTCATTTTCGGGGATTTTTGGAACATAATTTCCAGTA
>Ga0209992_10004808_pt1 | contig 10352 bp, 9 predicted proteins | sample 2SBtaG_2_FD_182564 | JGI IMG/M metagenome (GOLD analysis project Ga0209992, IMG submission 182564) | Deep subsurface microbial communities from Kolumbo volcano to uncover new lineages of life (NeLLi) - 2SBTROV12_ACTIVE470 metaG (SPAdes)... | ecosystem: Environmental > Aquatic > Marine > Volcanic... | reverse complement strand
CGGATGAAGCCCCCGGAGAGATCATCCTGTATCAGGGCCGGTCGTTCAAAGCCTTTCGCGGCATGGGGTCGGTTGGCGCAATGGCGCGGGGGTCCGCGGACCGGTATTTTCAAAAAGAGGTGTCCGGTGACAAGCTGGTGCCTGAGGGCATCGAAGGGCAGGTGTCTTACAAAGGTGCTGCTGGCGCGGTTTTGCACCAGCTGGTGGGCGGACTTAGGGCGGCGATGGGCTATACCGGCAGTGCAACGGTTGAAGATATGCGCTCGGCGTGCAAATTTGTCAGGATCAGCGGCTCGGGACTGGCGGAAAGTCATGTGCATGATGTGCAGATCACCCGCGAAAGTCCGAACTACCGCGCCGGTTAGGGGGGAATATGTCCAGAATTATAAAGCATCAGGTTGGCGATATTGAAGTCATCGCATTAACCGACGGCACCGGAGAGTTTTCAAACGAGCAGTTTCCGGAGACCAAGCCTGATGAAATTGCCACGTTGATCGCCGCGGCCGGTCACGACACCATCAAAACCAACTTTAACGCTTTTTTGATCCGCACCAAAGATCACCTGACGCTGGTGGACGCGGGCCTGCGCGATCTGGCAGGGCCCAGCGCCGGTTTTTTACCTGACGCGCTGGCCGAGGCGGGCGTTGACAACGATGACATCACCCGGCTGTTTGTCACGCATATGCACCCGGATCACATCGCCGGAGCCATCACGCCAGACGGCAAGGCGGTTTTTGCCAATGCGCAACTGCAGCTGAACGAAGACGAGCGCGCGCTTTGGTCTGACCCTTCCAATTTCAGCGGGGCCAGCGAAGAAGCGCAAAATTATCAGCAGCTGGCCCAGACGGTGCTGGACGCTTTTGCGGACCGTATCGCCCCGTTCACCGGTGCGGCTGATTTGGGGCAGGGCATAAACGTGTTACCGCTGCCCGGCCACACGGTTGGCCACTCCGGTCTTCGGGTCAGCTCTGGTGCGGATCAGTTCATCATGGCAGGCGACATCGTGCACGCGCAAACCCTGCAACTTGCCAATCCTAACATTGGCGTGGTTTTTGACATGGACGGGGGTCAGGCGGCAGAGGCACGCAAAAATATGCTGGACATGCTGGCCACCGACAACATCCCGTTTTCCGGCGGCCATATCCAGCAACCGGCAATCGGGCGGGTTGCCAAATCCGGCGACGGTTACGTTTATTCCTCGCTAACAGATTAAAAATAAAAGAGAAAACAATGCCACTAGACCTAAAGATCACCCTGATTTCTGTGTTTGTTCAGGTTTTGTTGACGTTTATGGTGACATTCCGCATGGCCGGTTCCCGCATCGCCGCCCTGCAAAAGACAGAGCTTAAGCTGGCCGATGTGGCGCTGAGCACCACCGCATATCCTGAAAAAACCCGGCAAATTTCAAATAATCTGAGCAATCAGTTTGAATTTCCGGTGCTGTTTTATACTGCTGTCTGTCTGGCCGCAGCGCTTGAAGCCACCACAATGATTATGGCGATTGCCGCTGTGGGGTTTGTGGTATTTCGCGTGGTGCATCACCTTATTCACGTCGGCGCCAACCACGTGCGCCACAGGTTCACGGCATTTTCAGTCAGCCTTTTGATGCTGGGCATCATGTGGCTGGCATTGGGGTTGCGGCTTTCAGGCGTGATTTGAGTGTTGGAGAGCCTGTTTTGACACCTTTATCAACCCGGGCAACATGACCCCACCGGCCCGACACGCGGCAGCGATTGAAATTCTGGGTCAACTGCTTGCCGGTGAAGCCGTGGAAAAAACCCTTAGCAATTGGGGCAGGCGCAACCGATATGCGGGCTCTGGTGACCGGGCTGCAATTCGCGACATTGTCTTTTCCTGTCTGCGATGCCTGCGCTCGACCGCGGCAATGGGCGGTGGCAAAACCGGGCGCGGTATGGTTTTGGGGTATCTGCGCGGGCAGGGTGTGGACCCCTTTACGATTTTCACCGGCGAAAATTATGCGCCCTCTGCCCTGCAGGACACCGAATTATCGCTGGTCGTGGACCTGGAAAGCCTGCCAAATGCGGTGCAGCTTGATTGCCCTGACTGGGCGGAACCCTGTCTTCGGGCCAATTTGGGTGATGGATTTGAGGACGTGATGCGTCTGAACCAATCCCGCGCACCGCTGTTTTTGCGCGTGAACAGGCGCAAATCTGACCGGCAAGGCGTGATAAAAATGCTGGCAGAACAGGGGATTACCGCAATTGCCAACGGTTTGTCCCCAACAGCGTTGGAAGTGACCGAACATCCCCGACGGGTCGCGCAATGTGCGGCTTATCAAAGCGGTATCGTGGAAATTCAAGACGCCGCATCACAGGCTGTTGTTGAAGATTTGCCGATAAAAGACGGCCAGAAAATTCTCGATTACTGCGCCGGTGGCGGGGGAAAATCGCTGGCGATGGCCGACCGCGGGGCTGTGGAAATACTGGCGCATGACAGCAATCCGGCGCGGATGCGTGATCTTGTTAAGCGTGCAAACCGGGCCGGCGTGCGCATTGACACAGCTGAAGGCCTGACAGCGGGGCAGATGGCCTCGTTTGATCTGGTACTGGTGGACGCGCCCTGTTCGGGCAGTGGCACTTGGCGGCGCAATCCGGCCGCCAAATGGAACCTTACCAAAGCTAAACTGCTGGAATATTGTGCCGATCAGGCAAAAATTCTTGATCACGCGGCCCGGTTTGTGGCGGCAGGCGGTTGCCTGGCCTATGTTACATGTTCGATTTTTGATCAGGAGAACGGCGGCCAAATTACGGAGTTCTTGCGCAGGCATCCGGACTGGCGGCTGCAGAATTCCAGACAGTTATCACCGCTTGATGGTGGCGATGGCATGTATATGGCGAATCTATTCACTCGTTAAACGTGTAAGATTATTATTTACACAATCAAAAGTGATGGTTAATCTGTCTTTAACCTTATTGGGGCGATGACATCTAAACGCATATGCCGGGTCATCCGTTGTGAAAACAATATTACGTCTGAACGAATCTTTGCGCGAAACCACGATTTCGCTGGTGCGGTTTGTCTGGGTCTTTGTGTGGCTGGGTCTGGGCATGTTCGTTTTGGCACTGCTGGTGCCAAATCAGGCGCTGAATGCCGGGTTTGTTGCCTCTGCTGCGGTGTTGTTTGCCTTGGCGATTCTGGTTGGCACAATTTCAAAAACCAAGCGATCAACGGCGGTCCGTTCCCAGGACGGGCTGGATTATCTGCAAGAACTGGACGTTGCCCTGATCAAACTGTCCACAAGCGGGCAGGTTGTAAAATCAAACAGGCTGGCCCGCGAATTGCTGGGAAATTCGCTTGACGGGCAGGTTTTACTTGCTGACCTGATCGAGGGCATGGGCCGATCAATTACCAATTGGCTGGCCGAAGCGGCCGCGGGCAAAGGATTAAAGAAACCCGAATTCGTCAAAGCCTCCAAACCTGAAAACGATGTATATCTGCAAATCACATTGAACCGGATATATCAGGATGGGCAATATTTCCTTGTGGCTGTTCTGAATGATGCAACCGAATTGAAAACGCTTGAGGCACAGTTTGTGCAAAGCCAGAAAATGCAGGCGATTGGCCAGTTGGCGGGTGGGGTTGCGCATGATTTTAACAACCTGCTGACCGCGATTTCTGGGTATTGTGATCTGCTGTTGATGCGCCACGATCAAAGCGATCCTGACTATGGCGATCTGATCCAGATCAGCCAGAACGCCAACCGTGCGGCGTCTTTGGTCGGGCAATTGCTGGCGTTCTCGCGCAAGCAGACGTTGCAACCGGAATATCTGAACCTGCACGACACAATGTCAGATCTGTCGCACCTGTTGAACCGCCTGCTGGGCGAGCATATGAAGCTGGCGGTCGAAAATGCCGATGAACTGTCAGGAATTCGGGCTGACAAACGGCAATTGGAACAGGTGATCATCAATCTGGTGGTCAATGCCCGGGACGCAATGGCAGGCACAGGGACGGTTCGAATTGTCACGGAAAACCACCGCTTAAGCAGCGATCAAAAACGTGACCGGGTGACGTTGCCAAAAGGCGATTATGTTTCGATAAAAATTTCAGACAACGGCTGCGGTATTCCGCCGGACAAGCTGGTGAAAATATTTGAGCCGTTTTTTACCACCAAGCAGGTTGGCGAGGGCACCGGTCTTGGACTGTCCACCGCCTATGGGATTGTCAAACAGACGGGCGGATTTATATTTGCCGACAGCACGCCGGGTGCGGGGGCGGTGTTTACGCTGTTGTTTCCCGCAGCCACCAAACAGGCGACGGAAAACCCAACAAAGCCAACTCACAAGGCGGCACCCGCGCTGGGTCAAGGTGACGGCGTTATCATGCTGGTGGAAGACGAAACACCGGTGCGCACCTTTGCCGCACGGGCCCTGCGCATGCGCGGTTATACGGTGCTGGAAGCCGAAAACGCCGAGGACGCGCTGGATCAGTTGCAGGATCAGGGGCTGCGGGTGGACGTGTTTGTAACCGACGTCATAATGCCGGGAATGGACGGTCCCACATGGGTGCGCAAGGCGCTGAAACAACGCCCGGGCGTCAAAGTTGTGTTTGTTTCCGGTTACGCAGAGGATGTATTTGCCGACCACCGCGAGAAAATACCAAACTCTGTCTTCTTGCCAAAACCCTTTTCTTTGAACGAGTTAACCAGCACAGTTAATGAACAGATACACTAATTTCCGGCCCTGGAACTGACAGAGGCATGCAGGGCAAAATCAGCGGCAAGCGCCTGCCTTAGACGCAAATCTATGTCCGCGCTAAGATGCAGCTGACGCGGTGGCGAGACATTGACGGCGGGAACATCAAGTTTGCTGCCAATGCGGTCCTCCAAAAACCGGATCAATTCTGAAATTCTTTCGTAGGCAAACAGATAATCAACACCCAGTTCGCCGTCCTCGGGGCACAAAAATGCCGCCTGACCGCCAATCGCCGCATAATCCGGGCGATTGTCAATCTGCAGATAACCCAGAACAAAATCATCAAAACTGATGTTTTTTGTACTTTTTTTGGACCTGTCAAGATCAGGGCGTTGCCGGTAGCGGTACCAACTGCCCAACCAGCTGATGGGTTCGCGGATGACCGCCACGGTTTCGAAAATATCATCGCCGATGCTGTGCAGGTATTTACGCATGAAACGATTGTATTTCCGCACGTTCATGTGCTTGGCCTGCGGCGGGTTCAGGTATTGAATGTCGGAATAGGGTGCGATGGCCTGATGAATGGCGGTTGTTCCGGTCTTTGGAACTGCAAACACCGTTAGTTTTTGTTTCCATAAAATCATCATGTTACAATGTACCCGCCCGCCAATCGTAAAAAAATATTTTGGCGTAAACTACTCCTTAACCTTGCTAATAAAAAGTGAATTTATCGAAAATTTATGTTGATATGTTCTCGTTTTGGTCTCATAAGCGGTAGAACAAGAGGCGAACATCAGCAGTGATTGCCGCGATAAACGCGATATGAAATAAGAGGTCAGAACAATGGCATCCACCCTACTTGATTTAGACGAAAGACGCAGCATGGATAAGCAAAAGGCGCTGGAGTCAGCGCTGTCCCAGATTGAACGGAACTTTGGCAAAGGTTCGATCATGAAGCTGGGCAAAGAAGGCGCTGTCATGGAAATCGAGGCAACGTCAACAGGCTCTATCGGGCTGGATATTGCGCTTGGTATCGGTGGCTTGCCCAAGGGGCGGATTATCGAGGTTTACGGGCCGGAAAGTTCCGGCAAAACCACGCTGGCGCTGCACACAGTGGCCGAAGCACAAAAAACCGGCGGCATCTGCGCCTTTGTCGATGCGGAACACGCGCTGGATCCGGTGTATGCCAAAAAACTGGGCGTTGATCTGGACGAGCTTTTGATTTCCCAGCCTGACACAGGCGAGCAGGCGCTGGAAATCACCGACACGCTGGTGCGTTCCGGTGCGGTTTCAATGGTGGTGGTTGATTCCGTTGCGGCGCTGACACCCAAAGCGGAACTTGAAGGTGACATGGGTGATTACCAGATGGGCGCGCAGGCCCGCCTGATGAGTCAGGCCATGCGAAAACTGACAGGCTCTATCGCCAAATCCAACTGTATGGTGCTGTTTATCAACCAGATCCGCATGAAAATCGGTGTGATGTTTGGCTCGCCTGAAACCACATCCGGTGGCAACGCCCTGAAGTTCTATTCGTCCGTCCGCCTTGATATCCGCCGCATCGGCGCGATCAAGGACCGGGACGAGGTTGTGGGCAACGCCACCCGCGTGAAGGTGGTGAAAAACAAGGTGGCGCCGCCGTTCAAGCAGGTGGAATTTGACATCATGTACGGCGAGGGCATTTCCAAACGCGGTGAACTGATTGATCTGGGCGTGAAAGCGGGGATCGTTGAAAAATCCGGTTCGTGGTATTCTTACGGTGACGAACGTATCGGGCAGGGGCGGGAAAATGCCAAAACCTACCTATTGGAAAATCCAAAAACCGCTTACGAGATTGAGGATAAGATCAGGGCCGCACACGGGCTTGATTTTGAAATGCCGGAAGTTTCAAAGGATGACGGCGAAGTTTTGGAGGCTTAAAGCGCCAGAAATTCCAAAAAGGGCCGGCGATTTGCTGGCCCTTTTTGTTTGGCGGGGTTAGGTCTGGACTGGGCAACGATACTGGTGTGACATGTCAGGCAATTCTGGTTTTTTAAGTATGGAACAGCTGCAGGCCGCCGTGCCCCATATTCTGGCGGCACCCAAAGACAATGCCGCCATTGAAATGCTGTGCCTGCGCCCGGAGTTTGGCCAGCGTAAATTTGTGAACGAAATTACAATGAGCCGGGCCGGCGGCATCCCCGGCGAACGCTGGGCAGATCTGGCCTGGTTGCGCCTTAAAGACGGCACACCCGATCCGCGCATTCAGGTGTGTATCCTGGGGCGTCGGGTGCTTGATCTGGTTTGGCGGGACCACGAAAACACGCTGCACCCCGGGGATACGTTCATCGCCGATATGGATTTTTCAGAGGCCAATTTGCCAAGCGGCAGCCTGCTTGGCGCAGGGTCGGTTGTTTTGCGGGTGTCAACAAAGTTTAACGATGCCTGCGTAAAGTGGAAAACAAGATACGGCAAAGACGCGAAAGACTGGATTGTTCTGCCCGAAAACATCCCCCACCGCCTGCGCGGCGTATTGTGCGAGGTGGTGCAGGACGGGACCATCACAACAGGTGATCGCCTGCGAAAACTTCCGCCCTTATCCTCTGTGGACAGCGCAACCGGTGAGCGCTAGAAAACCGCCTGAACAGAATTTTTCAGGCGTGGCCGATGACCAGTATCAACGACATCAGAAGTTCATTTCTGGACTATTTTGACGCCAACGATCATCAGGTCGTTGACAGTTCACCGCTGGTGCCGCGCAACGACCCCACGCTGATGTTTGTGAATTCCGGCATGGTGCAGTTTAAAAACCTGTTTACCGGGCTGGAAACCCGCGACTATACCCGCGCCACAACCAGCCAGAAATGCGTGCGGGCGGGCGGCAAACACAACGATCTGGACAATGTTGGCTACACCGCCCGGCACCACACGTTTTTTGAAATGCTCGGCAATTTTTCCTTTGGCGATTATTTCAAAGCAGAAGCCATAGATTACGCCTGGACCCTGCTGACCAAAGAATTTGAGGTTGACGCCAGCCGCATGTTGACCACGGTTTATCATACCGACGACGAAGCCTTTGATATCTGGAAAAAGGTCGGCGTGCCGGAAAACCGGATCATCCGCATAAAAACCGACGACAATTTCTGGCGCATGGGGCCCACGGGGCCCTGTGGTCCAAGTACCGAGATTTTCTATGACCACGGCGATCATATCTGGGGCGGCCCTCCGGGCAGCAAAGACGAGGACGGCGACCGGTTTATTGAAATCTGGAATCTGGTGTTCATGCAGAATGAACAGTTTGAAGACGGTTCAATGACCGAACTTGCGATGCAGTCCATTGACACCGGCATGGGGCTGGAACGCATCGGATCACTGCTGCAGGGCAGTCACGACATCTTTGAAACCGATGTAACACGCAGCCTGATCGAGGCCTCGGCCCATGCCACGGGTTCAGAGCCTTACGGCGATGACAACGTGCACCACCGGGTGATTGCCGACCATCTGCGGTCCACCTCATTTTTGGTGGCCGAGGGTGTGTTGCCGTCAAACGAGGGGCGCGGGTACGTGCTGCGCCGGATCATGCGCCGCGCCATGCGCCACGCCCATCTTTTGGGGGCCAAGGACCCGGTGACGCACCGTCTGGTGCCGGAACTGGTGGCCCAGATGGGGCAGGCGTTTGGCGAATTGGGGCGGGCGCAAACCATGATCGAGGAAACCCTGTTCAGCGAGGAAACCCGGTTCAAAACCACGCTGGACCGTGGTTTGGGCCTGCTGGACACAGCCCTTGAAGACCTGCCCAATGGCGCACGCCTGCCGGGCGCTACCGCATTTAAGCTGTATGACACTTATGGATTTCCGCTTGATCTGACCCAGGACGCGCTGCGCGAAAAAGACCGGGAGGTGGATGTTGCGGGTTTTGATGCGGCGATGGCCGCGCAAAAGGCCAAGGCGCGGGCGGCCTGGGCGGGCTCCGGTCAGGCAGTGGATGAAAGTGTCTGGTTTGATGTGGCCGAAGAATTCGGCGTGACGGAATTTTTGGGCTATGACACCGAGGTGGCGGAAGGCCAGATCCTGGCGGTTGTCAAAGACGGCGTGAAGGTCAAAGACGCCTCAAAGGGTGCATTGGTTGCAATCGCGGTAAACCAAACGCCGTTTTACGGCGAAAGCGGCGGACAGGTTGGCGACTGCGGTGTTCTGTTGGTTGACGGCGGCGAAGTGAAAATATCCGACGTTAAGAAGAAAGCCGGCATTTTTGTTCATATGGGAAAGGTTGTCAGCGGCAGCGTTGCTGCGGGAATGGCGGCGGAACTGAAGGTCGATCACGCGCAAAGGACTGCGATCCGGGCCAATCATTCCGCCACTCACCTGTTGCACGAGGCACTGCGCGAAACCCTTGGGCCGCATGTGGCCCAACGCGGATCGCTGAACGACGCGAAGCGGCTGCGGTTTGATTTTTCCCATCCCAAGGGCATGAGTGCCGCGGAACTTTCGGCGGTAGAGGCGGATGTGAACGCCTACATTCGGCAAAATTCGCAGGTCAACACCCGGACGATGACGCCGGATGACGCCCGCGCTTTGGGTGCGCAGGCGCTGTTTGGTGAAAAATACGGCGACGAGGTGCGGGTGGTGTCTATGGGCCGGCAAGCCGGATCAGGCCGCGGCGGTACGGGCGATACCTATTCTATCGAACTTTGCGGTGGTACCCACGTTGGGCGCACCGGTGACATCGGCGTTTTCCGGCTGGTGTCAGAAAGCGCCACCGCCAGCGGTGTGCGCCGGATCGAAGCGCTGACTGGCTTTGGCGCACTGGCGGCCATTGACGCGGACCGGGCGGCCCTGGGGGAAGCCGCCGAGGTTTTGAAAGTGACGCCAGAGGGCCTGGCGGGCCGGGTTTTGGGCCTGTTAGACGAACGCAAATCACTGCAGGGCGAAGTAACAGAACTGCGCAAACAACTGGCCATGAGCGGTGACACCGGTGAAAATAACAGCAAAGATATCAACGGTGTGGCGTTTGTTGGCCAGACGCTGCGCGGCGTGTCCGGCAAAGACCTGCGCGGCATGATTGATGAGCATAAGGCGCGGCTTGGTTCTGGTGCTGTGCTGCTGATTGCTGACACCGGTGGCAAAGCGGCCATCGCGGCCGGTGTAACCGAGGATCTGACGGCCCGCCTTTCTGCGGTGGACATGGTGAAAGCGGCGGCGGAGGCTCTGGGTGGCAAGGGCGGCGGAGGCCGTCCTGATATGGCGCAGGGCGGCGGGCCAAGTGCGGACAACGCAAAAGCGGCGATTGCCGCTGTTGAGAAATTTATCGGAGGTTAGGCAATGGCAGTTTACGCGATGGTGCATATTGATGTGAAAGATGCGGATGAATACGCAAAATACGCTGCCCTTGCCGGGCCCGCCGTGGCCAAATACGGCGGTGAGTTTCTGGCCCGTGGTGGTGCGTGTGCGCAAATGGAAGGTACGGGACGCGCCCGCAATGTGATTATCCGGTTTAAGGACATGGCCACCGCAAAGGCGTTTTATCACGGGCCGGAATATCGGGAAGCGCTGGCCTTCGGACTGCCCGCTGCAGAGCGTGAGTATACCTTCGTTGAAGGTATTTAAAGCGCAATCCGAAAAGTGGGCACCGGTTTTCGGAATAAATTGCGCGCAAAATCAAAAGGATAGGGCCGCTCCGCTGAATCTGATAAAAAGGACGCGGCTCTGGCGGCGTCCCTG
>Ga0209992_10004806_pt1 | contig 10356 bp, 17 predicted proteins | sample 2SBtaG_2_FD_182564 | JGI IMG/M metagenome (GOLD analysis project Ga0209992, IMG submission 182564) | Deep subsurface microbial communities from Kolumbo volcano to uncover new lineages of life (NeLLi) - 2SBTROV12_ACTIVE470 metaG (SPAdes)... | ecosystem: Environmental > Aquatic > Marine >... | reverse complement strand
AATTTTGTGTGCCGGGGGCGGGTTTTGTGAAATTAGTTAGATGCCCTCCCGTTTTGTTTATAAATAAAATTTGAATTTTCTAAAAATACCTGATTCAAATTTTATAAAAATTTGTTAGGGTCTTAAACCAAAACACAAAGACCATTTGACGGTTTAAAATATTCTCTAAACAAGTAACTGGGTTTCTATGGATTCAGTTATTGATATGTTCCAAATTAATAATTATTTCATAAAAATCACTTTGGAATCATGACCGTAAAGATGGTTGGATTATTTTTTACAGTATAAATAAAAATTAAATTACTAGAAAGGTTTACCCTAAACATGGACTATGATAGTATGACCACTGACATTATAAAACTAAACCCTAAGATTAGATATGCTGGCATTTACCAAACTGGAAATATCCAAATGTGGGAAAAAGTACAGAAAGGAATTACTAGATTATTTGATAAAGAAAAAACTAATGATACTTTAATTCATTCCTATATGAGATGGAGAACTCGTCAACATGATTCAGAAATACTTGGTCAACCAATGTATTCAATTACGAAATATGCAAAAATTAATCGTCTAACAATTCCTGCAAATAAAAAGGCACTATTAATGGTAAATACAGAACCAGATTTAGAAATTCATGAAATCATTGATGATGTAATAAAACTTATCACAAAATATTCTGATGATCCTGATTATACACCAAGAAGTGTGTATTTGGGATAAACTAGTTAATCACTATCTTGGGTATCTTAGTCGTCACAAATGGTGGCTAAATCCTCATAGATTCTAAATTACATCTTTTTAATTTCCAAACTATCTGAACCTCTAAAGATTCCGAACAGTTAGAGTTGTGGATCGTTTTTAGCCTCAATTTATTGAGTATTTTTTTGTTAGTCAAAAAACGTATAATTTTTGATAATGTGGCTAACTCATAAACTACTTTAGATAAAAAACCCAATTAACTATGTGCTCAACAAAAATCCCAAAGATCTTGTTCCAATATTTTTTAATGATACCTCAAATTCATATGATAGAATAGTAAATTGTACTACTTTTGGAAAAGATAGTTTTTGGAAACATAAAATTTTAGAACAACTTTCTATTGAAAAAACTGTGTTGGATCTTGCTTGTGGTACTGGAATACTTACAAAACAAATTGCAGAAAAACTTCCTCATGCTGAAATTACGGGTATAGATATTACTAAAAACTATCTTGAAAAAGCAAAAAATAAATTAAAATTATATCCAAATATTTCTTTTATAAATCAGGATGCTGAAAAACTTAATCTTGGAAAAAAATTTGACTGCATTACTACATCATACTTACCAAAATATTGCAAAGCTAATATTATAATCAAAAATTGTGTTGAACATCTTAATTTAGGTGGAAAAATAATTTTGCATGATTTTACATATCCAACAAATAATTTATTTAGAAAAATGTGGAATTTTTATTTTAAACTACTTTATTTAGCAGGATTTTTTATCCCTGATTGGAAACAGGTCTTTATTGATTTACCTATTTTAATAAAAAATACAAATTGGGTCGCAAATTACGAAGAAGCTATGAAAGACTATGGACTTGAAATTTACAAACAAGAATTAACATGTGGTTCTTCAACTATTATTGTGGGAACCAAGATTATCTAGTCTTATTTCTTCTAATATAGTAAACCAAACAATTTCATTATGAATAATTTCGTATTCTCTTGATACTTTATTCTCATCTTGATTACGATTCAAGGAAATTATATTTCTAGTAGCATTGATGTTATTTGCATTCAGAATATCTCCAACCCCTTGTTTTTTCTTTAAAAGATCAGCCATGATAAATTCTGGTAAAATAGTAGAATCAAATTTTACGTTGGCTTTAATCACTGGTAGTTCTTGTGCTGTAATTGAAACTTTTCTTACAAATTGGTTAGGAGAGACAGCATTTTGTTCAATTACTTCTAATTTAATATTGCATTTAAGAACCTCTTCAAGAACCGTAATTACCTTACCTACAGGAGCATCTAATATTTTATTTAACAAATCTTCAGAATACATACTCCTAAACTATTATTCAATTTTAGTGAATTAAAGGTAGCTTAAAGCAAAAAAGAAAATTGTGCTAAATATTACTACAAAACTTACAATCTTCAGAATTAATTCTTTTTTGTGATATGTTTTACGATGTGTATTTTGTTGTTTTAGTTCTTTATACTTTTTAGATGTAATTATTAAAATATAACTTACAATTCCTGCAACTGCAGATAATGTTATGGTTTCAATAGATATGGAATTAGATTGAATTGCAGCTCCTGCAAAAACAGGTAAAATTCCCCAAGATATTACAAATGAAAAGTGGTTATGAAATTTTCCATGAAATAATTCAAGATTATATGCAAAAAGAAAAAACCCTTCCACTATTCCTATTGGAAATAATAACCATGAATCTAAAAATGCGAAATACAATCCAATAGAAAAAGATATGATTATGGAAATTATTGATGCTATCCAAAGTTTTGAGTGTGATAATTCCCCCCAAGGTTTTTTCTTACTTCCTAATGCATCAAGACAGTGTGCAGAAATTCCTATTGCAAAAAAATAAAGTAAACAAATGGATACTAGTCTATCAATACTAAATTCTACTGAAAGAGACCCCCATATTGCAAATGATATTACCATTCCAGTATATGGTAAAAATAAAATTCCTATTGATAATCTAAAATTTCTAGAACCAAATTTTGGAACAAACCATTCAGATAGTCTGTCATATTGCATTGCTTTATGGTAGTAATTTTAGAATAAATGATTTAAACTGAAATTTAGTGGATAAACTATGTGTACATGAGTTTTGTGTCCTACTTTGGTTCAATTATGACTGTTGAATCCACATAGGTTCAGGCTTTGTATATTTCCTAAAACTCTAGATAAAATTTGAAATTAAGTTAGATTACATTCCCATAAACCCACTTAATTTTTCAATTACTAACTTGTTGTCATTAGAATCAATTTTTAGAATATGTCCATTTCTCCAATTCAATTCTGATATGTATTCTTCAGGAATTTCTATTCTAAATTTTCCATCTTCTTGTTTTGTAAGTTTGGTTGTTTTTACCATTTCATTAAAGTATAATCTTTAATCATATCTAAAAATTACTGTAGGAGGGATTTATTTGATTTCTATGTAAAAGCTAGAACTTCATCCTTTGCAGCTTTATCTAAGAATTTCTCTTTCTCTTTCTTTTCTGTCTTTTTTGACATGTATAGTAATGGTAATTATTTTATTTATTACAGACAATACAAATTTTGAAAAAATGTCCAAAATAAATTAAAAAAATGAATATCTTTTAAGATAACTTTTTTTAAATTCAAATATCACAAACATGTTTGTATGTTGTGTATATTATTAAAAAATGTGAATGTCCTCCTGAAACTTCAAGTTATGTAGATGATGAGGGCATGATTATTTGTAATTCATGTGGAGGTTGGATAGAAGGCCAATATTAAAAATAACTTTAGTTGTATGATTTCTTAGTTTTTGTAAAAATATTATAGAAAAATTAAACAAATTTTTGGATTCTCTTGATTGCAGTTTTTATGCCATGAAAACATACATTACTCAAGGTAGTAATCTATAAAGAAAACATCGAGAGGTAAAAATACCGATGAGCAGTGGTCAGAGGATAGTTGCTTGATTTTGTATGGTTACTATCTAAATTTTTTATATGACTAGGGTACCTATAGTTCAAAAACTTGCTTTTGATAAGGAAAAAAATCTTTCATGTGTGGATTGTATTGTGATTTCAGATTCTGAAACAGGAGAAGTATTTTGTCAAAATTGTGGCATGGTCTTACCTGACATGATTTTACAAGATAAAAAAGACGATGATATGTTTTCAGATAATACATTTGTTTTACATAGTGGAAATAGATCATCTCTCAGATTATATGATATGGGATTAGCAACATTTGTTGGCAAATTTAATCACGACTCTTCAGGAAAGCCACTAAATTACAAAATGAGACAGACTATGAATAAAATGAGATTATGGGATTCACGAAGTAAAACACAAACCACTTCGACACGAAATTTAAGAATGGCCTTGATAGAAATGGAAAAATTAAAAGAAAAATTGGCACTGTCAGATTCTATTATGGAGAGATCTGCATATCTCTATAGAAAAGCTGTAAAAGCAGGATTAATTCAAGGTAGAAGTATCAAAGGAGTAGCAGGTGCATGTGTATATGTTGCATGCAGAGAAATGGATGCAGTACGTACAATTAAAGATATTTCATTTAGTATTCAAGAAAATAGAAGGTCTATTGCTAAAAACTATAGGATGTTATTTCAAAATCTCCAATTAAATGTATTAGTACCAGATCCACTCAAAGGCATTGTAAAGATTACAAATAATTTGGAAACATCAGAGAAGGTAAAACGTGAAGCTATACGTATTTTCAACATTATAAAAGAACATAAATTAATTGCAGGTAAAAAACCCGATGTAGTCGCATCTACTATAATTTACATGGCAGGCATCAAAACAGGAGAATATCTTACTCAACAAAAGATTTCAAATGTGTCAGGAGTAACAGCAGTATCCATTCGCAATCGCTGTAAAGAATACTCAAAATATGTTAAATTGATTTAATTTTTTAATATTTATTTCAAATCAAAAATAAGATATCTATTTGTTCAGATTCAGTACATCAATTATTGATTACTTGTGTTTTGTAATCTAATAGTTTCAATGTATGATTTTATCCTCCAGTGGCTGCATCAAACAATGCACATTCACATTTATCCCGTTCACCACAATAAGGACATTTACAGTGACAATGAGGTAAAAAATTATCACAAGATTTACACATTTCATAATCTTCCATAATTTCTTCACTCATGGCAATTTTATAATATAAAAAAATATAAACAATTGGTATATTTTTCTTAAATTCTTTTTAAAATTATATATAATTTTTGAATAAATTTTTAGAATTTTTTACAAAGACTTTATCAATTTTGTTTACCCTGATACAGCATGATAGGTGAGACATAATTCGAGAAGATTTTGCAGAATATACAAAATGTATTGGATGTAATACATCATTACTATTATGTTACTGTAAATGTCCAAAATGTGGCAAAAGAGAAAACTGCAATTGCACTCTAAAACCAATAAAGTTTGGGGATTTAGGATACTAATTTTATGGTTTCAAACAGGATTTGAACTATTCTTAATTCTAATATTAATTGCATTAGGAATTAAATTTTCAAAAGAAAAAAATATTGTAAATGATAAAAATATGCTTAAAATAGTTAAAGATGAATTAGTTCAAGACGGATTTGATCATTATGAATTAAAATAAATCATATCGATAAATAAACCAAATGTGACTTCAATAATTGTAAGCGTTGGGTATCTAGAAATTACATTGGAGATTGACAACGATTCAGGAAAAAGTATTAACAAAGAAAAATTTGCTAAGCAATAATCTTTTTTATTACTTAAATAATTTTTAAGAAGATCATAAAGAATATTTACAAAACCTAAACATTTGTACAAATAATACAAATATTTGATCAATTTTTACACATAAAATTATGCTCTAATTTTTATTTGTTAAAGACGTACGAGAATTGATGTGCTTCAATCAGTTAATCTAAAAGAATACCAATTATATCATCAAAAATGTAATTTAATTTTACAAGAACCTGAAATTAGATTTGCAGGATTCTTAGATCTTATGGGGAACCTAATTGCGGGTGGATTTAAAGATGGAGTCACGCCGCTTCATGATGAATCTGAAAGATGTAAGATGTACATGGAGATAGTTCTTGGAGTCAAGACATCACAAGAATTTGATTATGATTTGGGGTCAGTTGATTATATTGCATCTAGAAGAAAAAAAGTCATTACATTTACTTTTACTCTTAATGGCAAAGTGTTGTTTGTATCAACAGAATCAAATGTTGATATTGAAAAAACTGCTCAAAAAATGATTAAAATCTGTGGAATTTAATTTTTACAGCTTTCTGCATTTCAATTTGTCCTGAAAATGGTGGCTGAATCTCCGTGGATTGTAAATGGAGTTTTTTTATTTCCAAACAAGTAGGCTTTCTTCAAAGACACATTAGATCAATTCACAATTTAAAATCAGAAAAATAACCTGAATTATTTTAGTCCTTTTTCAAGAACTTCGTTTATTATTCTTGAAAAGCTAACTGATGATGTTGTTTCTCTTAGTTTTTTTGCCTGCAAATTTCTCAATTTCTTTGCAATATCACTATTTAACATGATTGTAATTCTCTCTGCCATTATCAAGTGACATCTTCACTCTTTTTTGAATATATGAAATCTGATTAATTTATGTGATTGTCAAACAAAACCAAATATTACCATTTTTGGAAATAAATATCTAAGTTCATAATCTGTAGTTAGATTGTGTAATAACATAAAATCATAAAACATCGAAACAAGATTGATGCCACCTATTCTGTAATTAATTAAACAAATGTTCAGTTTGATATTGATCTAATTTATTATTCAATTAATAATATAATTTGATGAAGACTGAAACAAACCTGCGTCCGCTAATCCATTCATGGTGTCACATCATAGGATTTTTACTCTATAGAGTAAAAGCAGTTCAAGATTTCAGTCTTCAATGTTTTTACTGAAATGTTATTAGATATTATGCGTATACTATAGTATGTTTAAGGATAGAATTCATGCTGGAAAATTACTTGCCGAAAAATTAGTTGATATTGTAAATGGTAAAAATTCCATCGTACTTGCAATTCCTAGAGGTGGAGTCGTAATTGGTAATGAAGTTTCAAAAAGAATAGATGCAGAACTTGACATTATAGTTTCAAAGAAAATAACTCCACCCCACTCTTCGGAATTTGCAATAGGATCTATTGTTCATGATGGAACCTTATACCTTGAACCAAACTGGAGAATATACTCAAATGATGAGCAGATTGCAAAAGAAATAGAAATAAAGACAAAAGAAGTTCAAAGAAGATTATTACAATACAGAACTAGATCGAATTATAATTTTGATTCTGAGAAAACTGTAATTATTGTAGATGATGGTATGGCTACAGGTTGTACTGTTCAAGTAATTCTCAAATGGCTTTCAAAGTATGATGTCCAAGATGTCATTTTAGCAGTTCCAGTCATGCCTGCTGTAACGTATGAGATTTTTAAAAAATTAATCAAAAGAGCAGTTGTACTTGAGATTCCTAGCTTTTTTCCATCAGTGAGTCAATTCTATGATACTTTTGACCAAGTATCTGATGAAAAGGTAATTCAAGTTTTACATGATTCTAAAGTCTGAACATAATATTTTAAATCCGTATTTTCATTAAATAGAAAAATGAATTTTAGAATTTGAATATTTGTTTATTTTTATTTGATTTTTTTTACAAGAATAAAGAAATTAAATAATCATAGTTAATTTTGATCTAATTTTTGAAAAATTAATGCAAAATAATATTCGTCAAGATATTAAAGACTTGGAACATGAAATTTTACAAATAGAGGAAAACATTATAGAATTTTTGAGTCTAAACTATGATGAAGGAATAAAAAAATCATTATCCAAATTAGAATCTAATTTGAAATATCTTAGTATAATTGCAAATGGAGCACCCATTGATAGAAAAGAAGATAGAGATGTTATGGATTTTTTGAGAACCCATTATAATTATCTGCAAAAATTATCTGTTCCTGTATAATTTTTTAAACATTTGTTTAGTTTTGATGCCCTAATCTTTATTGATAATTTTACATTAATTTCTGTATGGCAGAAGCTGGAATGGCAGCATATGGTGCTGCAATAGGTGTTGCAATTACACTTGCACTAATTCTATTTTCACTACGTGGAAAAGGACATCCTGAATCACTTGAATAATTAAAATTAGATAGAATTCAAAGATATTCATGGTTCAGATTTAGTTAAAATAATACAAGATGTGGTGTATCCATAGTCTGGATTATGTAAGATGATTGTACATATGATTTAGATATTTAATTTTTCATAAAATAATTTCATAATCTTACTATGTATTACAAATATTTTTGTGAATAAAATTTAATCCTACAAACATTCAAAAAAAATTATTACTTTGTTTGCTGTTTTGTACAATATGATCGATAAATCTTATCGGGCAGAAATGATGCAGTATTATGATGAAGTTTTGGCACAATCTGCTAGGAATTATGCTTTTACATCTGATAAAAAATGGGAACAGAGATATCTAGAAGTTGAACCCCTATCTGATAAAATATTAAAAGATGCAATAAAAAAAGCTGATACCTCAAAACGTGGTTTTTTTTCTAGAATGGACTCTGCAAACCAAAAATTAGTCAAAATGGAGTATACTGCAATTGATTATGTAAATAATGATAAACCTAAACAAGCCATTGAACTTTTGGACAGTGAAGAATATCTTAAACAAAGAGAAATTTTGGCAGGAGGGCTTGAAAAATTTGTCAAAAAACACCATGAACTAGAATCCGAATCCACAATTACATCTAAACCAGTTCGAGATGTGATTGAACTTGAACGACGCCTTGCTGTATTGGAAAAACAATTAGAAGAAGAAAAGTTTACCACAGTTGGTCGCTTTGCTTCTAAAATGGCACATGATCTAAGAAACCCTCTTTCTATTATTCAATTAAGTTTAGAAAATTTGAGATTATTATATGGGGTAGATCCTATAAAACAAAAACAATTTGATAAGATTTATCGTTCTATTGATAGAATTACTCATCAAGTAGAGGGAGTTTTAGATTTTGTAAGAGAAATACCTATGACATTGGAGAAAACCACTTTATCTAAAGTAATACATGAATCTTTAGATTCTATAACAATACCAAGTAACATAAAATTAATTCTTCCAAAAAATGACGTTGATCTAATTTGTGATAAAAGACAACTTGCAGTTGGATTGAATAATTTAATTTTGAATTCTATCCAGGCCATTAAAAAAAATGGAACAATAACATTGACTAATAAAGAAAATAATAATTCAATTATAATCACAATAAAGGATTCTGGGTCTGGAATTTCAAAAGATAGGATTAATGATATTTTTGAACCTCTTTTTACAACAAAACAACAAGGAACTGGTTTGGGACTTGCAAGTGTTAAATCGATTATCAAGGCTCATGCAGGGACCATTTCGGTGACATCTCCACCAACTATTTTTACAATCACATTGTCAAAAAATTAAAATTAAATGTGATCTGCGTCCAAATTTATCCTCAAAATGATAACTGTACCCGTGGATTTGAATCATTTATGGAGGTAAAATGAGACTCAGAAACAGTTTCTAAATCTTATCAGATCATCTGAGCAGGAGCTTGTCCATCATATCCTTGTTTTTTGTGAACAGAATCAATAACTGATCTTGTAAATTTATCAAATTTTTCATCTTTCATAGAATCAATAACTTCATCCACAGTTTTGCTCATGTCGATTTCTTTGCATCTACGGTCAGCCTCAGAACAATAAAACTCGATGTAACTTTGAATGTAATCATATTCTGGTCCTTCAATTCCTATTTCTGCTCTCCTTCGGCTAAGTCTTTGTCTCCAAGATTCACTCATTGTATAATATCTATTTCTTTATCGAATTTAAAGAAAAATTCTAATTTCACTCAAATGACTTTGTAACATTCGTAATTCGATGACCACAATTTGCACAAAGATTAACTTTTGTATCAAATCTAAGTTCTCCACATTTGACACATCTTGTAAAAGCCATAACATATTCAAGACAAACTAAGAATTAAGAATGATCTTGATTTTGAAGCAGAATTTTAGATATTTGAACCTCTCTTGAACCTAATTTCATCCATCTTATGAAAATTTTAAGAACTTTTTTGTGATCATAAGAGTAGTTTGATTCCTTTCCTGATTCATCAGAGTATCTTTGCATGATTTCATAAACTAATTTTTCAATGTCATTTTTTGTAATGTCTTTCCAGTCTTTTTGTAATACTCTTGATAATCCAAGTAATGTTCTGAGATGTTTTTGTCTAGTTGCAATTGATTGTCTAACCATCTCCATCTCATATTGGGTGATTAGTTCCACATTTTTTTGAGATAATTCAAACTCGATCTGTTTTTTAACCCATTTAGTTCGTGATTCATAATCATGAATTCCTTTTTTCTTGATTGACTTTAGGCTCACGGCATAATATGCGGCAGGGTGGGTTTTAAACTGATTTGTGTGTGCCGGGGGCGAGTTTCGAACTCGCGACCTCCAGATTATGAGTATTGCCTTAGTTGGAGAACCGTTAGAGTTTACCAAATTAACTGGCACTCTAACCAGGCTGAGCTACCCCGGCATAGTATA
>Ga0209992_10004802_pt1 | contig 10361 bp, 7 predicted proteins | sample 2SBtaG_2_FD_182564 | JGI IMG/M metagenome (GOLD analysis project Ga0209992, IMG submission 182564) | Deep subsurface microbial communities from Kolumbo volcano to uncover new lineages of life (NeLLi) - 2SBTROV12_ACTIVE470 metaG (SPAdes)... | ecosystem: Environmental > Aquatic > Marine > Volcanic... | reverse complement strand
TGTGATGCTGCCGCAGTCGCAGTCCAGCGCAGTGGGGGTGCCGGTGTCGTCGCCGTCGTCGGTGCACGCCGCCACGACCAGCAGTCCGGAGAACAGTGCGAACGCGGCGGATGCGGGCTTCATGCGAGCGAGGTCTCCGGCGGCCGTCCCGTGCCGTGCCGCCACAGAGTGGCCGACGTGGCCCGGCCGGCGCAAGCCCCTCCCACCGATCAGCGGCCCGGGCCAGGTCCGACAGCCCTGCAGGCGTCGTCGCGGCGCCCCGTGCCGGGCATCTGCACCCACCCGAACCGCTCGCCTGCACCGAGCAGTGGGGCGATCGCGGGCAAGAGCACGGCCTCGCCGGGATCCAGGCGCTCGGTCTGGCAGTCGCCGTCGGGGATCGGGGCGACCAGCACGCCGCCGGCCTCCAGGTGGAAACGCAGGCCGGCTGCACAGGCTCCGGGGCCCAGGTCGGCACAACAACCGCGGTGGAACACGGTCGCTCGCAGGTCCGGACGCGAGGCCTGGAGCGGCCAGAGCAGATCGTTCTGGCGGCCGTCCCTCAGTCGCAGGGCCACCACCTCGGCGCCTTGGGGCAGCTCCTGGGCCAGCTGTGCGGCCAGGTCCCTGAGCTCCGTGCCCCCGCAGACACCCGCGTCTCGGAATTCGCTCGCGGCGTCGACAGCCAGCGACTGGACCACAGGTCGTTGGGGCAGCTCCTCCTCGACGGCCCGCAAGGCGCTGACTTGGGTGATCAGCGCGGCGGTCGGCCAGAGCAGACCCAGAGCCAGCGGTGCCACGCGACCCACGGCGATCCCGGCCAGCACGGTCAGGGGCACCGAGGCGGCGCCCAGGTAGCGCGGGCGCAGCACGTCCCCGAGCACAGCCGCCGTGAGCACCAGGCCCACCGCAGCCACCACCGCGACCTGGGCCCTGCGCATGCGGCCACGCTGCCAGGCGAGCACCCCGGCCAGGGCCAGCAGCCCGAGCACCGGGTGCCCGGTCCAGTGGGGCAGGTCCCAGAGCCGCTGGACGCCGGCCAGGCAGAGCTCCACCCACGCGTCCGGCCCGGGGGGCACGCCGTCGCTCGAGACCCACCACGAGCCCAGGATGCCTGCCCGGGGCTTGGGCGTGAGCAAGGGAGCGAGCACGCCCTGGCCGACGATGAGCGTCGCCCCGGCCCCGACGCCCGCCAGCCACGGGGCCGGGGTCACGAGCAGCAGCGGGAGCAGGGGCAAGGCGATGGGCTTGGCCCACACGCTGGCCGCCGCGATCACCCCGCCGGCCAGCCCGCGGCCGCCGGCTGCCAGGGCAAGGCCCAGGGTGGCCAAGGAGATGGCCAGCGCGTCTCCGCCCGCCAGGGCGGATGGGTAGACCAACAGCGGTGCGCAGGCCGCCGCCAGGCCCGGGCCCCAGAAGCACCGGCCCCACCGCACGCCCAGCGCTGCGGCAGCGAGCACCGTGACCACGCCAGCGAGGATGGACAGAGGCCGCGCGCCGAACACGCCGATCAGGAAGGGGTGGAGGGGGTAGGGGTGGCCGCCCAGGGTCGCGGCGGCCTGGGCGCCGGGCCCGTCGGGTCCGAAGGGTCCCGGACCCAGCCACCACGCAGCGGTGACGCGAACCGCCAGCGCCACGGCGGCGAGCAGGGCCCAGCGCCTCACCAGCGGATCCCGTAGATCAGCCTGGGCCCGCCGGGCAGGTGCAGCACGCCCAGGGGCTCCAGGTCGTAGAGGGCGTGCATGCGCAGCGCTCGGGCGTGCAGGGCCCGGCTGGTCCAGGCCAGGTGGATGCGCTCCTCGCCCCAACAGGACTGCCCTGGCGGCGGACTCCGGCGGACGCGCCAGTGGCTGTTCTCGGCCAGCGGGTCGTCCAGGAGCTCGTGGCACGTCAGCGGCAGGGACAGCGCCGGGAGTTCGGGGTCGAAGTCCGCCTGGGGCTGGTAGAAGCGTGCGGTCAGCTGGTGCGTCCCCCCTGCCAGGAGTGCGATCGCGGGCAGGGCCAGCCACTGCCGCCAGCCGGCCCCCACCATCAGGGCCGCGGCCAAGCACATGCCCCCGAAGAGCTCGTGCCGGAAGCCCTGGTCGTCAAAGGCCGCGGCGGTCAGGTGCACCCACGCGGCCGCGGCGACCAGCCGCCAGCTCCGGCGGCTCAGGGCCAGAGCCACAAGCACCAGCCCCGCTCCCTGGCCCAGGGGTCCCAGGAAGGCGGTCAGGCGCAGGTTCGGCCACCAGACCTGCGACGCGGGCGTGAAGGGGGCCGTGTGGCTGAGCAGAGGCCAGGCCAGGGCGGCGCCCAAGGCCCCGACCGCGACCCGGGGCCGCCCCAGCAGCGCGTAGGCGGGGGCCAAGAGCGCCAGCTCAACACGCCCGGCACACGCCAGGCCGAACAGGACCGCGCCCCGCCAGCGACCCAGGGCCAGGGCCGAGACCGCCAAGGCCTGGGGGATCGCCACGTTGTAGGCCGACGCCGACCAGAACACGTGGGCCGGGGAGACGGCCAGGGCCAGCCCCAGGGCCACGCCAGCCCGAGCGCCCCACCGGCCCCGGGCCCACCAGGCTGCGGCGAGCACGGTGATCACTCCGGCGGCCAGGTTCACCCCGAGCAGCAAGGCCGGCTCGTCGCTGACCCGACCCAGGAGCCCATAGGCCCCGGCCAGCAGCGGGTAGAGCCGCGTGGAGCCGGTCCACTCGGCGCCCTGGAAGGCCGCCAGGTAGTCCGCTTCGTGGCCGTCGAAGACGTGCCGGTCCAGGGGCAGCCACAGGGTGCGCACCGCCCAGGCGATCGCGGCCAGCACGACGCCGGCGCCTAGGCTCGCGTTTCGTCGTTTCTCCCGTCGCATCCTCGCCCTCTCTCGATTTCAGCCACTTACTGCCCTCGGTCACGGGCTAACGCCCGCTCGGTCGGTCCGTAAGCGCCTGAAATCGCGATATGGCGTCGCCTGCTCGGTCCGAAACGACGAAACCCGAGCCTAGAGTCCTGGCCGAAGGGCGCTTCACCGGGGGAGCATCCCACGGGCGCGTCAGCTGAAGGATCCGCGCGGACCCCACACCCAAGGGTTGTCGCGCACGGAATGGGCAATCCGGTCCGGACCTGGCGTGGCACCCGGTTCCTGCCTTGCCGGGGGGGACGGACCCCATGGTCCCCCCCGGCATCTCCGGGCGGCCCGGGTGTGCCAGCATCGGCGTTCGATGCGCCGCCTGCTCCCGCCCCTGTTCGGCTGTCTGCTCCCGGTGGGGGTGCTCGCCTGGGGGCTACGGCGGGTGCTGCCGACCTTGGGCTCGGGCCTCTGGGGACCCGCGAACCCCTTCCGGAACGGGGACTTCAACGGGGGCTGGTGGCTCTGGTGGGCGAGTCACGAGGCCCGGGGCGGAGACCCGGGCTGGGCCCGGCTGGACTGGCCTGGTGGCGTGTCGTCGCTGGCCGGGGTGATCCCCAACCCGGTCGACATGCTCGTGCTCGGCTGGATCGGCCCGCCCACGGTGCTCGGGTGGAACGGGGTGCAGCTGGTCCACCTGGTCTGTGCGCTGGTCGCGACGGTCGTCCTGGCCCGCGCGGCCGGGGCCAGCTGGTGGGCAGCGGGCGCCGCGACCAGCCTGCTCGCCGCGTCGCCGGTGCTGCTCCACGAGGTCGCGGGCGGTCGGCCGTCGAACCTGATCGTGTGGCCCGGCCTGTTGGCGCTGGCGGCCCTGCTGAAGGGGCGGGGGCTGGCGGCTGGCCTACTGGCGGCGCTCCAGGGGGTCGCCTATGCCTGGCACGGGCTGGTCCTGCTGATCGTCGGCCTGCCGCTGATCCGGTCCCTGCGGACCGCCGGGGTGGCGGCGGTGGTCGGCGGGGTGGCCGTCGCTCCCTACGTGGCGTGGCTCGTGGGTGGCCTGGGGGACGTGCCCACCGACACGCCCCAGGTCGGCTACACCCACCTCCCCGGCGCGGGCCTATTCGGGCTGGAGAGCGTGCCGCCGCGCTTTCGCGTGCACCCCCTGCTGCTCGGCGCTGCCTTGTTGGGCCTGGGCCGTGGCCGGCGCCTGGCCCTGGCCGGCGCCCTGGGGCTGGCCCTGGCGCTGGGCCCCCAGCTGGAGTGGACCCTGGGCCACGCTCAGGGGACCGGCCCCTTCGCCTGGCTGCAGTGGGCTCTCCCACCCGTGAACCGGATGCACCATCCGCTGCGGGCCGTGCTGCTGGCCTTGCCCCTGGTGTGCGCGGCCATCGCGGTCGGCCTCACCTGGATCCGAGGCGGGCGGGTCCTCGCAGCGGCCCTGGTGGTGGCTGCCTGTTGGGTCGACAAGCCCATGGACGAGGCCACGACCTACGACCAGCCGGCCCAGCCCGACTTCTCGGAGCTGGCGGCGCCCGGCGAGGGGCCGGTGGTCGACCTGCTGGGCATGCACCACCGCACGGCGCTGGCTCTGCAGACGGTGCATGGCCGGCCCCTGCTCGAGCCCCTGTGGTTCCAGCGGCCAGGGGACGGCGTTCAGGGTGGCGTGGACCGCTTCGTGCGCACGGGCCAGGCCCCGCCGGGCCTGTGGCAGGCGCTGGCCGATAGGGGCTTCGAGCAGGTCTGGCTCCTGGACCGCTTCGGGCGCGCCAGAGACCTGGCGCCCCAGCTCGAGGCCGCGCTCGGGCCGCCGGTGGTGCCGGGGGTGTATGCGCTGCCGTCCGCCCACCAGGAATAGCGCCGGCCCAGGGCCGTACACTCCCGTTGGAGACGCCCATGGACCTCGCCGCCCTCACCGACCCTGCTCTCGGCCTGATCCTGGGTCTGTCCCTGGCCGCTACCTGCGGACTGCGGGCCTTCCTGCCGCTGCTGTGCATCGGCATCGCCGGTGCGACCGGCAAGGCCGAGCTGGCCGAGGCCTTCCAGTGGATGGCCTCGCCCGCCGCGCTCGCCTGCTTCGGCACCGCGGTGGTCATCGAGCTCGCCGGCGACAAGTTCCCGGCCATCGATCACGCCCTGGACGGCCTGGGCGTGGTGGTCAAGCCCACCGCTGCGGCCGTGGCCACCGCCAGCATGATCCAGGACTTCGACCCCTTGCTGGCGCTTGTGCTGGGGCTCATCGCCGGAGGCTCGGTGGCCGAGATCGTGCACCTGGCCAAGGCCAAGACGCGGGTGCTCTCCACGGCGTTCACCGGCACTCTGGCCAACCCCGTCCTGTCCATCGTCGAGGACGTGACGGCCCTCGCCGCCGTGGTCCTGGCGTTCTTTGCGCCCTGGCTCGTGCTGGTCGCCGCGGTGGTGTTCGTGGCCTGGATCTACCGACGCTGGCGCCGGAATCCTCCGACGCCGGCGCCGAACTGATCTGTTGGGTTCTGGTGCTGCGTAGACTTGAATGGATGCTGCGTTAGGCAGCTTCCTTCCCGCGCTCCCCGGACTGCCGATGTTCGCCACCGTGCCGCTCCTGTTGGGCCTCAACGCCGGCTGCCTCTCCGCCAGCGAGCCTGTCGAGGCCGCCCCCGCCCGCCCCAACGTGATCATCGTGCTGGGCGATGCCCTTCGCGCCGACAAGACCGGCCCCTACGGCTACGACGCCCGGGACACCACGCCCAACCTGGACCGCTTCGCCGGGCGCTCCACGGTGTTCTCCAACGCCATCTGCCAGAACGCGTGGACCGTGCCTTCGGTCGCGTCGCTGTTCACCCAGGTCGAGCCCCAGGGCCACCAGGTCCTGCGCTACCAGGTCGAGAAGCGGGTCGAGATGGACACAATGTCCCTGGACCACACCACCCTGGCCGAGCAGTTCAAGGCCGCGGGCTACAAGACCGGCGCCCTGCTCAAGTCCAAGGTCATCGACTCCAGCCGCGGCTTCTCCCAGGGCTTCGACGACTTTCGGGTCATCGACGGGGTCCAGGCCCACGGGGTGACCGGGCAGCAGCTGACCAACGCGGCGACCGCCTGGATCGATCGGCAGAAGGGCGGCGAGCCCTTCTTCCTGTACCTGCACTACATGGACCCCCACAGTCCCTACATGGCCCCGGAGCCCCTGTACGGAAAGTACGCCGACGGCAGCTACGGGGGCCCCTTCACCGGCCTGCACAAAGAGATCGTGCCCTACCAGAAAGGCGAGAAGCAGGCGACGGACGCCGACGTGCAGCACTTGTTCGACCTCTACGACGCCGAGGTCGAGTACTTCGACCAGCAGTTCGGCCGCCTGATGAAGCACCTGGTCTCCACCGGGGTCGACGGCAACACCATCGTGGTCGTGACCGCGGACCACGGCGAGGCCTTCAGCGAACACGGCCAATACTTCCACGGCAACCTGTACCAGGAGAACGTGGTCGTGCCCTTCATCGTCAAGGCCCCCGGCGCCAAGGCCCGGACCCTGGACGCCTGGGTGGAGATGATCGACATCGGCGCCACCGTCGCCGACCTGGCCGGCGTGCCCAAGGCCGACCACTGGATGAGCGTCTCCCAGGCCGACGCGGTCCGCGGCGGCAAGCCGGTGAAGCGCCTGGTCTACTCCGAGTACGCCAACCAGAAGGCCGTCTACGACCCCAGCGGCCTCAAGGCCATCTTCGGCGACGGCGCGCCCCAGCTCTACGACCTGAAGCGGGACCCCCACGAGCGCAAGAACCTGGCCCAGGCCCGCCCCCAGGACCTGGCCCGCCTGCGCCAGGCCGCGGTGGATCGCTTCAATGCGGGCAAGGCGCTCTCTGCCAACTTCGCGGCCACCGAGAGTCAGGAGCTCTCCGACGACCAGGTCGAGGCGCTGCGGGCGCTGGGGTACATCGAGTAGTCGAGTCCCTTGAGCTGGCGGGTGTTCCGCCTCGCGCGGGCGATGTTCGAGCGAGGCTATGGCATCAAGGCGACCGGGAGGGCCCTCGACGTGAGCGTTTCGACCCTCCGGCGTCGCCAGCGAGAAGTCGGCGAGTGGCCACGAGAGGAGGGGGTCCAGAACCGTCCTCGCTGAAGCGGGCTGTTGCTCGGATCCACAAGGGGTCCGCGCATGGGGGAGAGAGGCCGGGGTTGACGGCGCGGCTGCAACGGGTCAATCTGACACCACGTACTGCGGTCCCTCACGGGGTTGCCACGACCGGAGCCCGCTCCGGTAGCCCGAAGCCAACGAACACCTCTCGGACTCACCCCATCTCAGTGGCGCACGTGCCCGGCGACTGCCGTGGCCTGGTGTGCCTCAGGAATAGACATGCCCCACCAGGTCGACGCTGCCGACGTGCAGCTCTACTGCGACGAATTCGGCCACCGGATTCCGCTCGCTCCCGAGCACCAGCCCACCCTCATCCACCTCGCGCTGGACCTCACCGCGCTCACTCCCCCAGACGAAGACGTGCTGGGGTTGCTTGGGCGTACAGAGGCCGAGCCGCTGGAGGAGGAGGTCATCCCCCTCCTCGCGAACTTCCTCGATCCTCAGCACCCCCAGCAGCCGGTCCAGTGGCACCTCTGGCGGTGGCACCTGCTCCGCGCTGAAGCGTCGGGAGCGGAAGCGGCTCTCGCGTCGAAGCTGTTGGCGCAGGAACCGCCCGGGTTCGTGCTCGACGGCGCGAACCTCGATGTGCTTCCTGACGCCGTCCTCAACCACGTGCTGGCGTTCGCGGACGACGCGGTCTGTCTGGACTTCGTCGCCATGCACGCGGAGCTGCTTCCCGCCGCGCAGAGTCACCTGCTGGCCAAGGCGTCGAGCTCGCTTGTCCGGCGACTGCTCGCTCAGTCCGGCGAGAGCCAGACCCGGTTCCCGGCGCCCCTCCCTACGGCGGCCCTGAGGAAGCTCGCGCAGCTGACCACCGAGCACGCAGCGATGGAGCTCCTCAAGCTGCTCTCCGGCGTGTCGCTTCCGAGCGCCCGGATCGAGTGTGTCGAAGGTCATGCCCTCGTCGCGCTGCTGGACATCGAGGCCCTCGTCCGTCGGGTGTGGGCACTGGACGTCTCCGGCGTGCTCGAACACGTCGGCGTCACCGGGGTCCCCGAGGCCCTCTGCGAGAGGCTCCAGCATGGGTCACGTGAGGAGTTGGCAGCGTGGTGTGAGGGGGAAGGCGCGGCAGTCGCACTGGCGGCACACGCTGAGCTGCTCCAGGCGCTCGTGTCCAGGACGGACGTCTTCCAGATCGAGGCCATCGCAGAGCTGCTCGAGGGCGCCGATGAACTGATTCCGGCCTGCGACGCGCTTCCCACGATGTTCGCCGCCACCGCCCTCGGCCTCGTCGACACCGAGGCGGCCAGGCCGCGCCTGCTCGCTGCGCTGGCAGGGCGGTCGGCTCGCTGGGACGTGCTGGAGCGCTGTTCGACGCTGGGTGTGACCGAGATCCTGCAGACCGCCGCGGAGCTGGAGCGGCCTCAGGGCCTCTTCTTGAAGCGGGTCAAGGCGTACCTGCGTCTGCACCCCGAGGCCTTGCTTGCCCGAGGTGCAAGGGCCGTCGAGCTGCTTCCGTTCGCGGAGGCAGATGTACGCCTCGCCGCCCTCGAGGGCCGCGACGACCTGATCGACCTGGTCGAGGGCATCCCGGGCGAGCATGCTCCGATGGAGGCCCTGCGCGTGGGGTGCCTCGTGGCGATCGGCACGGATGAGGCCCTGTCGCGGGCGGCCAGCCGTTGCCGCGAGCCCGAGGACGTCCTGGCCCTCGAGATCATCCGGCCGCGCCTGCTCCACGAGGCACTCGCGGCCAAGGTCATCGACGAGGCGGACCTCCTGAGGGTGGTGCTCCGAGAGAATCTGGGGCCGGTGGTGCCGTGGGACGCCGAGCTGGCGAGCATCGCCCTGCGGGAGCTGGGCACCGCAGGAGCCTTGGCGAAGGCTCGGGATGCGAGTCCCGCCGACCACTACTCTCAGCGCCTGGTCGATCCTTGGGAGCTGTCCCACCGTGTCTCGCAGCTGGTCCTGAGTGTCCCCGACCTGGATGGCTTCAACCTGCGCAGGGTGGTGGAGATCACCCCCGACGTCCTCGGCGGTCGGGACTGGTCGCATGCGTTGGTCGAGTTCCTCGCCCTCGCCCCCGCTGAGTCACGGGACGTGTGGGTGAGGAGCCTCGTCGAGGACTGGGTCGATGACCTCCGGCGGTTGAAGGACGACGAGCGCGAGACGCTGGTGCAGGCGGCGCTGGCTGCCGCCGCCAGGGTGCCCCCGGTGTTCGACCTGGTGCGCGAGCTCGCGATGTGGGCGGCGACCGACCAGGCCGAGGTCACTGCGCCGCTCATCGAGCGCCTGGTCCAGGCCGTGCTGGACCTGGTTCGGACGCGTTCCGACTCGGAAGAGACGGACCTGAGCGTGGGACTCCTGGACAGGGATCTCGTCGATCTGCTTCCGCATCTCGTGGAGGTGACTCGTGGGCGGATGGGCGAGCCGGCCCCCGCTGGATGGCTGGCAATCCTCCTCAAAGCCCGCCGCGCCGATCTGGAACGTCAGCTTGCCGCGGCGCTGTCTCGCACCGCCGTCTCGCGTGGTGACCTCGCCCTCCCCGCGGACTGGTCGCGGCCAGAGCTGGAGGCGGCTCTCGAGGGCTCGGAGCTCCCGCCCGACGAGGCTCGCGGCGTGTTGGACCGAGTGAACGACGAGTCCCTGCCGCAGCTGGCTCGGGCTGGCTTGCAGGAACTCGCGACCCGCAATGACGAGGTCTGGGGCGGCGGTGTGGCCTGCATGGCGGCGGACGTCGCGGAGGCGGCCTTCCGCGGCTACGGGCGTCACCCCCAGGGGTTGGCCCGGGTGCTCCACAAGGTGCTCGACGACCCCGGCGAGCTCCCGCCGACGTGGGTGCTCGGTGCGGTCTTCGCACTGGTCAAGCTCCGCGAACCCCTGGGCGGTCGCACGCCGAAGCTGCTCCGCAAGCTGTCCGAGGATGACCAGCTCCCCGAGGGTGTGCGCGAGATCGTGGCGCGGCAGTCTCAGGCGTTCAGCCGAGCCAACCTGCACCGGCAGCGCCACAAGCGGCCCGAGGTGAGGGTCAGGCAGGCCCGGGAGAGCCTGCTGGAGGCCCACCGTCGCTCGGTGGAAGCTCCGTAGGCTCAGCCCGCGCGGACCAGCGCATCCAGCTCCGTCGCCATCCGGCGATCAAGCACCACGACCTCCTGCTCCGACCCCCGCCCCTCTGCCGCCAGCTCGCGCAGGGGGGCGGGATCCGCAGCCCCCACCAGATCCTCCGGCCAGTCCACCAGCCACGCCGGCGCCGCGACCGCCACCTCGCTCCACCACGCGGGCACGAAGTGCTCCAGTCCGGGCAGCAGGGCGGCTAGGTGCCGGTAGATCTTCACCCCGTTCACGTCGAGATCCCCGAAGTGCAGGCGGCGTCCGGGGGCCAGCGCCTCAAGAAACTCGACGGCGAGCCGCGTGTTCCACCCCGGCACCCAGACCAGCAGCAACCCATCGGGCTGGGGCAGGTCCATGAACGCGGACTCGTTCTCCACGGTCATCACGACCCTCGGCGCCGTGCCAGCGACCCGC
>Ga0209992_10004801_pt1 | contig 10361 bp, 8 predicted proteins | sample 2SBtaG_2_FD_182564 | JGI IMG/M metagenome (GOLD analysis project Ga0209992, IMG submission 182564) | Deep subsurface microbial communities from Kolumbo volcano to uncover new lineages of life (NeLLi) - 2SBTROV12_ACTIVE470 metaG (SPAdes)... | ecosystem: Environmental > Aquatic > Marine > Volcanic... | reverse complement strand
CTGCGCCTTTTTGACCGCAGATGTGATTTTGAATAACAACTAAAACATTTGTGTTCGCCGAAGCAATATCTGAATTATCAGGATCTTCTGATATATCAATTGCTTTAAGCGGTAACCCAGCTGTTGTAGCACCCGTTGTGACGTCTAATTCCGCACCTGAAAGTCCTGACTGAGTGCTTGAACTGTTTGTATAAACAATATCAAAATTTCCGAATAGGTCTGCTATTGGGAAAGTGTCATCAGCTTGGATTTCAAATACAACATTAGGATCGTCCACTATAAAAGCGATAATATCCGAAGCATTTGTGCTTGCTGGATAATATGCGCTAAATACTTGCTCGCCCGAAGTAGGATCGGTGTACTGACATCCCATAAAAACTCCCACAATAGGAACAGTTCCGCCGTCAGCGTGTATTTCTACAGTACCACCAGTAACTTGCATTACCATGTCTCCTGTGTAAATAGCTGTTCCGTAATTTGCAGCAATTCTATAGCGACTATTACCACCAGTCCAAGGTGAGCCACCCATCATTTTGACAGGTCTCATACCAAATGAAGCATCTTTATTTGCCATTTTATTTACCTTTAATTAAAAATTACGTTTAGTGAGAAAAAAATTAACTTCTTTTACCACCGCCAAAAGTTACGCTTGAGGTTCTCTGAGGTTTTAACATCGGAGAACTTGGATCAGATTCCTTCATCAAATCATTATCAATCGCATCTTGTTGCGATTTCGCACGGTCAGCAAAGTAGGCGTTTCTTTCTTCGCGCGTTTCATTTGGAATCTTAGCCAAAAGCAAACCACCCACGGATACAACACCAGCGTGCTTTCCATCATCAATCGAGGGAAGTTCAAAGTCTCCAATCTCTTCGATTCGCACTAGGTCGAAACCTTCGCGCAATCTAGACATTACATTCTTTTTATCCTCTTGACCGACAACTTCGGCTCTTATCCACCTGTAAGTATAACCTTCAGGTGATGGTGGTGTCTCCAACATAGATGGGGGACGCCAGGGTTTGCGAGCAGTATCTTTAGCTCGGGTTTCAGCAGAGCGCGGAGCTCTGTTATTTGTTTTTTTATCTTCAGTCATATTGATTACCTTTTAATATGCTTTGCGTATTCTTGAACTGGTACATTTAAACGACGAGCCATTTCGACTTCACTTTTGGTTAGTCTGACTCCTCGTTTTTTACCAGAACTGCTTGATCTTCCAGCAGGTGCAACTGTTTGTTGCATTTTTGCTTGACTCTTAGCTTGTCCACCATCGCTAAACTTATGTGGAAACTCTGTTCTAATACGTTTATCTATCTCATCATAGTACATTGTGTCGGAAGGATCAAACCCTTCTTCTTCAATTAATTTTTGATGAATGTTAAAAGCGGCTAAAGTCATTATTTCGTCTTGACCAAACCACTCGTTTTTTTGTGCCCAATTCTCTGCTTCAGGGTCTGCCTGTGCAGGTGGAGCTTGAACTTGTTGTTGAAATGCTTGCTCTTGTGGAACATTTTGAACCACAGGCTTTTTTTCGATTTGCATTCTGTTATTGGCTAACTTACTTTCTTCAACAGTAATCTTGTCAAGAATTTCTTGGGCTTTTGTTACTTTGTCCCAGTCTTGTTCTTGATAAGCGCCTTTTAAAACTGTATTGGCTTGAGCTCTTTGAGATTTTAATCTGTTTTCAGCTTCACCATAATAGCTTTGATTTAATTGAGACGTACTGTTTTTTAAACTTTCATTTTCAGCTTGTAAGTTTTTTGCATACTCGTAAGCAGATTGAGCTGCACGCTCTTGCTCACGCATTTTTTTAGTTAAAGTAGCAATACGTTTTTGAACACCTTTTGAATAGTTTTCTAGTTCATCTTGCTCTTCATCCTTTACTGTTTCTTCTTCAGAAACATCTTCAACTGCGGCATCTGCTTCCTTTTGTTCCTCTTCAGAAACTTCAAGCTCTACAAATTCGCCTTCTTCAATCTGCTCCTCTGGGGCTTGATTGTTTTCTTCTTCTAGCATGAGTCCTCCTCACGTTTACAGCGTGACAATATCATCGGGATCTTGAATCGTCGCGATAACCTCGTCATCGTTAATAATACGGCATTCTGCATCATCGCCTAACTTAAAGCGAGCTCCAGCATACCGACCAATTAGCACCCATTGCTTCTCTTCACACCAAGGTGTGTCTCCAAACTTGTCTTTATCTTTATAGCAGAGCGGACCCATTTTTATAACATAGGCCACAACTGAGGCCAAAGCCTCTCTATCTACAGATTCTTTTGTTAAAACAATTCCACCCTTAGAAACACCTCTGCCCCTGTAAGGAAGAATTAACATGCGCCATCCAGAAGGATTGGGCATTCTTTCAATAAGAGTTTTGTCTACTAAAGTAGGATCAAGCACTCTTTGTTCTGCGCTGACAAAAGCTTTATCAACTTCAGAATCGCTTTCTTGTTTTTTGTTTTCAGCTACGTCTTTGTCTTTTTCTAATTCAGCAGCTATATGGTCAGGAACCAGCACCTTGTTCTTCGTCATTTTGTTCTATCCTCTCTAGCAACTCCCTAAGTTCTTCTTCTACGTCAACGAGGGAATTGTAACGCCCACGTAGATATTGATAATCTTCAAAAGATTGCACCCCATTGAGTATCTGACTCTGGGTGTCTTCTTTCTTCTCTTTTAGCCGCTTTTGTAATTGGTCAGCTACCCAAATGGTTGACATTAATAAATGCCAGAAAACTTACCGCCGAACTCGGCCGCTCCCATACCCCTAGCTTTGCCCTTGCCCATTCCAGGTTTAGAGCTAGCATCTGCTGTAAAAGTTCCTGTCTTTGATTTAGACGGAACAGATCCTTTGTTGCCGTATGAAAGTTTGTTTTTTGTTACTTTAATATTTTTAGCCATTGTTTTATCCAAATTGATCGAACTGTTTTAATCCAATATCAATTAATTTTAGTTCTTTTTGTTGGTCAAGTCTATCTTGAGTTGTTTCGTCTTTCATTCTAGCAATATCTCGCTGAGCGTCAATACGTTCTCGATCTATTTGATCTTGTCGATTTTGTTCTTGAGCACGCATTTCTTCTTTTATTTGAAACTGTTCTTTGTCTTGTTGCAACTCTTGACCTTTGAGTGCTAGCTCTTGTTTTCTAATTGCAACCAACGGATCTTCTTGCGGCGGAGTTGCCACTTGTTGAGCAAACTGAGTCATTAAGTCCGTCATTATAGGCGAGCTAAATTGAGCCAATATATCGTTGGCTTGTTGATTAAGCGCCGCCGCGTCAACAGGTGTGGATTGTTGGGCTTGTTGCTGCAATTGTTGATATTGTTGCAAAGCCTCGGGCGGCATCTGTTGTTGCGCGATCAAGTCAGCTTTCATTTGTAAGTGCTGCATGATATGCGAATGTATGTTGGCTTGAACTTGAGCGTTCATTTGAACTGGTTGCATGTTTAATAAATTAACGTGAGATGCAATATGCGCATCATGGTTTTGTTGAATAAATGCTTGCGCTGTTCCGCCCATTAACAAGGTGCTATTTTCCATTCCAGACTCTATCGGTTTAGGTTGAGTGTCTGGTGGCGGGGTTAATAAAGAATCAATATTGTCAGTTCCTAATGCAGCATACATTCTGCGATAAGCTTCGTGAATACCATTTGGTCCATGAATTTGCGGGTTGGATTGTACCAACTGCATCATTTCTTGAGCCATTACAATTCTTTGGCTGGTAGAAAATATGTCTGGATTAGAAACAGGAAATACATCTACTCTTTCGTCAAAGTCAGCTTGTTTGATTTCCATTTGACCGCCAGAAACAGAATATGGATAAACAGGCGGTAAACTTTTTGCAAAGATTTTAGCCAATAAATTAAATTCTTTCTTTTGACCTGTATGCAATCGTTTATGAATTGCAGATAAAACCTTGGTTGATTTTTCTAACAAGGCAATTGTAGTTCCTACAGGTGCTTGCGAGTTGCCTTCGCCTATATTTATTTCTGCAATAGATGCAAACCTTTGGCCGCTTTGAACCAATAACCCTAATAATTGCAATAACGTTCCGCTTGGTTCTTTAAATGGCAAAGGTTGAATTGCATCACGTAAAGATCCTGCGGGGGCATCCACGTCTCTAAACTCTCCTGGTTGAATTGGAGAATCTTCATCTCTAATTCTTATACCCCTAGTTTTAAAACCTGCGGGTAAATTAGCTAAAGTTCCAGCATCAATTAATTGTCTAACAATTGAAGTTGAGGCTTTAGATAAACCACCAATCATATGAGTTAAACCAAAGCCATAAAATCCTAGACCTGGCAAGAATTTAAAGTGTACGAAAAACTCAATTTTATTTTTCATCGGATCTTCTTCTTCAAAGTTCCTGCGAATAGATAAAATGTTTTCGCTGTTGTTATCAATCGTTACAATATATGGCAGTTTTACTTCTGTAAATTCGCCATTTTCATCAGTATCTTCAAACCCTTCAAGATCTAAATTACAATGAATTTCATACAAATGACAAACTTCGCCTGTATCGTAAGATGGCTCAACGCCACTTAACTTTTCTTTTTCAGAATCTACATCAGAACTATTGGTTAAATCATCGCCACCCTCTACTTTAACGTTTCTGTAAAAACCAATTGCTTGAAGTTTCTTAACTTCGTTTTCTGGCATTTTAATTAAGTGAGTAATTCTTGGGCAAGATTCTAAATCGGTTGCGTAGTAAGGAACAATTAAATCTTCGGGTGCAACAAATTTAGAAACAGCTCTTTGCAAAGTTTCATCGTAATAAACTTTCTTAAAAGCAGAACCTGCCAACGGCAAATAAAACAACATTTGATCTAAGTCTTCGTCGTACTCCTCCATCACGTGAGTTATTTGATAGTTCATAAACTCACGCACGCGTTGAGCCTGTTCTTCTATTGCTGAATTGTATTCACCAACAACTTGAGTTTTGACTGGCCCTTGAGCTGGGAGCAATTCTTTATAAGCCTGCGCTTGGAATTGAGTTACAGATTCTCCAAGCAACGGATGAATAACGCCACTTGCGCCCTCAAAAGGCTCAGACCTAGCATCATCAAATTTCATACCTAAATATTTCAAACCATCGGTATAAGTTTTTTCCCAATCTTCTCTGGCTGATTTGTCGTTCTCAACCGCAGTAGTTAATTCAATATAAATTTTATCGAGCTCAGAATCAGAAACAACTTCGGCTAAGTTTTCGCTAAAGCCAACGTCTTCCATTTCTTCTTCGCCACCCAAAATAACTGATCCGTCCTCTTGATATTCAACGCCCTCTTCTTCGTCTAAGCCTTCTAAAATTTCAATAATTTCATTATCAATATCTTCGGTTGGCCTTTCAGTTGTCATATCTTGCATGTCTTCAACTTCTTGGGCTGGATCGGGTGTTTGTCTTTCTATTGCCATTAGTAATAAACTCTCTGTCTAGGTTCGCTTTCTTCGTCTTCGTAATCACTATCTAAAGAAACAAAACCGCCTTCGCGGAATCGCATCAACGCTTGAGTCATAGTATCACATAAATCATCGTGAGCTCCAAACGGAAATGACGCACATTCTTCAATCATATCCTCGGCAAAGGCTCGGTTAGGAGCATACACCATACCAGACTCAAAGATGGGAGCAACCGAGTGCATTCTTGTTGTTTTATCATGGCCTCGAGTCGGCGAGTAATTAACTACAGGTATGCCCATTCGTCTGAGCTCATGGGTGAGCGGCGTACCACTTGCCTTGGCTTCAATTAAAACCATATCGGTTTCCCAGTATTGATACTCGCGCATGGCTATTTCTTTAAGTTCGGGAAAATCCCATCTGCCTTTTTGACAATCTAATAACATAACGCAATCGGGCGAATCTTCGCTGGGTCTAAAAACACCCCAAGTTGAAATAGCAGAAAAGTCGGCACTTTCTTTTTTAGAAAACGCCGTATCATAAGACTGCATAATATATTGAACGGATGGTAAAGAATCATGCGGCCAGCGTTCCCACCAGTCGCGTTTAATAATCGCACCCTCTTCAGAGGTCGGCGTTTGCATCCATTGAGCGTTCCACTTCATTCCAGGCAAAGACGCTTTTACTTTCTGCAATTCATCTAAAGCCCAATACTCGGGCCAAAGAGGCTTTTCGGTATCGGGAAAAATAGCAGGAAACTCTATCACTTCCCATTGGTCAGCCAAAGGTTCTTTCTGCGCATCCAACAATTTAGCGGTTAGGTCAATTGAGCTCCAACGCGTCATCACTATTACAATCGCACCTTTGGGTTGCAGACGCTGTCTTGGTCCAGAGGTGTACCACTCGTAGGCAGACTCTAACGCAGTCGGCGAAAGTGCATCCTGTTCAGAATGCGGATCATCAATGATTAACAGATCCGCACCCCGCCCAGTTACAGCCCCACCCACACCTGCTGCAAAGTATTCGCCGCCTTTATTGGTTTCCCAACGCCCTGCCGATTTGTTGTCAGCCTGCAAACTGACGTCGGGAAAAACTTGTTTGTATTCTTTTTGATCCATTAAGTTACGCACCTTACGACCAAACCTAACGGCGAGTTCACCCGTATGGGTCGTCTCCATTATTTTCATTTTAGGTTTGAGCCCCATCACCCAAGACGGAAAGAAGGTCGAAGCAAACTCACTTTTGGTATGTCGAGGCGGCATGTTAACAATCAAGCGATTAATCTCACCTCGAGCAACTTGTTCTAGCTTTTCTGCGAATATCTGATGATGGCGACCGCAGACAAACTCTGGCCACATGTGGTTGACGTAACTCAAAAAAGATTCTTGACACTCATCTTGAGTGGAGTAACCGTCTTGCTTTTCTAAAAGCAGCAGGGCTTCTTTGAGTTCAGCCTCTGTAAGTTTGGAAAAATCCATTTATTTACTTTGGTATGCTTTTCTAATTTTTTCTTCTAATTCATTTAATTGTTTTTGAAATCTTTTGCCACTTTTAATCGCAGCATTCATCATATAGTTGCCTTGTTCAATATCTCTAGGATCAGCTTTAGATGATAGGTCTTGACCTCTTTTATAATTTTGTTCTTGGCCTTTAAGCAATTGTTTTATTTTATTGCGAGCTTTAAACAACTTTTTAAGTTTGTCGCCTGGACCAACCGTCTCAAGCAAAAAAGTATCTATAGGATTAGGTTTGTACCTTTCCATTATTGGATTGAATGGTTCGATAGTACCTAGATCAAAAGTACCTGGGGGAGCCTCAGTTACAGGTGCTGATTGGGTAAGCATGTCAAGCGCTGATTGTAAATAGCTAACTTCGCCGCCTGTTGCTTTTTTAACATACCAGTCTGGAAGATTTTTAAAAAAATCATCTAGGCTTAAATCTCTAAACTCTGTTCTTAAAGGTTTAAGAGAAACTTGTTTTGCACCCATAGGTTTTAAAAATACAACTTGGTCTGAAGTAATTTCTGCTTCATCTATTTTTTTAAATTTAGACTTAGGAGATGACAGACGAGTAAAAGCTTGATTTGTTAAAACAGCGTCATAATTTTTTGCCTTTAACGCATCCAATACTCCGCTACCAGTTTGATATCCATAACCAAGCCCTGCGGTTGTATCATATTTTTTTGGATTTTTTAAATACCTTGTTAAGTCTTTAACCTTAAAATCTAAGTTTCTCAAGTCATCAAGTTTATTTGTTGGAAGATAGTATTTATTTGTAGGATTAAAATCAGGACGATTGCCGTAATTTTTTATTGCGTAGTCTTTGTTATCTTTTATTATTTGTTTTTGTTGAAATTTTAAATCTTTTAAATGATTTTTAACATCTTTTTTAAATGCTTTGTCTGGCTTGTCTAATATTGCAAATTTTTTTGCAGGTTGCATTTCAAAAATACCTGGCCGTCTATTTGTTTTATATAACTCTTTAGGTGTCTTGCCAGTTAAATATATGTTTTGAGGATTAAGAGGGTTATAACGATTAGCAATTTTATAACTTGGGCTAGCGTAAAAAACATCAACTCCTTTTAATTTAAGAGCATTTTTGCTAGGCAAAAAACCTCCATGATACAAAGGAAGTTTTTTAAAAGTTTCTAATTTTTTTAATTTTTCTGCAAGCCTAGCAGCTTTTAAAGAAAGTGCGGTTGCAGTTCCTGCACCAGTAAATCCTAAAGCTGTTAAGCCAACGTCAACAGGATCAGTATAATCAAATAACATACCGCCTTTGCCAATTAATTTAGGTGTTTCTTTTTTTGTTGGAGCTTTAACAATATTTGGAACAGGATTACTCAGCATATTAATTGCTGATTGTAGGTAACTAGCTTCGCCGCCATTTGCTTTTTTTTCAAGCCCAAGTTTTTGTTGTTGCAATTCATCATCTGTTACAAAAGGACTAACACCTTTTTGAAGGCTTTCTTCATAGTGCCTACGAGCATTAAGCAACATTTCTCTTCCTATTTCTGTTTCTTGTAATTTTTGTGCATTGCCTTCATAGTTATTATTTTTTAAATGCTCTATTTGTTCTTCAGTTGTGTAAGGATTTATTAAAGGATATTTATCGTCTATTGTCAGCTCTGTATGAATTTTACCAGTTACATTACTAACAATTCTTCCTTTCCAGCCAATTTGAGACTTCTTTGTACCGTCAGCCCTAAGATCATTTCTAACTTCTTTTTCTAACGGACCTTTAGAAAACTTTTTCATTTCGTCGCCATTAGACATTCTTTGTCTTTTTATATATTCTTCAGAGCCAAGATTTATATCAACTGGACTGCCTTTATTTTTTCTTTTTGCAGCTAAATTTCTAGCAACTGCGTAAGGGCTTAAAGAAAATGAATCGACGTTGCTTTCTCCCGTTCCTCTGCCATACTCAAAATCATATTGGTCTTGAACTGAATAAGTGTCGTCTTCATTTTGAACTATATCTGCTTTGCCAATAGTAGTTTTTACACTATAGTTTGGATCTTTTAATTTTTTAGTAAGCTCAATAACAGACAAAGGATCATCAAAAATACCTGGATAATCTTGTAAATATTCTTCGTAAGAATATCGTTTTCTTCTACCGTTTGGCGCTTCTAAGTCTAATTTTATTTCACCCCTTTCCCAAGCGTTAAGTTGTTCTTCAGTTTTAACTTCTTTGCCCGCAGGTTTGCCTCTGCTTATATCAGAATAGTCACCTGTTTCATAATCTGGATAAGTAATTTTATTAGAATCGCTGTAAGAAGAAACGCTAAAATTTGGATCGTTTAACTTTTTATTTGCTATATCGTACAGAACATTAAGTTCAGCATCAGTCAAATCATTTTCATTTAATTCACCTTTGCCGCCCATCATATAATAAGCATATTGTTTGACGTTAAGAGGAATAAAAGGAAGAATATCCCTAAAGACACTTAAGTCCTCATATTCGGCTTGTTTGCGAGATCTTTCTTCTGGGTCTTGGATTTGGTCTATTTGACGCTGAACTTCATCTGCGTAAAAATTAGACATATTAATTAAGCTAGTTGTTCTAGTTCTGCTCCAATACCATCTTGGGGCATCGCTTCGGCTTCTGCCATCTCAGCTACAAGTTGAAGGACAGTACCAATATCTTCATCGTCGAGCCCTTGCTCTTTGAGGAACATCATTACCTCTTCTTCACTTGCGCCTTGCTGAATCATTTGGACAACCATTGTTACAAGCTGATCGATCATCTCCATTTCTGGAGCCATCTGCTCTAGGTCTTCCATTGCGCCTTCTGCCTCAGAACCCATACCGCTTAGCATGGCGTCTATTTCACCGCCGTCTTGAAATCTTTCCATTTCTCCACCGTATCTCATTCCCTCTACTTCTTCAAGAGTTTTAGTATTGTATGATTTTCCCATAAACTCAAATACATCTTTGCCAGCCATTCTTGCTGCTTTAAACTGTCCTTCAAACATTTCTCTAATTGTAGGATCTTGAGCTGCTTCTTGCCCAAACTTATCCATTAAGAAAGAAGAAACTTGATAGCCATCTGGAATATAATCAAAGAAAGTTCCTTTTAAAGATCCTTCTGGCTGATAGTCTGCAAAAGACTTTACTTCATCGCCCTCGGCTTTTAAGTCAACTCCTCTACCAATTAGCACATCTTTAAAAGTTGTTTCTCCGTCTCCGCTTAAATCTGGGAAATCATCTGAGTCAGCTTCACCGCCTTCAGCCATCAACAAAGAAACATTTTTCAAACCTTGTTCGGCATCAAGTTGTTGCATTCTTTCGGCTTCCATTTCATCTTCGTAAGACCTTTGAGCTCTGCCAACATATTCAGTTATTGGAGCACCTATTTCTTGCGCTTTTTGAGATGCAATATCAATCAGTCTATCTAATCCAATACGCATGCCAGCCAAATTTTTACCAAGTTGTTCTGGAGAATTAAGCATCATATTTTGCATGCTCGCTTGCTCAG
>Ga0209992_10004799_pt1 | contig 10365 bp, 9 predicted proteins | sample 2SBtaG_2_FD_182564 | JGI IMG/M metagenome (GOLD analysis project Ga0209992, IMG submission 182564) | Deep subsurface microbial communities from Kolumbo volcano to uncover new lineages of life (NeLLi) - 2SBTROV12_ACTIVE470 metaG (SPAdes)... | ecosystem: Environmental > Aquatic > Marine > Volcanic... | reverse complement strand
ATTATTTTAATCTCTCATTCATTTCCAATATCATCTTACGATATCATCAACCATCATCTCATCATCTACCATTATTTCATCATAATATCAATATAGGGAAGAGAGAGATGAGATTTCAAATTTACAATCTATCTCATCTACCATGTCATTATCAACTGAAACTCTCAAACAAAATGAAAAAGAGATTTTATCAGCTGTGGATTCCATTCAAGTAAGATGATGAGAGATGAGATGAGATGATGAATGATGATGGTAGATTGTGAGATGAGATGATGAATGATGATGGTGATGAGAGATTGTGATATGGTTGATTGTGAGACAGATATTATATTTTCATTTTTACCATCTCACCAATCTACCATCAACCATCTCATATTCAACCATCTACCATCACATCTAGGAGTTGAAGAATGAGATTGAAAAACAATCATCTGCCATCTCAGAATTAAAATCAACCAAAAATCAGATCTCCCATCTCTCATCTTCTCACACCACATGTCAGGATAATCTTCAATCTATTGGTGAGAGATGAGATGAGATGAGATGAGATTTTTTCATATTTCACATCTTACCATCTCATTATCTCTCTCACAACTTACCATCTCATCTTAACATTTGATCATCTCTCAAAATTTACCATGTCATATCAACACATCTCAGCTGATCTTACAATCTCATCTCACAACTTACCATCTCATCTCACATCACATCTCATTTCAATAGAGAGAACAATCACACGATATGAGGAAAAATTAAAAAAATTATCATCTCTCTCATCTTCCAAAAACACAAAATCATCAAATCTTATTTCATCATCTGAAAATGAATTATTAAACTGCCAAAGACTAGTGTAAGATATGAGATGAGATGGTTGATGGTGAGATGGTAGATGAGATAAGAGATGGTAGATGAGATGGTAGAGATGGTAGATGAGAGATAGGGTAGATGAGACAGATATATTTTTATCATATTATTATTTTTTTATCATGATCTCAACTTACCATCTCACAACTAACCATCTCATATCTCAACTTACCATCTCATCATCTCATTTTTTAGGCAAGAGACGAGAGAGATGGTAGAACAACTTGAGATTGAGGTGGTGAGAGAAGAAGATGAGATGAACGAAAATGAAGAATCTTATCACAAGGTGAGATAAGATGAGATGGTTGATGGTAGATTATTATTTTTCACACATAAACTTATCATCTCATTATCTACCATCTCCATCACATCTTACCATCTCACAATCTACCATGTCATGTACAATAGGAGAGAGTTGATTTGATGAATAGATTTTTATCATCATATCAAACTTTAAAGGAGAAAATGAGAGAAATTGATCATCAAATTAACATGTGAGATGTGAGATGGGAAGAAGATGAGAAATGAGACAGAGAGGGAAAATAATATGAAATAATCAATCAATCAATAAATCATCAATAATAATTTGCAAAATAATATATATTTCATCATCTCTAAAAAAAAGAAGAGATGAAAGAAAGAGATGATGAAAAAATAAAAAATAATAATTGATCAACCAACACAAACAAACACAACAAAAATTATGATTATTGATTGTTGATTAATTTATTATGATTATTATTGTGATATTTCTTCTTTTTTAATAAATAATTAATTGGTTTGGTAGGTGGCAAATGAGATAGATCAATAAAATGAGAGATATGATTTGAGATGGTAAATGATGGGAGATTTGAGATGATATTTTATAATTCATCTTTATCATCTTCATCATCATCATTTCCTCTTTTCTTCTTTCTCTTGTTTTGATTTCTTGTTTTTTGAAGAGAATCTTCCATATCTTCTGATGAGATTCGATGATCAACTTTTACCATCTCTTCTTCTTCTTCCTCTTGATCATCTACCATCTCATGATCTTCTCCCATCTCAAATCTAATATAAACACAAGATAAATGAAATTGATCAACAATCACATCTATCTCATTTGTTATCTTATCTACCATCTCATCTATCATCTACCATCTTACCTTCTCTCTCTTCTCTCCTCTCTTTCTGCTTTTTCAATATCTTCCAATTCTTCCTTCAACTATGAGATGACATGGTAGATTGTGAGACAGACATAAGATATTGATATATGATCAACAATATAAGAAATATCTGTCTCATCAACCATCTCAACCATCTCATCCATCCCACCATCTCTCATTACCTCAAGATAATCTTCACTATCAGATTGATCTTCCATTTCTAAATTTCTCATTTTTCGTTTAATGATATCTGATTCTTTTGATCTTGCTTTTTTATCAGCTCTCACTTGTAATCTATTATTTATCATGAGATGAGAATGAGATGGTAAGTTGGTGAGATGAGATGGTGGTAAAATAAATATATATCTGTGTCTCACCACCATCTACCATGTCATCTTCTCATCATCTCATCTCTCTCACCGTTTTCTTTCTTCCTCATCCATCAGTTCATCGTCTAAATCTTTCATCAACTCTGCCAACTCCTCATCCTCAATCGCATTGGGATCTCTGTACAATGAGATGAGATGGTAGATGAGATGGTAGATGAGATGAGATGGTGGTAAGTGAGATGGTAGATTGTGAAATGATAAGAAATGAGATGGTAGATGGTGAGATGGGTTATGGTTAATGATGAGATGGTAGATGTCATAGTGAAATAGTAAATGAGATGGTTAGTTGGTAAAAGAGAAGATCAACCATCTCCCATCTATCTCATTCATAATTTGTCATCTATCACATCTCTCTAACTTTGCTGGTGGTGGTGGGATGGGGTCAGGATGCCATTTCTTCTTCATGACATATATATTCCTCGATAATTCACCTTTTAGATATGATGATGTTTGATGATCAATTTTATCTCTCACAATCTACCATCTACCATCATCTACCATCCCATATCATCTCATCTCAACCATCTACCATCTACCATCTCACAATCTACCATCTACCATCTCTCTCTCATACCTTCTGTGCATTGATTATCAAATTCCTAAAAAAGAGATAAGAGATGAGATGGTAGATGAGAGATGAGATTGTAAGATGAAATTATTTATTTGTCTCATCTACCACCATCTACCACCATCTCATATCATCATCTCACATCTACCATCTACCATCTACCATGTCTCACCCAGAGATCATATTTATCCTCAGGGTCTTCACTTGCATAATCATCATTCATTCTATCAGATGAGATGGTAGATGAGATGGTAGATGAGATGGTTGATGAGATGGTAGATGAGACAGATTGTCAGATGGTAAGTTGTGAGGCAGATATAAAATTATAAAAAATCTACCATCTCAATATCTGTCTCACGATCTACCATATCATTATCTGTCTCACAATCTGTCTCACAATCTACCATCTCACTATCTGTCTCACAATCTACCATGTCATCTCATTTCACCTGATATAATAATATTTTGGCATCTCATCATCAAAGAAAAAGAGATTTGATCCTATATGATGATAAGATGGTAGATGGTGAGATGGTAGATGGTGAGATGGTAGATTGTGAGACAGATATTGAAGTGACATGGTAAGTTGTATTTGAAGATGATTATTCATCTCATCTCATCTACCATGTCAACCATCTCTCAACTTACCATCTCTTCTTTTGTTTGGGAAATATCTTGTAACATCCATTGAGATGACAGAAACCTCTTCATCCTATCATCACACATGTGATGATCATAAGATGGTAAGTTGTGAGACAGATGTGATGGTAAGTTGATGAATAAAATAAATCTTATCTATCATCTCATCTCATCTACCATCATCATCTACCATCTACCATCAATCATCTACCATCTACTATCTCATCTCACTTTGATAAAAGTCTCAGCCACTCTTTCTAAAATTCCTCTTGAATGCTAATGAGATGATGGTAGATGATGAGATGGTAGATTGTAGATGAGAGATGGTAGATGAAAATCATGAAATCATAAAATTATCTGTCCCATCTCCCATCTCCTATCTACCATCTCTCATCTCATCTCACTTGACATTGTGGATCATAAGGCACATAAAAATGAGCTATGGTAAGATGGTAGATTGTGAGACAGATTATTGATCATGACATGGTAAAAAATTGTAAAAGAGAGAGATCAGAAAAAGTTTATTTCTCATCCACCATCCCACCATCATCTCATCTCATCTCATCTTTCATCATCTACCATCTCACCTAATGTGATATGAGTTTCATTTGGATGGAAGGCGACTCTCTATTTTGATGATCAGATTATGACATGGTAGATTGATGAGACAGATATTGAGATGGTAAGTGGTGAGACAGATAAACATCAACCATCTTAACCTTGAAATTGTGGGTGTGAGCTCTTGTTACAAATCTCCACCCATACTCCATATCTCTATCACACATGAGAGATGAGATGGTAAGTTGGAAGATGGTTAGTTGTGAGATGATGAGATGAGATGGTAAGTTGTGAGATGGTAACTTATGAGATGGTAAGATGGTAGATGATGAGATGGTAAATAATAATAATTCATCCTCCCACCAACCAAATAACCAACACACAATCACACATCTCACAAACAACCATCTCAATTCACCAAACCTATTATCCATTTTGGAAGGTCTAAAAACTTCTCTTTCCTCTCCTTTAATTTCTTTGTTCACAAAACCAAATATAAATTTTTTGACATCCTCCATCTCAAATTTTGATGACTATTTTAAATTGAGAAGAATATGAGATGGTAAGATGGTGAGATGGTAGTAGATGATGAGACAGATATATTTTAAATGAGAGATACTTTTCATCTGATCTCATCTACCATCTCATCTACCATCAATCATCTACCATCTACCATCTCATCTACTAATCTCATCTCTCACTTTTGTCATGGTATATTTTTCATTTTGGTTGATGATGGTGATTGTAAAATCAAGAGGATTGGAAGGTGACATCTTATCTATCATTGATGATGATGGTAAGTTGTGAGACAGATAACAAATGACATGCTTAAAAAAATAATATCTATCTCATCATCTACCACCATCTCATGATCTATCATCTACCATCGTCACCTGATATTTTTGAGAAGTCTAAATCCCACAAATATCCCATCTCCCTTTGATCTGCAACACTATCTCATCCAAAGAAGATGATGATGAGATGGTAAGTGAGATGGTTGTTCTGTGAGACTGAGACATGAGACATGAGATGGTTGACGAGTTGAGCAATATCTGTCAATCTACCATCTCATCTCATGTCATCTTACCTGAACAACATCTGACCTTTGAACTCCTCTGCTATCTTTCTCAATCTAATAAATTGGGGTAAAATATAAAAATATGATCTAGACCTCTACCATCATCTCATCTCATTTTAATCTACCATCTACCACCATCTCATTTTTAATCTACCATCTCAAACCTTGTCATGAAATATGTGAATTGTTTCTCATGTTTAGTGTGGTCAATATTTGTATATAAGATAAGATGAGGAGTCTAATCATAAAAACGATGATAAAATAAGATGATGATGATGGATGAGAAGATGATAAAATATGATAATCTACCATCTCCTCATCTACCATCTACCATCTCACTTGAGCTTTGTCATATAATTCAAAATTTTCCCAATTCAACTCCTCCACCAAAGAAACTCCATTTAAGGCTATAAACTACCCCATACATATACATAAATATAAAATATGTAAAAAAGAAAATCTCATTTATCACATGATCTGGACTATATTTATTATTATCACATCTTATTATCAAACCAATCAATTTCAAAAAATTACAAAACTTTGGAAAGAGAAGTGTCAAGAACTGATTGGGAAGGGTACGTATACACAGTCTTCTCGACCTTTTCACTTAAATAGGTAGATGGTGGGTATACTACATACATAAAATACAACAAAATATGTGATTGATAATAAATAAAATAGCCATTTTATACCATGAATCACGGTTTTATCATATCCCAACTCAGTCATCAATTCTTTGTTGGTTGAAAATCCGAACCTAGCACCTATTAAACGAAGTTATAGAATCAAGTAACATATAATCTAGGTATCTATATGCTATTTAATACATTATTAACATATCAAATATATCATTTTACTTCATTAACCTGTGTAAAATTCATCACAAACAGAGAGGAACACTTCCATGTTTTTCTGGGAGTCCTCATCCTCCCCAAAGTACCCCATCACCACCGCTTGACTGTCGTCATACGTCAAGAAAGCATCCAAGTCATCATTAGACACAATCTCTGAGGGTGGTTCGGTCTGGATGTCCGCCTGGTTCCAATAATACTCGTAGGGATCAAATTCGCCGTAAAGTGAGGCATCATACCCATAAGCATCATAACCATCCAAATCAGGCTCTTGCATAAATCGCTCGTGATAAAAATCATCACTCCATCCTATCAAAAGAGGTGGTTATTATGAAGAAATGAGAAAAATAAGCGCTGATTGAGACAGCTGGTTTTAGAAAATGCTTGATAACTTCATTATTTCAAACCATATGCGAGATATAGGACTGTACCCATAAGGATAAGGACTTGTGTAATCATTTTATTAGATGAAAATATCATAATAAAATGGTTTCAATATTTTAAAATAGATTTGAAAAATCAGATTTTATTACATGCGCTCAAAACTCCCTTAAACAATTAGGAATAATAGTTTTAGAGATTTAATTAAGTTAATAGTTAGACTATTGTTGATTTAAACTTAAAATAGGTCCTGAAAGTATTTATCTTGGGAGAGAATCAGAGCGATTTTACTTTTCAGATGCAGTTTTCAATTTTGGGACGATCACCGTTCTCTAATTACAAGATTTTAAGACTGTTCATATTTCTCATTACATTGCATGAATATGTGTCCATTAAGAATTTTGAGATTTATGGTGAATTAACTGACTACTGGCGACCAGTGACTCCGGCAACGACTGGATCAACATGTTTCAAAGGAGTTGGTTTATCAACTTGTGTTTTATCAAATGCCGGGGAGAAATATGCCCCAAATCTCCTGAAATATGACGCCTCCCTAAGTGGTGCTGACATGGTGTGTCTCCAATGTTGTACAAACACACATTTAAACAAGGATGAATGGATTTTACACTGCCCAATAGACGATCGAAAAAAAGGAATTTTAGCTTCAACATATGAGGAGGAGTTTAGGTTGGATGATGATGGTAGATTATGAGATGGTTGATGATGGTAGATGAGATGAATATTATGATATATATATATTATTGTAGGTTGTTGAGATATGAGACGAGTGGTGATTCGTTTATTCATACCTGCCCAATTCAAGTAATGAGATGGTAGATTGTGAGATAGAATATGAGATGGTAGATTGTGAGACAGATAATGAGATGGTAGATGAGATGGTAGATGATCAAGTTATATTTATTCCCCAATAATTATAGAGGACAGGATGTGTTTACAACAATCAAACTGGTTACATGGAGCAAGATTGCGATCATCCTGACACTTCTAAATGGTGGACTGGTTTTTATATATGAGATAATTTATTTTATGATCTCTCATTTCTCATAATCATTTATCATATCTCATCCGCTATATCTCTCATAAATATATTCATATTAATAAATAAAAGGAATAAAATAGGGTTTACGATGAATTTGAATGTTCAGGAGTACAGATTTTGGTTTGATTCCTGGGTTGTGATTCATTCATGTCATGTCATACCAAATGAAGTGGATACTATTGATGGGGTTTGATTTTGAAATAATGATGAGATGATGAAATGATGGTAGATGAGATGATGGTAGATGGTAGTTGAGAGATGATAATAAAGATAAAATCTTCTCTCTTTTTATAAAATTTCTTCAAATCAATTTTTCTCTATAGGGATTTAGTGAAGATTATTTTGTTGAAAAATATGTTTTGAACATTCAAGTTTTTAATTTATTATTTTATCTCTCAGTTTTTTTATCTCATCATATTCTCATTCATTTTCTCAACCAAATCTGATCAAATCAATATCTCTCAGGATCCACATTATATCTGGGGTTGGTCTCACTATTTATTATTTCTTGTCATCTCATTTACCATCATCTACACTTTTCTGAGGTTAGATTTTTATCTCTTTCAATTCTCTCTCTCTCTCATAAGATGAATTTTGTTAAACAAATGATCTCATCTTTCTCTCAATCCAATTTTATCTCATTTTCTCAGTATTTGTAAATTTCTCATCAATGTATAAAAATAATAGGTTTTCAAGAAAGGAAGTTTGTGTTGTTTGTGAAGAGAATTTAGTGTTTGCTTTTAAAAATCATCGTTGTTTCTTATGTTGGTATTATGATTGTGACTTGCCTCATGATCTCATTTTAAAATCAAATCATACTAAAGATGTCATTTTAAATGCAGAAAAGAGAACGATATGGGAAAGTCAATCTATTAAATCATTGAAAAAAATCATGTTTATTGAAAATCATAAAAGAAAGATTCGTGATGAAAATTTAAAAGAAGAAGAAGAATTGAAAGAAAATAAATTAGATCATGATGATATTGAGAATAAAATCAACAACAAGATCAAGAATAAAAAGAGGAAGGTATCACCCTATAAGATGGACAAACATGAGATCATCTTGAAGGAGTTAGAAGATCAAATGACAATTGAAGAAATTGAAACGATTCCAAATTATCATTCCAACTTCATTCAACCCAAACCATCCAACAAACAAACAAAATCTCAAAATCCACTTGATATCTCAAATAAAAGTGGTAAATTTGAGAAGAATTCGATGATTTATACAATGGATCATGTTGCTCAGGACTTATATAAGATAGAAAGAATGAAATTTGGAATTGACTTTCCTTCTCATTTACTAAAACAAAATGGTGAAAGAGAAGAGAGAGAAAGAAGAGCACTGGAAGAAGCTGAAAAAGTCAAAGGACAAGAAGCTCAATTGAAGAAACAAAGGATAGAAAACAACCCTTTTCATCCCATGAACATCATAAATGGAATTATAAATTCAGCAATCAGCAGAGATGATTCAAAAAGAAACAGCTCAAGAAGACGATCTTCCAGTTTTTATAAAAATTGTCTGAGATTTTAACTTTCATTTGATTTTTATGTTATTTTGGGTGGGTAGGAAGGACAAGCAGTGAAAGGAGAAAATCTTCAAGAGTTAATCCGTCATAAAAAAAATTCAAGATTATTAAGAAAATGAATAGAAAATAAATATATAAAGTAGAAAATATTAATTTGTTTGATTTGTGATTTGAGTTATGTGTTTAAAAAAATAAATTGATATTTTCTTTTTTGTTTTTGTTTTTTTGAAAGAGTGATTACGATATTTTTTTCCTTTCCTTCTTTCATTTCTTTGATGAATGAGACACACAAAAGATAGCGTCACGTAAATCCGTGGGACTTTAATGCAACTTTTTTGACTGCTCTTTATGGTCATTTCTCTTATTTATGCACGAATTTTTTAAGACCTCCCGTCTAAGCACTCAAAAAAATAATTTTTTTATGGAGCAGATTTTTAAAAACGAATTAAGTGCTCTTTATGGTCATTTCTCTTATTTTGAACGAATTTTTTAAAGAGGGACTGCACTTGATTTTTTATTTTTGAAAATCAAATTAAATAAATACAAAATCAATTAATTAAAATTAATAATTAAATCTTTATGGTCTGACATCAAATAATTAATTATCATCTAAGAGCACACCCTCTTGAATCGCAATGGATGAACTTTCAATAAATAAATAATCATTTCATTCAAAATAATTATATATATTAAATAAATAATAATTCAACAAATAATATAAGTAAAATATTGATTGAATATTTCCTCTTCAATATATTCCATATTTCAGATTTGGCATAATCAATTAATAAATAACTATATTCTTTTTCAATAACCTTTTTTTTAAAAAATATTCACATCTTCGTAATATTGTCTTTTCAATTATTAAATTTTGTTCTATTAAAAACTCAATTGTTTTATTAATAAAATCAATATTCATCCTACTTTTTAAAATTTCCACCACTGCTTCCTTTTTAATTATTCCTCCTTTTTTTTCGTTTCTGAATTTCATTTCAACCGCGTTGCATACTGATAAAATTAGTTCTGTATCATCTCCATTTAAATCTTCAAAATTATCTAAAAAATCTTTAAATTGATTTATAAATTTTGTCATTGACAATCTTAGCTTCAATTTCTTCATTATATATATATATACATAATAAATAAAATTAAACAAATTTATTAGAACCTTTCATTCTATGAACAATATTTTTAGCGTTCTGAATATCTCCAACAGGAGTAAATTCATTCAATCCAGCACGAACGATATTGGTTTTCCCACTTCCGACATCCGCTAAAGTTTTTGTTGTTGTTAAAGGGT
>Ga0209992_10004798_pt1 | contig 10365 bp, 10 predicted proteins | sample 2SBtaG_2_FD_182564 | JGI IMG/M metagenome (GOLD analysis project Ga0209992, IMG submission 182564) | Deep subsurface microbial communities from Kolumbo volcano to uncover new lineages of life (NeLLi) - 2SBTROV12_ACTIVE470 metaG (SPAdes)... | ecosystem: Environmental > Aquatic > Marine >... | reverse complement strand
CTTAGCATAATGGTGTGTGTAAATCCTTGATGCATATGCCATGCAAATGATGGCATTAGTAGGTAGGCAAAAGTGGCAATATATCGAGTTTGTAGATGTTGAAACAATTGCCCAGATACAAGCCATGTAAACCAAAAAGTTAGGGTGATTAGCGTATATTTAAGTAGTGTTAGAGCAAATAGTCCTGTGCCAAATATTTGAAAAGCTCCCCAGCTAATCCAACTATACAGTGGTGGTTGGGGAATGGGAAAACCTAAAAGTAATTCTTGAGAAAGACGAATCTGTTCGGCATCATCTACTTGTAATGTGCTGGAAAACAACAATCGAATCAGTAGATGAGTAAAAAGATATATAGAAATATAAATAATAGATTTATTCATTATTGATAATTGGGCATCTATATAATTAGTGCTAGTCTTGGTTAATAGTTAAAAACAAGGCTACACACATTGTTTTTATAATGCCATTTTAGATGAATATCTCATACGATTCCAGAATAGATAAAATTTATCAATACTTGTTAATAGCTTTAGCATTTATAATGCCGTTGACAGTAGCTGGTGGAAATTTAATTGTTGGTATTATTGTTATTATTTGGTTTTTATCAGGCAATTATCAAATAAAAATCTCTCAAATAATTAATAACAGGCTAGCAATTGCGTCCGTTCTTTTTTTTAGTGCCCATGTTATTGGTTTAATATGGACTGAAGATATGCTTTGGGGGTTACATGTTGTTAAAAAAATGTGGTATTTTTTATTATTACTGCCCATTCTGATAACCATTGTTAAAAAGGAAGGCATTAGATACTATATTTCAGCATTTCTTTTGGCGATGATGCTAACCGAATTATTATCATATTTGGTATGGTTTGAGATGATTCCGAACTTTAAGAATGCCACAGTTGAGAATCCAACCCCTTTCATGAGTCATATTTCTTATAATCCATTTTTAGCATTTACATTCTATCTGATTAGTCACGAAGCAATATTTAATAAAAAATTAAAAAATGTACAAAAGTATATGTATGGTTTTTTTGCATTAACAATAACTGTTAATATGTTTATTACAGGTGGTCGTGCAGGACAGGTTGCATTTTTTATTATTGCATCAATATTGATTTTTCAATTATATGGAAAAAATTTGAAAGCATTGTTATTCAGTATTTTAATGATTTTAGGTGTTTTTTTTACTGCATATAATAACAGTGCGTTGTTTAGTGAGAGGTTTGATAGAATAGAACGCGAAATTAGTAATTATGACAACTTTAAAGGTACATCTATCGGGCTAAGGCTTACATTTGCAATTCACTCATGGGAAATTATAAAAAATAATATATTTATCGGTGTTGGAACTGGTGATTTTCCTAACGAGTACAAGAAAATTAATATGAGTAAAACACCTCAACTGGCGAATGCTAGAAATCCACATAATATGTATACATTGATATTAACGCAGCTGGGATTATTTGGATTATTTGCGTTACTTTACATATTTTATGCACAGTTTAGAATAGCGGCAGTTTCTAAGAGTAAATTTCTAAAAGATGTGGGAATAATATTGCCAATATTATTTTTAATCATTATGTGGAGTGACTCCTATTTACTAGGCCATTACACAACACTCTTGTTTGTTTTTTTTAGTTCGTTCTTGTATAAAGATTTTGAAAAACCCTAAAAAAATTCTAATAATAATACAACGTTCAAACGGAGACGTATTATTTAGTTTACCTCTTATTAATGCGTTGTATGAGTACTATCAACAGCCTAAGATAGATCTTCTAGTTAATGATGACACACTCCCTCTTGCGAAAATATTGCCACACGTTAATTTTATCCACCAATTCTCTTATCAAAAAAAGCGTGACAATCGATGGCAACAAGAGAAAAGTTTAATCAAATCAATTTTTAGAAAATATGATTTAAGCATCAATCTTACCGCAAGTGATCGTAGTGTCCTTTATGCGCTTCTTGCCGGTAAAAAATCCATTAGTGCGATAGAGAAAAATAATAAAAAATCATGGTGGAAAAAGATATTTTTAACTCATTATTACTATTTTGATTCAACTAAACACATATTATTAAACAATTTACAGTCATTAAATTTATTAAAAATAAAACATGACAATATTCAGCAATCACCAAATATTTCAGACATGGTTATTGCTAATGTTAAAGATAAATTGAACAAAAAAGGTGTAAAAGAATTTATTATTTTTCATCCATCTGCACAATATAGCTATAAAATTTATCCTAAACACCTTCGAGATAAGTTATTAGCAAGTTTAAATACTTTAGATGTACCAATAATAATTACAGGCGGTAATAGTCAACTTGATACTCAAATCAAATCAAATATTCCTTGTTTGAATAATATTTTTAATTGGATTGGTGAAACCACAATAGCAGAATACTTTGCCTTGAGTGAATTATCATCGGCATATATTGGCATGGATACTTTGAACATGCATATAGCTGCTAGTCAAAATAAACGTATTTTTGCCATATACGGCCCAACTAAGCTAAGCATGTGGTCGCCATGGTCTAATGATTTACAGATATCTGCAACACAAGACAGGCCTAAGCAAACTTACGGTAATATTACAATCTTACAAGCAGATATGCCTTGTGTAGCCTGTGGTAAGGCGGGTTGTGACGATAGACATGGTAAAAGTGAATGTTTGGATCATATTAGCCCTGAAGATATTTTTAATGAAGTAAAAGATTGGTATCAAAATGCTAAGCTTTAATAAAACATATATTCTGCCATTCAAGTTTGATATTCCAAATTACACACAGGAATTTTTAGCACAAACACCAATATTTAAACGTTGGTTAAAGTTCATAAAGCGTTATGCATTCATGGCATTAAAAGGTCAAAAAAATATAGAAGTATTCTCTATATCGCCAAAGCATAAAAACATACTTTGGATCAATATTTCAGCCCCTAGTTTGGGCGACAGCTTAATGGATCTATCTTCTAGAGTACTACTTAAAGGTAGAAACATAGATCTTTTCACTGATAAAAAAAATGCACATATTTATGGTGATGATCACATATTTAACAACATTTATTCCAGGATAGAAGATGTAAAAAACTCTGAATACGATTTAGTAATTATCGATTCCTACAGTTCGAGAAGTATTAATATCAAATCCAAAATAGCACCGTCAACACCTTTTTCAGGTATGTTTGGTTACTACAATGGCCCTGAAGTAAACCGAGTGCTATTTAGCTTTCATCAAATGAATCACTTGTTAGGCTATATTGAATTTGAGGATAAAATCAATGCATCAGCCAGAGCTTCGATGTTTATTAGCAAAGCAGATCAAGAGATTATTAATCAAATAAATTTACCTGATCGTTATATTGCCATTGTTTTAGGCGGTGAATGGGGCTACCGAACTTACAATGCATGGGATAAAGTAATTACAAAAATTCTAGATAACGATCAGAAAGTTAACATTGTTTTTATCGGCTCTGGCAATGCCACAAGCACAGCGAAAGAATTGCTGGATCAATTCTCTGAAAACAATATTTTTGATTGTGTGGGTAAATATAGCTTTAATCAAACGGCGCAAATTATCAAACAGTCTAAAATCTTACTTTGCTGTGATGGTGGCTTGATGCATGCATCTAATGCAGTTAATACACCTATTGTTCCACTATTTGCAATGCTGACTCCACAAATGCAGCTTACTAATGCAATTGTTGCGTTTCCGTTATTTGACAAGAGTGATGTTAACAACATTTCAGTGGAATCAGTACTAGAAAGATATAATGAAGCTTCTAATTTCGTTGATAGTCATCCTCAAGGCGAATAATATCATCTTCACCTAAATAATCACCCGTTTGAATTTCAATAATCTCTAATGGTGTTTTTTCTTGATTTTCTAGTCGATGTACCTCACCCTTTGGAATATAAGCCGATTGATTTGCTTTCAATTCAAAAACTTTATCTCCACAAGTAATCTTGGCAACGCCCTTAACCACAACCCAATGCTCTGCACGATGCTGATGTTTTTGTAAAGACAACTTTGCTCCAGGATTAACCAAAATCCTTTTTACTTGGAAGCCATCATCGGCATCAATCGAATCATAATAACCCCAAGGTCTAAATACTTTTCGGTGATTATCAGCTTCAGATCGACCATTATTTTTTAATTTATTAACGATATTTTTAATATTTTGAGAATATTTTTTATCTGCAACCAATAGAGCGTCTTGCGTATCAACAATCACTAAATCAGATACACCAATTGCCGAAACTAAGCGATTAGAGCTATACGTATAAGTATTTTTAACCTCATCTAAAATCACATCACCTTCACTAACATTGCCATTGCCATCTTTATTTTTAGCATTCCACAATGCATCCCAAGATCCAATGTCACTCCAATTAGCATCTAAAGGTACCACCATAGTACCCTTGGTGCGCTCCATCACCCCGTAGTCAATAGATTGCTCTGGACACTTAAGGAATTCATTATTATTTAGGCGTATAAAGTCTTCATCTTTATATTCAGTTTGGCAAGATTTTTTACAAGCGTTAAGAATTTCAGGCTCAAATTTTTCCAATTCTTGAAGGTAGGTAGAGGCTTTAAACATAAACATGCCACTATTCCACAAGTAATTGCCCGAGTCTAAATATTTTTGTGCATCTTCTTGATTTGGTTTTTCTGTAAATGACAGAATATTATAAGAATCGGTTGTATTATTAATATTAGCCTGAATATAGCCATATCCGGTTTCTGCTTTATCAGGCACAATACCAAAAGTGACCAGCTTGCCTTTTTTTGCTAACTTCTCAGCCACTTTGATAGACTGGTGAAAAGCCTTGGTATCTTGGATGAGGTGGTCGGCTGATAACACTAACAATAGCGGATCTTTATTATTATTGATCAATTTCAATGCGGCCAAGGCAATGGCCGGTGCAGTATTTTTTCCAATCGGCTCTAGAATAATGCCATTTGATTCTTTGTTGATTTGACGTAGTTGTTCAGCTGCTAAAAAACGATGCTCTTCATTACAGATAATAAGTGGGTCTGCTACATTTTTTGGCAGTCTTAAGATTGTGTCTTGAAATAGTGTCGTCTCGTTAACTAAATCAATAAACTGTTTTGGGTGGAGTTTTCTAGACAGTGGCCACAATCTTGTGCCACTACCACCTGATAAAATAACAGGAGCGATCATGAGTTAGGCTTATGAATTGGATCAACGCTCGGTACTTTCCAGTTGGCTTGTGCCTCAGTGAGCTTAATATATCGATAAAACGTGCCTTCAAAATTACCAAAGGCAATTACAAATCCAGCGCCACCATCCAAAAATCCAAGCTTAAAAATATAATGCTTAACAAATGACCAAAAGCCGTGAATAAAAGCCTTGAATACACTACCAGTTTTACCTCTATCCTGTAGTTTAGCTACACCCAACGTAGAGTATCGATTAGCCTTGTGAATTACCTCTTCAGTATTTTTAAAGGGAAATTGCCAAATAATATTTTTAATCACACCAATTTCCTTATCACTATGGCTAATGTAGCCTTCATGCACAGGCTTTAGGTCGTAGCTCATTTTTCCATTTCTAAACAGTTGAGGCTGTCTAAAATTAGGGTACCAACCTGAATGCTTAATCCACTTGCCCATAAAGTAGTTTTTTCTCGGTACTTGGTAAATATCTAATGGCGCATCCTTTATCAGAGCTAATATTTCATCTCGCACTTCGATCGTACAGCGTTCATCAGAATCCAAGCTAAAAATCCAATCACCCGTGCAATGTGAAATAGCTTGGTTGCGTAATTTTCCATATCCATCAAATTCAATATGCACAACTTTTGCACCTAACTCTTCAGCGATTTCGCTTGTGCCATCAGTGCTATGTGAATCAGCAACGATAATCTCATCTGCCCATAAAACACTATTAATGCAGTCACGTATTTTTTCTGCTTCATTGTAAGCAATAATGTAGGCTGAAATCCTCATAAGCTAGGTATTTTAATTGAAAAATATGTGGTTAAATGTTACCTAATTACTGGGGATTTGGCACAATAAATGCGCGTTAGTTTAATCATTACTACCTATAACAGAGTTGATGCCTTGTCATTGGTATTGCACAGCGTACAAAACCAAACCATATTACCAAAAGAAGTCATTATTGCTGATGATGGCAGTACAAAAGAGACCCAAAAGATGATTCTCGATTTTCAAGTCGCATCACAGCTAAATTTGACACACTCATGGCAAAATGATAAAGGTTTTAGGGCGGCCAAATCTAGAAATAAAGCCATCGCAAAATCAAAGGGTGAATATATTATTTTGATTGATGGTGATATGGTTCTACATCCAAAGTTTATTGAAGACTACATTAGTCACGCCGAGTCAGGTTGCTTTATTCAAGGCACTAGAGTGTTATTGACTCAAAGCGCAACTCAAGACGCACTGGTAAAAATGAAAACTAATTTTTCATTCTTATCTGGTGGTATTCAAAATCGTAAAAATGCCATACATTCAAATTTTTTATCTAGATTATTCTCAAAGAAAAAAAATTACTTACGTGGCATTAAGACTTGTAATATGGCTTTTTTCAAACAAGACTGTATCAATATAAACGGCTTCAATAATGATTTTGAAGGCTGGGGAAGGGAAGATAGTGAATTTATAGTGCGCTTATTGAACAGCGGTGTTCATCGAAAAAACCTTCGTTTTAACGCCATTCAATTTCACCTTTGGCACAATGAAAATACGCGCTCTTCACTACAACAAAACGACACTCTCTTGCAAGATACAATTGATAATAATGTAAAGTGGTGTGATAACGGCATTGATAGGTATTTATAGCTATGTCCATTAGTAGACAGATTAAAGCCTTTATTCTCAGAAAGCTTACTAGTAAGAAATCTAATGATTTTGATATCCATAAAGCTAAAAACGTATTATTTTTGCGTTATGATCGGATCGGCGATATGGTTATTACCACCCCTGTTTTTAGAGAATTAAAGCTTGCCTATCCACACATTAACATCACTGTTTTGGCCAGTACAGCCAATCAAGATGTCTTGAAAAATAACCCTTATATTGACAACATTGTCACCAATCATAAAAATAATTTAATCGGTGACTTGCCTTCATTATTAAAATTGAGAAAGCAAAAGTTTGATGTCTGTGTTGAATTTGATCATTCTGTCATACCACATGCCATTCTTCGATTGAAGATTATCAAACCTAAAAAAGTGATTTCAGTTAAAAAAGATGGCAGATACGACGTCGATGGTAGTGAATTATCCTTGTACGATTTTTATACAGAAAGGCCGGATAATGCACATTTTCGAGATATTTGGCTAGCAACCTTAAAGCCGTTTGATATTAATCCAAAATCCAGCAGTTATGATTTGTTCATTACTAACGATCAACAAAAGCAAGCACAAGATTTTATTAAACAATATTCGTCTAAATTTTTAGTAGGTATTAATCTTGAGGGCGCTGTTAAAGGCAAAAAGATTGAATTACCTGAGTTATGGAAAATCTGCCAGGGTTTGTATAAGGAAAATAACAATATTCAAATCATTATCTTAACAACACCAAGCAATATACAAAATATTAATGAAAAAGTAATAGAAATCTCGCTTGACTATGTTGCTACCAGTTATAAAACCAATACCATTTTAGATGCTGCAGCACTTATCAATCAATTAGATCTAATTATTACCCCAGATACTTCTATTGTTCATATTGCCTCTGCTTTTAATAAGCCCATTGTCACCATTCATGAAAACAATCATGATAGTTTTCAGTTGTTTTCACCAACATCAAGTCTCAATAAAACTGTTTTTTCACCTAAAAAAGACACTTTAGAGGGTTTTGATGTTCAAAAAGTTATAGAATACTCAAATAAATTTATTGAGGTGATAAATGAAAGTTAGTGCATTTACCTTTATTAAAAATGGACAAATATTAGGCTATCCATTTGTTCAATCCATTCAATCCATCCTTCCAATTGTTGATGAATTTGTTATAAATGTTGGTCAGAGTGAGGATGATACATTAGCGCTTATACAGTCAATCAAAGATCCAAAAATTCGTATTATTCAGTCAACATGGAATGACAACATGCATGACCGTGGTTATGTCTATGGACAACAGAAAATGATTGCTCAGTTTAATTGCACAGGTGATTGGGCTTTTTATATTGAAGGTGATGAAGTCTACCATGAAGATGATTTGGATAAAATCATGGCATCTATGCAGATGCATGTAGATAATCCTGAAGTAGAGGTGCTAGTATTTGATTTTTATCATTTTTATGGCAATGCAAACAGCTACCTTGACTCTCCTGGATGGTACCGTTCTGAAGCGAGAATTATTAAAAACTCCATTAGATCTTATGCACCAGATGGTCTCTTCTGGCTAGTATTGGATAGCAATAAAAAAGGTAGATATCCAAAAGCAAAACACACAGGTGCGCGTTGTTATCACTACGGTTGGGTGCGTAGCGAAGAGCAAATGAATCTTAAGAGTGAGAAGGTGCAGCAATACTGGGGTGGCGAACCTACTAAGATTGATTACTCCCAAATGGATCAATCTATTATTAAAGAATTTACCGGCACTCATCCACAAATAGTTCAAGACTGGCTGCCTAAGGATAAAGGTATTTATCAAGCCGACCCCAACTACGAACCAACTAAGAAACAAAAAAAACATCGTCTAATGCTAAAACTTGAAGAATGGTTTAATTTAGAATTAAGTAAAAAACATTACAAATTAATTAAGTAATGAAAATATTAATTGAACCTCCTACTTGGCTTGGTGATTGCGTTATGGCAACGCCTGCGATTGAAAATATCGTAAATTTTCATAATGATGTAGAAATTACATTTATCGGCTCTTTTGTGTCGATTGAAGCGATGAAAAATCATCCAAAAGTAGTAAAAACAGTTGTTTTAGATAGGAAATACACCTCTTTATATCAAACTGCAAAGAAATTAGGTGATTTTGATGTATTTTTTTCATTTCGTAGTTCGACTCGATCAAAATTTCTGAAATTTTTAATATCAGCTAATAATAAGTATCAATTTGATAAAAATAAACATATCAATTGCCATCAGGTTGAAAAATACAATGATTTTGTTAACGATAGTTTAAATCTTGACTCAAATCCTGGAAAGTTAAAACTATACAAGCAAAATCAGTCTTCAAAAGTGGTCCAGAAACTAACCTTGGGTATTAATCCAGGTGCATCATATGGCAGTGCCAAACGTTGGTATCCTCAAGAATTTGCTAAAGTGGCCACTGGACTGGCCAGCCAGTATGATATTATTATTTTTGGTGGGCCGAATGAGTCTGATATTGCTGCTGATATTGAACAAGGGCTTATTGATAGCAGGATAACGAATTATCAAAATCTCGCAGGAAAAACCGCCATTCCAGAGTTGATTAATCGTATTTCAAGTTTGAATCTGTTTATTACGGGCGATAGTGGCCCGATGCATGTAGCTGCAGCCTTTCAAGTGCCAACAGTGGCGATTTTTGGCCCAACAAAAGATGATGAGACTTCGCAGTGGATGAACAAAAAAAGTATTATCGTTAAAAAGAATTTAGACTGTCAACCTTGCATGAAGCGCACTTGCCCACTAGAGCATCATGATTGCATGAATCTGATCAAAGCAGTAGATGTGCTAGACGCGGTTAAACAGCTAAACTAGTCTTTAAACGCTAAGTCAATAAGATGACAAATAGTATGTCCAATGACAATGTGCATTTCTTGAATGCGTGGCGTATCCTCAGCCGGGACAACTAAATTTACATCGCATAAGGTGTTCATCTCGCCACCATCTCGCCCGCTAAAGCCAATGAGTTTGCAGCCTAATTCTTTTGCAGTTTGAAGCCCGCTAATCACGTTGCCACTACTGCCACCAGTGCTAATGCCAATGGCCACGTCACCCTTATTAGCCAGTGCTTCGACTTGGCGGTCAAATACATGGTTATAGCCATAATCATTACCAATTGAAGTAAGTGCTGAGGTGTCGGTTGTTAGTGCAATAGCGGGCAATCCTTTGCGTTCAACTTTGTATCGTCCAACTAGCTCTGCAGCAATGTGCTGCGCATCGGCTGCGCTACCGCCATTGCCAAAGATTAGAATTTTCCCACCATTTTTAAGGCTATCGATACACAATTGAGCAGTAGTTTCAACTTTGTCTGTTAAAGTCGACATTAATTGTGCTACTTTTAAATGTTCGACAAATTCATTTTCAATAATAGATTTCATGATTTTTGTATTTTTTCAATGGTTTTGGTGGTGCTTTTCCCGTCTACAAACTGTACCAGTTTTAGTTCATCAGCAATATCCTGCCCGACCACTTCTTTTCCTTCATA
>Ga0209992_10004795_pt1 | contig 10366 bp, 10 predicted proteins | sample 2SBtaG_2_FD_182564 | JGI IMG/M metagenome (GOLD analysis project Ga0209992, IMG submission 182564) | Deep subsurface microbial communities from Kolumbo volcano to uncover new lineages of life (NeLLi) - 2SBTROV12_ACTIVE470 metaG (SPAdes)... | ecosystem: Environmental > Aquatic > Marine >... | reverse complement strand
GCAGGGCTGAAAGGCTTGGCAACCTATCGCCCCAATAGCGTACTGGGCTCGGTATTGTCCGTCACAGCAGAAAAGAAAGAAGAACAGCCGCAAGATTTCGTATTCGATCAGGACAGACGCCTCGTGCTTGAGGCCACGCCCAAGCCGGCACTGGCTTCATTGCGCTGGCCGGGTCGCCCGGAATTGACGGCGGGTAGTGAAGGCTGGGTATCGCAAGTGGTGAAGCACCCGCTGGGCAGCTTCGTCGCATTCGTGTCGCATACTGCCAATGGCTGCAACCATCCATTCGAAGTCTGGGTGAACGGCTCCGAACAACCGCGCGGGCTAGGCGCATTAGCAAAATCACTGTCGATGGATATGCGCACACAAGACCCGGTGTGGATACGTATGAAGCTGGAAATGCTGATGAAAACGGCGGGAGACGACGCATTTGAAATGCCGATGCCACCCGATGGAGAAACAAGGCTGATGCCGAGCTTGGTCGCGGCATTCGCCCATCTGTTGAAATATCGCATCGAACAACTCGGCGCACTCGAAGTCAACGACGGCGTAACCACACCGATGATGGACGCACTGTTCGCCAAGAAAGAACCCAAGACCAGCACAGACGGCACCATGAGCTGGACGGTCGATATCGCCAACGCGGGCAGTGGTGACGACTTCGTGCTGGGGCTGAAAGAACTGGTATTACCAGACGGACAACGCCGCCCATACTCGATGTGGCTGTCGGGAGTCTATCCACGCGCATTGGACGGGCTATGCAAAGTGCTCAGCCTGGACATGCGTGTGATCGACCCCGCCTGGATCAGCATGAAACTACGCAAGCTGCTCAACTTTGGCGAACCGCTGGGTGACTTCATGGCGCGCGTGCCGGGCAGCATCAAGATGGAAAGCTATCCCTCCACTGTTTCTTATGTCGCCAAACTCATCATCCATCGCTACTCGATGCTCGGCATCCTCGACGAACACGGCTACCCCGTACAACAAATGGGCGTGCTAGAAATACCTGTGGGACAGATTAAACCGACCGGCATCAAACCAATCGCCGGTAAGCTCTGTAAAGAATGCGGCAACGCAACACTCATCAAAAAGGATGGTTGTGAGTTTTGTACTAGCTGCGGGGCGATTGGGGCTTGTGGGTAGGGGGTGATTCCTAGATCATATGGTTGTAGATCCTGTTTGATCAAAATAACGTAGAATCAATGGTGTCTAATCCTATCGATAATGTAGGTGATAACAAAATACTCGGATAAAGAGATCGTATGAAGTATTTTTGCATTCTAACGTTAACATTGATCATTTCAGGCTGTATGGTTGCGGCAAGCAAGCATCGACCTACTAGCTACTATGAGGGAGCTTCTTCATCAACGAAATCATTAGTTAATGATACTCTCAATGATTTAAGCGAGGAGTCAATTCAAAAGATATTGTCGTATCGCTTGGCACTACCCTCAAAAAATAGAATCGCGATTATAAATCTCTCTCAAGACAATTACTGGCAATACTATTCAAGTGACTTTGTGAGCTTGAATAAAGAGATATTGAATGGGTTTATTAATAACCTAAATGAATCACCAAGAATTTATGATGCCTCATTCTTGCCATCACTTATCCTTCCCAAATCTTATTCATTAGCTAACTTGCGAATGGCTGCGGCACGGTATCAAGCTGATGTGTTAATGACATACCAGACTAATTGTCAAAACTTTGAAGAGCGCAAGTTAATTGATCCTAATGTGATTAGAGCTTACTGTACGGTTGAAGTGATGGCTATTGATATAAGATCAGGCATCGTATCGTTTACAGCGGTTTCTACTAATGACTTTACCGCCAAAAAAGCGGACGAAGATGTTAACTTTCATGAAACTCGTAAAAAAGCAGAAATGAAAGCAATCAGTGCGGGGCTGACTGAAGTTTCATCTCTCATGCGCGAATTCATAGAAGGTATGCCGAAGCTAGGGGTGCGACAATAAAATTACTACAATGAGAAACAATGGAGAAATTAAAGGGCGGAGCCCTTTAATTCGCATATACCTTAGCCAGCGGGGTCAGATACCGTCTTGAAAAGCAAGCCCTGAATGACTGAAATTTGCATCAAATGGCTTACCCGAATTAATCACCCCGTAAATCAAATGCGCTAGCTTACGCATGACAGCACCCACTACCGCCTTAGGTGCCAGACCCGTACCGCTCAAACGATCACCAAACACCTTTAGTGTCGGATTATGTCGCCTTGCAACCAGCCCAGGCATATACAAAGCACGACGTAATTCACTACGACCTGTACGGCTCAACATTGTTCTACCTTTAACAGAAGTGCCCGATAAGCGTTGTCTGGGCGTCACACCGATGAATGCCGCCGATGATTTGGCGTTGCTAAACCGCCGCACATCTCCCGCATACGCCAATACCTTGGCAACCGTAGTGTGACCGATGCTGGGAATACTGCCGAGTAAGTTGGCATCGTGTCTGAGGCAGGGGTGATTATCGATGTGGTCTTTGATGTTGCGCTCAAGTCCCTTGATCTGCTTGTCGAGCCAATCCAGATGAATTTGAACATCTTGCACCAGATGTGTTTGACCACTGGCCTGATGTGCTTCCATGCGGTTACTTTCTTGCTGATGCATATCCTTGAGTGCTTGCTGACGATCTACCCAGCCGCGTAGCTCACGCCATTCAACAGGTGGGGGTATCAATAAGCTGGGGCGCATGGCAATACAGAATCGTGCTTGTAATGCGGCATCGGTTCTGTCTGTTCTGTTACGCGCAAGCTCACTTTGTGCAAAGACTTTGATCAGAGCCGGATTGACGGCGCTGACTGACCAACCCGCTGCGACAAGGTGGGTTGCCAATGTTTCGCTGTAAGGCCCGGTGGCTTCCATGCATAGATGGGTTTGCTCGGGGAGCACGCCACGATTCATGAGCCAGCTCACAAAAGCTTGATGGCCTGATGGTGTGTTATTGAATACTTTGCTTTTGGTTTTGTTGTTGATGTGTAGTGCTATGTCGATTTTGCGTTTGGCAACATCAATGCCAACCGCACAGGCAATTTCGTTCATCGTTCGTCCCTTCCTCGTATGCAGGTTCCGCTGAGAGCAGCTGACCCAAGTTACCGTTCGGTTTGATTGAACAATAAATGAACCGCAGCACCTATCTGACCCACAGGGTATGCACCTAATGTCTTACCGATGTCTTGCGGTTCAGCCTGATCAACACTTATATTGCACTGTGTTTTACTGGCTACGTCAATATACGAGGTCTTGCAATCATACATTTCATCATAAACAGCCCTTGGAAAGGTAAATCATGACAATAGAATGCCCTACAGACTATGGACCCTTGTCTGGCCTGATTGGAACGTGGCAAGGAGACAAAGGTTTAGATAGAGCACCGGAACCTGATGGAGCTGAAGAAAATCCTTATTACGAAACAATAACCTTTGAGGCAGTCGGGGATGTTGTCAACGCAGAATCTCAAACATTAGCGGCTGTTCGCTATCACCAAACTGTGAGTCGAAAAAAGAATGGTGAGGTTTTTCATGACGAAACAGGATATTGGATGTGGGATGCTAAAGAAAGAATAGTGATGCACTCAATAGCTATTCCAAGAGGTGTTTGCCTACTTGCTGGCGCTAAGTACATTCATGAAAATGACCCACATGGTGTGGTTACCTTAAATGTTGCTGCAAAGCTTGGAGACCCAGATTGGGGAATTATTCAATCTCCTTTTATGCGTGATAATGCTCGCACTATTGAGTTTCAGCATAATATTACTTTCAACGAGGACAGTCTTTCCTATACGGAAACTACAACGCTTGAAATATATGGAAAAACCTTTGCACATACTGACAAGAATGCGCTGGATATGGCTTTAATTGATGTAAGTGCCAAATCCGAGCAGATAAACAACAATTAAGATTGCTTCAGTTCGGATAGGATAGGAACAGCCCGGATAGTCCCACTATAAATATTTCTGGTCATTTTGAAATGGAGAAATATTATGTCGCAGTGTGTTTTGCAATGCTATCAAGTCCGTAATGCAGCAATTATTTATAAGACTGTTTGCGGTTTGAATTTTCGGGCAAACACACCTATAGTTTGATTATTGGATATGGACAGGAGCGTGTGATGAAATTTCTGAAGATCATTTTACTGAGCCTGCTGATCGGTATGGGTGTGGGTATGTGGCTGGGAGTCAATATCGGCCGAGAGGTGCCGCTCTATTCCAATCCGTTTGATACCGATTCACTGAACCAGAAGTTCAAAAAAGCGACCAGCGAGACGCTAGACAAGGGCGGACAGGCGCTGGAAAAGACCGGTCAGGCACTTGAAAAAACTGGCCAGGCGATGCAGGATAAGTTGGATAAGTAGCAAAATCCATATTTTTCTTATATATACAATTAGTTGTAATGTCATTCTTGAGCAAAGCGATGCTGTGGATAACATTGCCCGGAAATAGCGTGCGCAGTAGGAGCATCAAGAGGCTCTAATGTATAATGCGCGCCTTTGAAAATTCCCCGATAAGGGATGTATGCCTCGCCATATATTCATTCGGTTGCTAACTGATTAAATACAGATGAAAAAGTATCTTATAACCGGCCTGCTGGTCTGGGTGCCACTGGGTATCACCATCTGGGTGCTGAATCTAATCATTGTGACGATGGATCAGACCCTGATACTGCTGCCACCTGAGTGGCGGCCTGATGCTTTGTTACCTTTTCATGTTCCCGGATTAGGCATTATTCTGACGATTGCGGCGATGTTCATTACCGGTCTGTTGATTCGCAACGTTTTCGGGCAGCGTCTGTGGGCATATGCTGAAAAAGCCATGCTGCATGTGCCCTTTGTCGGCAGCATCTACAAGGGCGTTAAGCAGGTCAGCGATACATTGTTATCAGGGCAGGGCAACTCGTTCCGCAAGGTTTTGCTGGTGCGATATCCCCATCCGAATGCTTGGGCGCTGGCTTTTCAGACTAATGTGCCTGGCGAGGTGAGCGACCTGTTGGATGAAGAATATGTGGCGGTATTCATCCCCACCACACCCAGCCCGGTGAACGGCTTTTATTTTTACTTACGCAAGACCGATACCATAGAGATAGACATAACCGTGGATGTGGCGTTACGTACCATCGTTTCGATGGGCGTGGTGGCAACATCAGACGCCGCACTGGCGCAGGCAGAGATTGAATCTAAAACCTCTGATGCTCAAAGCGCTGAATCCCAACCTCCTAAGCAACCCTAACGATAGATTTATTTAAGAAGAAAGAAACATGCGAACTCATTATTGTGGACTACTCAACACCGACCAACTAGACCAGACTGTCACGATATGTGGCTGGGCTCATCGCCGCCGTGATCATGGCGGGGTGATTTTTATTGACCTTCGCGACCGCGATGGTGTGGCGCAGGTTGTATGCGATCCTGACCGTGAAGAGATGTTCCAGATTGCTGAGTCGGTGCGTAACGAATTCGTTTTGCGCATCACCGGAAAAGTGCGTCACCGTCCAGAGGGCACGACCAATAGTAACATTACCAGTGGCGAGATCGAGGTGTTATGCCATGAGATCGAGGTGTTGAATGCAGCAGTCACACCGCCTTTCATGCTGGATGATGAAAACCTGTCCGAGAATGTGCGCCTGACACACCGTGTGATCGACCTGCGCCGTCCTCAGATGCAAAAGAACATGATGCTGCGTTATCAAGTATCAATGGCGTTCCGCCGCTTTTTGGATAGTCGCGGTTTTATTGATATTGAGACCCCGATGCTGACCAAGTCTACGCCGGAAGGTGCTCGTGATTATCTGGTGCCTTCGCGGGTTCATCCGGGTGAGTTTTTCGCATTGCCGCAATCGCCACAGTTGTTCAAGCAATTGCTGATGGTGTCGGGTTTCGATCGCTATTACCAACTGACCAAGTGCTTCCGTGATGAAGATCTTCGTGCTGACCGTCAACCGGAGTTCACACAGGTCGATATTGAGACCTCATTCATGGGTGAAGCACAGATATCAGCCCTTATGGAAGAATTGATTATTAGCGTGTTCAAGGAAGTGTTGGAGGTTGAATTGCCTAGCCCATTCCCGCGCATTACTCACGAGGATGCGATGTCACGCTACGGCTCAGACAAGCCTGACTTACGTGTGACGCTGGAACTGACCGAAGTCACCGATGCTGTGAAGGATGTTGCTTTCAAGGTATTTGCCGGTGTGGCAAATTCAGACACAGGTCGTGTTGCTGCTTTACGTGTGCCGAACGGTGCTGCGTTTACCCGTGGCGAGATCGACGAGTACACCAAGTTTGTCGGTATCTATGGCGCAAAGGGATTGGCATATATCAAGGTCAACGACGTGACACAGTTGAACGATACTGGCTTGCAGTCGCCTATTGTGAAGAACATCCACGAAACAGCGTTGAAAACGATCGTCGAGCGCACAGGCGCACAGAACGGCGACATCATCTTCTTCGGTGCGGACAAGGCCAAGGTCGTCAACGATGCACTGGGCGCATTACGCAACAAGATCGGTCATGATAAAAATCACACTAATGGCAAAGCATGGGAGCCGGTGTGGGTAGTGGACTTCCCGATGTTCGAATATGACGACGACTCCAAGCGTTGGAATGCCTGCCATCATCCATTCACCGCCCCTAAAGACGAACATGTGGAATTGCTGGAGAGCGACCCGGGCAAGTGTTTGTCTAAGGCATATGATCTGGCCTTGAATGGCTGGGAGCTGGGCGGCGGTTCGGTACGTATTCATAAGGAAGAAATCCAGAGCAAAGTTTTCCGTGCGTTGAACATCGACGATGAAGAGGCGCAATTGAAATTCGGCTTCCTACTGGATGCGCTTCAATATGGTGCGCCACCACATGGCGGGCTGGCCTTTGGTCTGGATCGTATCGTCACGATGATGACAGGAGCAGAGTCTATCCGTGATGTGATCGCCTTCCCCAAGACACAGCGTGCACAATGTCAGTTGACGCAAGCACCGAGCGAGGTGGATGAAAAGCAACTCCGTGAATTGCACATTCGTCTCCGTAAGCAGGTTCAGGCGACTGTGGAAGTCGATAAGGAATAATCTAGTTGCAGATATTTAGCGCGCTCAATCGGATGGGCAAGGCCCTGGATATTTACCGCGCAGTACCGGCAATACTTCTGGCACTTGTTGTGTTGTCGGGATGCGGTGTACAGGCAACTCAACAATCCGAATTACCGATTGTTGCAGTGGTGGAGCTACCTGTAGAAGCGCGTAATACTTTGCGGATGATCAAGACGGGTGGCCCGTTTCCCTATGACCGTGACGGCGTAATTTTCAAAAACTACGAGAAAGCGCTACCGATACATCCAAAAGGCTATTATCGCGAGTACACGGTGAAAACGCCGGGATTGAGTCATCGCGGTGCAAAGCGTATTGTTTGCGGGCCATTGCCTGAGTGTTATTACACAGCGGATCATTACAAATCGTTCAAACGAATTCAGGAGCAGCCATGAACTTGCTGGCACAACAATTGTGTAACCCTGAGCTTTCAGGCAGCTATTCTTTGGATTGCAGCATAGATGAGCTTAATGCGGCTGTCGTATCAGCGGGTTTTGCAATCTTCGAAGTGGAGATGAAGGGTGTAAAGGGTAAGCAAAAGCTATTTAATGAGGTGGCACAAGCAGTCAATTTTCCGCCTGAGTTCGGCGCAAATTGGGATGCACTGGCTGATGCATTATGCGACCTTTCATGGTGTGCGGCGTCGGGCTATGTGTTGCTATTGAAAAACGTGAGTGAGACGTTCGGGTTGTCTGTGAATGACAGGGAGATCGCGCTAGATTTGCTCGCTGACACAGTGGTGTATTGGCGTCAGCGTAACAAATCATTCTGGATATTTTATTCCTAATGGTTTATTCCTAAACTATTATTCTTGGGCAATAGGATTCATAAGGCATGACACAATATAAACAGCCTGTTTCGGTGTTAGTGGTGATTCATTCTGCTGAGCTGGAAGTGCTGCTTTTAGAGCGTGCTGACCATCCGGGCTATTGGCAGTCTGTCACCGGAAGTTGCGAGCCGGATGAGATGTTTCGTGATGCAGCGATACGTGAAGTAAAAGAAGAGACAGGTCTGGATGCCGGGCGCTATGAGTTGTCAGATTGGCAGCAGCAGAATGAATATGAGATTTATCCGCATTGGCGTCATCGCTATGCACCGGGCGTGACACGTAACATTGAGCATGTATTTGGACTGCAGCTTCCGGGCGTGCTTCCGGTCAAGCTTGCGCCTCGTGAGCATTTGAATTATCAATGGTTGCCATATCAAGAGGCAGTGAAAAAGGTTTTTTCACCCAGCAACGCTGAAGCGATATTACGATTAGGCAAGGCCGAACATAATGATAAGGAAGCAATAAGATGAGTATGAATAATATCTATGTGAGAACCGAGTATGGCGATGCTTTGCTGGAAGAGCCAAACAACAGAATTTCAGGCGATGAGATGTTGTTGATTGCACTGGTTGACGGTCAGACAAGCTTGGAAGGCATCACCAGAAAAGTACCTCCCAGTGTGCGTGGAAAATTGGTGGGAATTTTTGCTAGATTGCTGTCTGAAAGCATCATTAAGGATGCAGGCGAGGCGTTGGCGGCTACCACGTCAGAAGATGTACATCAGGAAGAGAAGGCTGCAGGGCAAAGTGCTGGTGATGGAAGTCAGAAAGAATTGGAGAAGATACTCGTCAAGTTGGATGCCAACAAGGTCAGACAGCAGGAAATAGAAGTCGGCTTCGAGCAGTTGAAGATGCGGATTGCGGCCTATGTTGATACCACTTTGGCGCGATTTACAAAAATGCAAAATGTCATACAGGACAATGACACTGATTTGAACGCCAATCTGTCGGGTGATCTTGACGAAGCACAGGTAGATTTACAGGCTGTAGAAAAAGCGATGGCAGAGCAACAGAGTGCCATAGACCGAACTCTTAGACTGCGTGTATCTCCTCAATCACTTGATCAGCGTGAAAAAGAAAAGCTGGAAAAGGATGCCAAGGTTGCATCCTCTCATCCGCACTACAAAAAATTACGTGGGCTGGAGTTCTTCAGAGGATTTGCAAATGCTGAATTATTGCGCTTTCTGGAGATTGCCGAGTGGCAGATAGTAGAGCCCGGTGAGGCGGTCTTGAAAGAAGGTGATGTAGGAATGCCCTTTTTTATTATCGTGTCAGGAAGTGTGTCGATCCACAAAGGTGGTCACAAGATGGCCACTCTGGACAGGGGGGACTTCTTTGGTGAATTCGCATACCTATCAGGTGAGGAACCATTCAGAACAGCCCGAGTTGAGGCGGACTCGACTTGCGAATTCCTCAAGATCAACCCGCTTGATATCGAGTTTTCTCCTGTGCAGTTACGTTTGAATGTCGTCGAGGCTTTGTTACGTGGGCAAGTGAGAAGAACATTGGTTTCTTCTAAGCCTATGAGTAGCTTAACTGAGAATGACGATTCCGATAACCAAGGGTATTAACCGCTATGAATAGAGCTGAAACAATCAAGCTTGAATATGAGCACCCTGGGTGTGAGATATCCACCGCATGGGCAAAAGTACCACATGAGCCGGATTCGGCAGGCAAGCCAGAATTGATTGCACATATCAAACGTAAGCTGAATGAACTCGATGCCGTGTTGGTGGCACATTACTACGTGCATCCTGACTTGCAGGATCTTGCGGAAGAGACGGGTGGTATTGTTTCCGATTCACTCGACATGGCTAACTTCGGTCATCAACATCCGGCAAAGACCATTGTCGTCGCAGGTGTGCGTTTTATGGGCGAGACGGCGAAGATACTCAATCCGGAAAAGCGTGTACTAATGCCGGATTTGGAGGCGGAGTGCTCGCTTGATCTGGGTTGCCCTGCGGATGAGTTTTCGGCTTTTTGTGACGCACACCCCGATCGCACCGTAGTGGTGTATGCGAACACCAGCGCAGCAGTTAAGGCGCGAGCCGACTGGATGGTGACTAGTTCAATTGCATTGCCTGTGGTCAAACACCTTAAAGCGCAGGGTAAAAAAATTCTGTGGGCACCAGACCGTCATTTGGGTGACTATGTTCAGGAGCAGACCGGTGCTGATATGCTGATGTGGGAAGGTTCGTGCATCGTTCATGACGAGTACAAGTCCAAAGAACTGGCGGCATTGAAGGCAAAAAAGCCCGATGCCAAAGTTTTAGTGCATCCCGAGTCACCACGCGCAGTGGTCAAACTGGCAGATGTTGTGGGATCAACGACACAGCTTATTAAAGCTTCGCAATCACTGGATGCAACTGAATTCATTGTTGCCACCGACAATGGCATCCTGCACAAAATGCGTACGATGTCTCCCGAAAAAAGTTTCATTGAGGCACC
>Ga0209992_10004793_pt1 | contig 10367 bp, 12 predicted proteins | sample 2SBtaG_2_FD_182564 | JGI IMG/M metagenome (GOLD analysis project Ga0209992, IMG submission 182564) | Deep subsurface microbial communities from Kolumbo volcano to uncover new lineages of life (NeLLi) - 2SBTROV12_ACTIVE470 metaG (SPAdes)... | ecosystem: Environmental > Aquatic > Marine >... | reverse complement strand
GTGGACAGCAAGTGCTGAACCTGCGCACCGCCGTCAAGTCCAACCGCTGGAACGCGCTGTGGAGCGTGTACCAGGGCGCTGCACTCAGGCAGGCAGCATGAGACTACGTGCAGTGGAAGTTACACCCGAAACAACTGACCTAGGCCAACTATCACTAGGCCGGACACAAACATCACCGCAGATTGCAGAACAAATGGAAGCATGTACCACTCCTTTAGATTGAGCCAGCGTTTAGCCGAGTCGCGGCATAGCCGTCGATGGGCAGAGGTCCCGCGAAGCCTGGATAACGGTTTTGGCGATCAGCGGCGGGCCGCGAAGCGGACCGTCCGCTGCATTGCCGGTTGGGCAGTAGTCTCGCAGTGGTTCATGCATTGTCGTCATCTGTCCGAGGTGGGGAGGGGGCCCATCCATTCTCGGCGATGAACCTGGCAAGCATCTCGACGGGGCCGATCTGCCGAGGGCGGTCAACATCGACTGCCACGACGTGGCTAATCTCGCTGACCGGGAGGTTGCCTGGATACCAGCACTCGATCTCAGGGATGTGGTTTCCTGACGACTTCAGCTTCGAGTCCAGCTCCGGCCAAAGGATGAGCTTGTGGTAGCAGGACGGGCTTAAGAAGAGGAATGCCACCGAGTTGCCGAGCTGTGGAACGGTGGGAATCGCGTAGCAGAGTAGCCACTGCTCAACCTCTTCTTGCCGTTGGTCTCGCAGGTCGAAGAGGCAAACGGCATCGAGTTCTCGCCCAATACAGTTCTTGGACTGAGGGTACACGTAGCCGTGAGCCCCGTCGCTGTTGCTCGATATGGACCCGTCCCGAAGGATTCCGTCAAGCCCCTTGCGCGTTGTGACGTGGAATACGGAGCCAAGCAGCTGAGGCATCACCAGGGCTTCCATGTCGGCCTCGCGCATCGCCAGCTGTTCGATCTTTGGTTCGTCGGCCATCAGCTTGCCCAACGGTCGGCAGAAGGCCGATTCGGCTGCAACGGCTTGATCCTCATGAAGGCCCTCCTGGAATCGTCGGAACACCCTGAAGCCTGTGACCACTCCTCAAGCGTAGCACTCCCAGCCCCGCGTCACCCCAGCACCTCCACCAGTTCCGCAACGACCCGCAGCTCGCCGTCCGCACCACCCTCCAGCACGATGTCCTCGAACCCCGCGTCCGTCGAGTCAGCCCGCAGCGTGACCAGCCGGTGACGCCAGCTGTCAATCGTCATCGGGCTCTGAGCCGGTGTTCTCTTGGACCTTCGCCCAAGCCGACCGGACAAGGTCGCTCTCGTCCAGGAGCTTTCGGATGCCAAGAATGCCTCGATTGGGAGCATTCGGAGGCGAGCCAAGGCTGGCGTCCCAGTCATGCCAGGTGACGGGGAATCCAATCGTCTGGGCGTATTGCCACGGCTGGTCGTACCGATACGAATCTGCTGCGTTCGCTTCTACCTGACAAAGGCCACGAACCTCCCTGCCTTCGAGGGCAACAACGATGTCTCCTCTCTCAACACTGAAGAGGTTCCACATCACGGCAGGAGCCCGGGTCTGGTTGCGATCCTTCATCTCCCACCATGACTCTCCGCGATAAGCCGCATCGCCCAGGAGCTGAATCACCTGAACGAATGAACCCTTGGCATCCGGAATGAACCTGGCGAGTGTTCCGATGTCGCCCAGGTTGCGCCAACCCTGGGCAACGATCTTGCGGTGCTTCATTTCCTCGTAGGAGCTGTGCGTCGTGTCAATCGCCGACCACCATGTCCTCATCTGTCTTCTCCACCTGTGTTGTCGTCGTTTTCTGAGTCACGCCCGTGGTTGGGATCGGCCTTGCCATCGCCCTGTTCAACGGTGCGTAGATTGCCCGGGCTTGGCCGCCCCACCCACATCCGGGCACGCCGCCGACATGCCGCGTGACTGGTTCCGGCTCCCGGCCCTAGCTCAGCTCAATCGAGCGTCTATGGGCACTTGCTCAAGCGTCCATTTAACCGACACCGAACGTACCCATGAGCTTGGTGCGGGCATCGTCGGGTAGATCTCGAACTGCGCTCTCCACCAGGGCGTCGTACGACTGAGGTGTCGGCGCGTGGGGGAATCGAGCACCATGTGTCTCTAGGAGAGACTCGGCAGCCGCGGTCAGCGGAGGGTGCCTTCCCTCAGCCGCTAGAGTGCCCTCAACGCGGAGAGTCTGGACGACGAGTTCTTGGAGTTCCGGGTCTTCGGCGAGCTTCTTGGCTGCTGTGTCTCGCATCTGATCCATGTCGACTAGGTTGTCAAGCTCGGGGTTGTGCAGCCTTCCGAAGAGCGACGCAAGGATCGCGGCTGATCGAGCGCTTGCCTCCTCTCGGCCATAGCTGCTCAGGAGTTCGGATTCGCAGCGAAGAAACACACAAGTACCCGCGACTTGGTGCAGACCTTGCATCTTCTCAAGGAGACGCTTCTTTCGGCTTCCAAACATGCTCGACTCCGTAGTTTGCCTTCCAAATGCGCGCCGCCAAGCACGCTCCGTGATTCCAGTCGTTCAGTTCAGCTCCCACGGTACTCCTTCGCCGCCCCGAAGAGAACGCGCCGTCAGGAGGGGGCAGCAGGTGCAGCCAGCGACCGGCAGCCAGCGTTCACGCCGCCCATGGTGTCCTGCTTGCCGCGCTTTTGTTTAGGGTGTGGCCTTGTGGGTGCGCACCACGCACGCCCCGGACCCAGCGTGGCGCTGGCCTGCACGGCGACCTGTTCGAGGCTGGCACTGCTGCGGCGATTGAGGAGGAGCCCACGGTGCCTGTACCGGACTATCAGACCATCATGCTGCCGCTGTTGAAGTACCTGTCGGATAGCCAGGAGCGCAGGCTGGATGAGGCCGCGGAGGCGCTGGCCGACGAGTTCCATCTCACCGTGGCAGAGCGTGAAGAACTCCTGCCCAGCGGTCGGGGCAGCCGGTTCCGTAACCGTTGTGGCTGGGCTCGGACGTACCTCAAGAAGTCGGGGCTGGTCGAGGCACCGCAACGCGGCACATTTCGTATCACCGACCGTGGTCATGCGACCCTCGCGGAAGACCCGGCACGGGTTGACGTGAAGTACCTGGAGCGATTCGACGAGTTCGTCGCGTTCAGGAATCTGAGAGGCACGAGAGGCAAGGCCGACGATGGTCAGTCGGTTGTCCCCGAGGACACCTCTGACGATACCCCTGAGGAGCAACTCGAGGCAGCCTACCAACGCCTACGGGACGACCTACGGGGCGACGTGTTTAAGCTCGTCATGGATGGGACGCCGGCGTTCTTCGAGCAGCTTGTCGTCGATGTGCTGGTGAAGATGGGCTACGGCGGAAGCGTTCAGGACGCTGGCCAGGCGGTGGGACGTAGCGGAGACGGTGGTATCGACGGCGTCATCAAGGAAGACCGGCTCGGCCTGGACATGATCTACGTACAGGCCAAGAAGTGGGAAGGCACCGTCGGGAGGCCGGAGATCCAGAAGTTCGCAGGCGCGCTCCAGGGCCAGCGGGCGAGGAAGGGAGTGTTCATCACGACCTCGAACTACAGCCGTGAGGCGCGTGACTACGCCGCGACGATTGAGACCAAGATCGTCCTCGTCGATGGCGAGCAGCTCACCGAGCTGATGATCGACCACGATGTCGGCGTGTCGGTGATGGAGACCTACGCCGTGAAGAAGCTCGACATGGACTACTTCAGCGACGAGTGAGCGGCTTGATCAAGGTCGCTCGCGGATGCTGATCACCAACTCGTCGAGCTCTCATCCCAGGGGCTGTTCTCATCGCAAGGCCACTTCTGGTCGATGCACTCAGCAGCTTGAATACCCGCCAGAGCGGCGTCACCGCACCACGTCGACCGAGGCCGGGAATCGGGCTACCCGTCGCGCCGGTACACCACCACGCTCTCCCGCCCCTTCTTCTCCACGTATGCCCCCAGCGCCCAGACCAGGTTGTCCGCCTCGCTGAGCGTCCGTCCAGGAGGCGTGACGGCGTGCCCCACCAGCGAGAACGTGAAGAACGCCACCACGTCCTTGGCCCGTCTGCCCACCAGCGCCGCCAGCTCGACTGCACGCTCGTGGCATCCCTTCACCACCTCCGGGAACCAAGCTGAGAATAGTCGTTGGATGTGCCGGTCTGGCTTGAACCCGCTCCACCCGAGGTTGCGTAGGAACTCGCTGGCGAGGGTGGCTCCCATGCCGGGGGCCTTCGACGTCTCAAGGCCAGCAGGGCGCACTAGGCCCGGCAGGCACTTGGCGAGCATCTTGTCGCTGGGCGGGTGCCCGAGAAACGCTGAGACGCATGGCACGACCTCGTGCTCCCCAGCGCCTGCACGCTCGAAGGCCCGGGCGATGGCGACGACGCGCTGGTAGTAGCCACCAGCGTTCGCGATCAGGTCAGCCCAGGAGAGCATGGCCCGTGCGTCCGCCGACGATGTCTGGCCGGGGATGCAGGCAGCGAGATCCCCGGCAGTCAACGCGCCGGTGGCAACGGCTGACGCGACGGCCTGCGGGTCGTAGCCCCGGAGCAGCTCGGCAAGGCGTGGCTCCCTGGCGATGAACGACGACCACGAGCGGCTGTTGCTGGCCAGCGCCAGGACGGCGGCCCGGTACACGTCGCGGTCGGACACGTCGGCGTTGAGCGGGTCAGGGAGGGGCCGCTGCCCGAACGCGGTGACGAGGCCACGGCTCAGCTCAGCTGGGGTTGTCGGGGCGGGGGAGAGGCCGTAGTCCTTGACCAGCCGGTCGCGGACCTTGGGGTCGGCGAAGAGCTGCTGCTCGACGAGGTCGAGGTTGGTCATGATGCGATGCCCTGTAGGAGGGTGTCCTGCTTGCATGTCATCCCCAGAGGATTGGTCTCGGTTGGCCCAGCTTGCCAGACGGGGTCACGCAGTGCGCCCTCGCATCAGCTTGCGAATCCAGGTCATGGCCTTGGGCTGCTGCCCAACATCGAGCACGAACTCTTGTCCCCGTGCAACTGAATCGAGCTGCACTCGGTCCCCTGAACGTGTCCAGCGGCTCTTGTTGTCGTGGTATCCCAACGTTGGCTTTCCATCGGCGGGCAACATCCACCCAGGAAGATCCCAGCACGACCGCTTGTGCTGGCCTGTCATCGTCAGGCACAGCTCAGAGCGGTACTGCTGGAAGACACCGGCTCCCGGTGCATCGAGCCTTGTGCCGCCAAGGCTCAGGTGGTCTGCCGCGACGTAGAGCGTGTTGTGCTGTCGGTCGGGCACGGCGACGTGTGGATGACCGCTCGCCCAGGTTGGATGCGCATCGTTGGCAAGGCTAATGACCTCGCCCACTTGCAGCCAGCCAAAGAGCACATGCAGTTGGGGAGCACCGCGCACGTAGCGAAGGGCGTCGCCACTCTCTGCAACCTCTTTGAACCACCCGAAGAACAGGAACAGGTCACCGGGTCCTACACCAGCACGAGAGAGCACTGTTTGCGCTGCGCCGACCTGTCCTAGCGACGGTCTCCAGCCTGGTGCGCGAGGCAACGTGCCAGCCTCAAGGTCCGGGTCCATGTGCACGCCGTATCGGGCGGGGACCTTGCCCTTGGTGAGCTGTTCGATGACGGGTGCCAGCGGTTCGCCCCGCCATGCGAGATCGCCATAGCAGACGCCCGTGTCCCTCTCGGGGATGGGCAACGACACCATCGACCCATCGGCGAAGATGGGGCTTGCGACGCCGCCAGCAGAGGAGTCGAAGCCCTTTCGGCTCAGGATGATCCGCATCGGGGACTCCAGGTTCGGTCGCCCGAGGGCCAGCCTGCTGGAGGGCCGCGAACGCCTCGCTCGAGACTGTCGAACCAGTGCATCACGGCCCGGACTTGCTCCGGGGTGAACCGGCAACGGTGTCCACGCTGGATGTGCAGGAAGTCCAGCTGCTCAGGAAGGAGGGGGCCGTTGGCACCGAAGTACGTGAACTCGCGAGCGGCCAGCGCGAACTGACCACCAAGGTCTCGCCGCATGGCATCGGCATGTTCGCGATCTCTTTTGTGGTCCCAATGGGCCGAACGTTCTTGGTGGAACCCACCGTGCTCGTCGGGCTGGTAGATGTTGTCGCCAAGCCGGGCGACGGCTCGGTTGGAGTCCCAGTCGGGTCGCTTCCTCGCGAAGCGTTTGTCGGCCCAATAGTCCTCGAAGCTGAGCCGCTCGCGGACTCTCATCACGTAGACCACTCGTTCGCAACGGCTGGAGAGGCCGATCACGAAGTCGCCGGGGCGTGCGCTGCGCCTGAGCATGGGCTTGCAGCAGGCCAGCGTGCACCAGCCGTGAAATGGGTTCGGCGAGAAGCCTCCATCGAACTTGACCACGTAGCTGAAGACTCGTGGGAGGTCCGTGGCTTGACGGCGCGGGGTCTTGTCAGTGGTAGGCGGCTCTTTCAATACACGACTCCATGGTTCTCCGATGCGCACGCCTGGCATAGCTCCTCCGTATGCATCCACCCTCTAGGGTTGCGAGCACCGCACTCTGAACACTGGCCGAAGAACCGGGAATCGCTGAGTAGTTCCAGCGCGTCCTGGTGAGCTGCCGCCTCGGTAGTATCGGGAGGAAGGGCTCTGCCGAGAACCCACTCTCTTGTCGGTGTGTGCGGCCCATCCCAGGCGATCTTGCAAACCAGAATCTGGACTTCTCGAGAGCCCCGCTCGATTCGGATGAACTGCTCGATCAAGTCCCGGTCGTTCATCGTCTCTCTCTGGAAGGCCAACGTGGATGCTGCTCGTTGGCAAGCCGCGATGCGGACCGTCTACTGCAAGCGTTTCTCAGGCGTGATGCTTGGGTAGCACATGCCACCCTAGGGATTGAGCGCAGGCTTTAGACCTGCCTTTAGTTCGTTTTCCAAGCTGCGTGCAGCGTCGGCGCTAGCAGCCACGAAGTACCGAAACGAGCAACGCTCTCGGATGTACTGCTGGCAGGCTGACTTGGCGTCCCGGGGGTGCGTGATGCGCTCCTCGGGGATGAACTGGACCCGCGCCAGGAATAGGTACTGGGCGAACATGTTCACGATCTGACCCGAGCCGTGGTCGCGGAGCCGGTTGCGCAAGCTCCCCTTCCCGTTCCGTCCAGCCATGCCGACGTACAGCACCTCGTCGCCTTCGTAGATGACGTAGACGCCTGGCTTGTCTGGGACGGTGGGCCAGGAAACCTCTGCGAACGCGACCGGAGGCGATAGATCGGGTGTTGGCATGGTCGATGCGCCTACGGCGTCGTCCCCGACAGCCCATTGCTCGCTGCGAACCCCGCTGGCCCAGCCGGGTCGCTGATCCAGAACTGCGAGTAGAACGTCGCACCGGACGGCACGCCCACCGGCCACAGCGTCGAGAGGCTCGCTACTCCGAACCCGTCCACCGTGATCGGCAGCAGGAAGTCGGGGTTCGGAACCAGGACGCCGCTCTTGAAGGGGATGCTTAGGTTAGAGAGACCGAGCACGAGGAAAGACAGAGCGAACGGCTTAGCGTTGGCTAGGTCGAGGGAGACAGCGTCGTTGCCGAACAGCGCGCCGGTCCCGACCAAGGATGGCACGCCTGAGGAGCCTGCCAGCGCGTTGCCCAAGTCCAGCCACTGACCCTGTGGATCGCAACTGTCAGGCACACCGTTAAGGTTGGCATCGCTGACCAAGCCGACCGCAATCTCATAGATGTCGGGCAGGTTGTTCCCGTTGCAATCCGCCGAGATCAGTTCAGCGATCCCTGGCTGCGGGATATTCCCGTCGATGTCATTCCACCACCCGTTGGACAAGAGTGAAAACTCACCAACATGCTCGCCGAAGTTCCAGTCGTTGGGCTCGTTTGTCCCCCAGTTGATCAAGCCCAGTGGCTCGCCGCTGGTCCACTTCCAGCCGCCCGACGGTTCGGAGTAACCGGGATCGGCCAAGTCTTGATAGAGGCCGAAGTAGAGCTTCGGATGGCCCACGTCGAAAGTGGCGGCCATCCAGTCCTGCTCGGCCTGATCTTGCACCGCTGCGAGTTCGCCTCCCCAATCGCTGGCCTGATCGCTGACTTGGCTCCAAGTGCCTGGATCAGTCAGGCCATACCAGTGGCCGTTCAGCGGAGATTGGGTCCAAGTCGGCAGCTGCTTCTCGTTAGGCAGCTGAGGTTCGGCAGCGTGCGCGGCCCCTGCGACGAACGCGAGAATCGTCAGCCAACGCCAAGTGACCATGGTTTCTTCTCCTGAGACTCCGGTACTCCCTGACGGGCATCTTAGGACATTGTCGTCGTATGTGTCGCTCCGAGCCTTCCGAACGCCGCCGTTTCCCGCTTACCATGTCACCCGAGATCCGGGCCACCCTCTGGCCCTGACGGGGAACACCATGACCGACGACTCACCCTCGACCGCGACACCCGAGTCGTTCTTCCGGCGACGGAGCGACGACCACGGGAGCAGTGGCCCTTCCACGCCCGGCATCGAACCTGACCGCGTGCTCGGTGACTTCCGCCTGATCCGCAAGCTGGGCGAGGGTGGCATGGGCCAGGTGTGGGAGGCCGAGCAGATCTCCCTGCACCGCTCCGTGGCGCTCAAGCTCATGCCCTCAGGGCGCGTGCTCTCGGAGGCCCGGCTGGCGATGTTCGAGCGCGAGGCTCAGGCCGGGGGGCGACTGGCCCACCCAAGCATCGTGTCCGTGCTGGCCTACGGTGAGGCCGACGGCATCCCGTACATCGCGCAGGAGCTGGTGGGGGACGGATGGAGCCTGAAGGACGTGATCCAGGAGGCCCGGCTCGCGGAGGAACTGCCGGACGACTGGTACACGCGCATCGCTACGTTCTTCGCTGCTACCGCAGACGCGCTCCAGGTGGCTCACGATGCTGGAGTCATCCACCGGGACATCAAGCCCGCCAACATCCTGGTGGCCGAGGACGACCGCCCCATGATCGCCGACTTCGGGTTGGCCAAGGTCAGCGGCGTGGAGTCGATCTCGCGCACGGGTGAGATGGCGGGGACGTACTGCTACATGAGCCCGGAGCAGGCGCTGGCGAAGCGCATCGGGCTTGACCATCGGAGCGATGTGTTCAGCCTGGGGACGACGCTGTACGAGGCGCTGACGTTGCTGCGTCCGTTCGACGGGGACACGCAGCACCAGGTCACCGAGGCGATCGTTTACGAGGAGCCGGAGGACCCCAAGGCGGTGCGGTCGAAGGTGCCGCGTGACTTGGCGGTGATTTGCCTGAAGGCGATTGAGAAGCGGCGCAGAGATCGCTACGAGAGCATGGTGGAACTCGCTGCGGATCTGCGGCGGTTCCTGGCCAATGAGCCGATCCTGGCGCGGCCTGCGGGGGCGTTGCTGCGAGTGGGGAAGTGGGCGAGGCGAAATCCAACCGTGAGCACGGCCCTCGGATTGTCATTGGCGGCAGCCGTCCTCTTCGCGTGGCAGTTTGCCCAGTTGGAGGAGAAAAACACCGAGCTGACTGATACCAACACGGCGAAAGACGAGGCGGTTGGTGATGCCCAGGAGCAGCGAAAGCTTGCGCAGCAGATCGCCGCCACAGCTCAGACTCTGCTGCTCGAAATGGCCAACGCCTCGGGCGGCTACGGTCACAAGGTGAGCACGGCAAAGGACCTCGTGCACGCCTACCTGAGGATTCTCGGCGACTCAAGGAATCTGTTCACCTACGGCGGGGACAGTCGTGAGATCACCTTGGGTAGGGCTGTTGAGCGGCTGGTTTACGTGCTCGTCAAGAGCGATGCCTATCCGGGGGCGAACCTCGACGGCGCTATCCAGCACGACGGGATTCCGGCCACGGGGGCACCGAGGCTATATCGGGGCCCGTCCAATTCCTCAGCAGCATTCGACATAGTCCAGTTCGACGGCGATCTTAACGGCAACTGGACTTGCAACCTAAGCACGGACATGGGCGAGGTGGTACTACTGTCCGAAGTGCCCATTGGTTTCCGAATACTGCCTGACAAGCCAGGTAGTAGTTATCGCGAGGGAGACAGTGTTGTCTATGCCCTTGAGGTGGACTACGGCAGCTCGACTCAAGCCGCCTACGCTTCTGCGACCACGACGGTCACAGCGCAACGCTGGACCGAAGACGATGCTCAGCACGGCCAGCAGGTCGTCCTGCGACCCGAGCAACAGGGCAACTTCGTGGTCTTCAGCGGGCCAGACACCGCGCAGCAGTTGGCGGAGCCGGGGGAAGGCACCGTGGAACTGCAGACGGTGCGTTTCCAGATCAGTCTGTCCAACGATAGTTGGACCCACACCAAGGAGACCGTGCTCCGAATTCAGCGGCCTTGAGACAACTCATCAACCAAGCTCCAGATCTGGTTGATGACCCCAGAGCCACAACGCCCCAGACCGGGCCAAACTCATCAACCAGCACTCGATTGTCATCAACCAAACGCCGTTTTCGGGCAGAGCCAGAGAGCCTCTCGCGCCAGCTTCCCGCTGACCCCCAGCTCGCTTG
>Ga0209992_10004791_pt1 | contig 10368 bp, 13 predicted proteins | sample 2SBtaG_2_FD_182564 | JGI IMG/M metagenome (GOLD analysis project Ga0209992, IMG submission 182564) | Deep subsurface microbial communities from Kolumbo volcano to uncover new lineages of life (NeLLi) - 2SBTROV12_ACTIVE470 metaG (SPAdes)... | ecosystem: Environmental > Aquatic > Marine >... | reverse complement strand
GGCTATTTATCGACATGCCGTAAGCAGGGAATGAGTGCAACCGAGGCAATGATGCTTGTATTTGAGCGAAAGTTACCTGATTTTGCCAGGTGATTTTTCCTTTGGGGAATTTACGCTGAGTAGTTACAAATTATCTAACAAAATGTGGAGGACAGTAACCAAGGTCTTGGGTAACTCTATGACATAGTCCTGAATATCCCCATCGAAATATTGATTAGCGTCCAGTTCAGCTTCGCGGATTAATCGCTCCGGTGTCATTTTGGGTAGACGTGGGAGAATATCGACAACTTCGGGTTTAATAGATGCTCTCATGTGTGCCGCTCCCGCAATCTCTCAATCGTGCTGGCAAGCATACGAATACCTATCGCAATATTGCTGTTGATATTTTTTTCATAGTCGAAATCCTTCAATATGTAACCGATCGCTGATTCAATCGTCCAAGTTAAGGTTCCCATTAATTCCCTTCGTGGATCGTACGGTTTTTTAATAATGTCCGGCAACGTACCGTTGATTATCTTACGGCTATGCGCAGACTGAATGTCCGTGACTTTTGGTGGTTTAGGCATGGTTGCCTCCGTATAGTTGTTGTAAAAGTTTAAAGGTGCCGGGGTGTTTACAACTGCTATACGGCAGCGTGAAGTATTCTGGTATTCCTTCACCACCCCGACATAATCGGTAGGCGTAAAAAAGCCGCAGCTTTCGGGGCGGTTATCCGCGTATAGAAGGGTTGTAAAGCCCTGACAAACTCAATTTACACCCACTCCTTCAAAACCACCAGCGTTTCTATATACCGCTTTGTTCTATCCATAGAATGGACAAGGCTTCTTTGGCTTCTTTGGCTTCTTTGGCTTCTTTGGCTTCTTTGGCTTCTTTGGCTTCTTTGGCTTCTTTGGCTTCTTTGGCTTCTTTGGCTTCTTTGGCTTCTTTGGCTTCTTTGGCCGCTTCGTTACCGGCTTTGGATTCTTTGGCTAGGCGACGAAGTAGGTAGGATTTGTTGTTTCCACGACTAGGCTTATTGGTCAAGGTTACATTGTTACATTGACCTACTTCATTAGAATGTTGATTCAAACCTTTAGGATTATTTTCACCACCAATATCTCCCATAGGCTCCTTAGCCAATTCAGCCTTAATCATCGCCACGCATTCTTCATCGTCCTGACAAAAGTCGATCAGTCGATTAATTGGTGTTTCAAGACCCCACCACAGCATCGCTGGCATTAGCAATCGCCTTGTTGATATCTTCTAAATTAAATGATGAATCGGTGTCATTGACGACGTGGGCGAGTTCTTTGTTTTTGGCTAATTTCATGTATCTTCTGGCTTGTTCCGCGCCAGAAAACACCACTCCCGAAGTAGTGTTTTTAATCCAATTTTCCCACTCACCATGTGGCACTTTCGCCTTAGCTTTTAATAAAAATTCACCATCACCACCAAGTTCACGACTAAGATAACATCCAAACCGACCATAAAAAGGCGTTAACTGAAAGTTATGTTGAAACTATCATCTCAGGCAATATTCCGGCTCCATGAGTTTTCGAATTTGTGGGGCATACTATTGACCGAAGTGATAGTTGGAGTTGGCTTGTGGCATTTTATTTCGCCATGGTGGCTTTGGCTGCTAGTATTTGTTCCTATATTCTTGATAATTTCCAGCATAGGAGCCCGAATTTTTCCAATAATCACTAGTCCGATTATTGAAAGCTTTCGGCCGGATGATGATCAGTTTTACACCGAACAGGGCGAACCGGTAGAACGGATTCGAAAACCGCTTGATGAGACCGAACTTTTGCGGGTGTTTATCGGCCTGTGTCTATTTGGTTATGTAACTATTGACAGTTTTTTCACCGGCAGTATGCTCGGTTACGGGTACGATGGCTTTTTTCGTGTTTACCAAGCCGAGAACCCTACCAGTTTCTGGATTTATCGATCGCTTTGCATCAGTGGAACGCTGGCGTGCATCTGGGGCGCAATATATCTTCTGACAGCGGACAGGTATCGAATTGATGAAGATGAATAAGAGTCGCTGTTTGTAAATGTGTTCTGCTGCCATATTAAACTCTCTGGATGATATCGGCTCGCCTTTGTCTTTCTTTTCGGCGATGTAGTGTTCTCTATCCGATGTAGGGATGTTGGCGAGTTTTTGCCAGTTAGAAGATTGGTCGCGGGTTATGTTGGCATCGATCAAAGTCGTACCCTCTCGACCTTGATTTTTTGATTTTCTATCACCTCCTTGTTTCAACTCTCCGTTCGTCTTCATCTCCGCCAACCACTCACCAGCCCGAACCTCAGCCCTCAGCTTCAATTCAGTTTAACAGTTAAACCTTTAATGGTAATTCATCGCTCTAACATACCGAGGTAATTTTTATGAACTCTGAACTTGCGAAACAAAAAGCACTTGAACACCTTGTCGAGGAATACCGTCAGTCAATTCGCATCGAACGAACTGAACTCCCATATTCGGTATATGACTTTCATGCGGAAGGCTGGGCAATCTTTAGCGTCTCCGACAATGAACCGTGTGTGGGCGGTTCAGAATACATTGCAGTTCATTTGGAGACAGGTGAAGCGCGATCTTTAGGTATGTTGGGTGAGTAGTAAGTTTGATTTATAGATTATTACCTACTCGGTTAACATCCGAATATCGACTATAAATTAATTAATAATTAATTCATTGCCTTCCGAATGTAACTTTTCGCGTTCACAGGGAGGACCCACTGTCCGACTCACAACCGAGGACATTAGCTCATGCATCCGCATCTCTCCACCATGTACAACTTCTTGTTTATCTCGCCAATCACTCGGGAAACGGTTCTTCATATTAATAAACCATAATGCTGTAGCGAAATCTTTATTCTTAAGGTTTTCGCGGCCTTCTTTTTCCCACCATGATTGAGATAATAATTCACCTCTTTTTAAGGCGGCGGAAAACTCTTCATTACTTTTTCGCCATTCAGTAACCGTATCTCGCGATATATCTAAATCAGCCGAAATCTCACATAACGAACAACCTTCTCTCATCAATTCAATAACTCTGTCACACATTTCCGGCCTATACTTTGTTGGTCGTCCTAATTTCGCCATATCAATTACCTTTAATTCGCTAATATATAACGACCTATTTTATCACGCTTAATACCATTATCTTGGACTGACTTTTACAATAACCCTAATACCCATATATCACGCCCACCAAATTAATCCATTTTCACGGGTTAATACACCAAGGTCGTCAATGTCGATAAATAGCAGCTCATCCACAAGCCTGGACCAGCTTGAAACATCTGGGTATTGGGTTTTCAATGCTGTTTCAACGATTGCCAGTAATTCATCACGAGTGTGTTTTTTCCCGTCACACAGCAAATCATGCCAATCACTGTAGAGTTCGCAACTTTTACTGCCCGAATAATTCTTAAACGAGCTTTCTGTGTGCATCTCAATGGGCACCATGCAGTGCTTGCAATGAAACAATGGTTCTAATGGTTCGGTTGTTTTTGGTTTAGCCACTAGTTCAGTATGGAGTTCGGGTTCGTTTCTCATTATGAAGCTTGCCGTTAATATTTTGTTTATCAAAAAGGAATATCATCATCAAAATCGTCAAAACCACTCACGATCTTAAGATTATTCTCGGTCTGGTTTTCCTTATATTTCGCAATCACAGCTCCTCCAAACTTTTTATTATTACGGTTACACCATTTCTTAATGATTGCTATCACGCGTTTATTAGGTACCGCATTGCATTTCCCACGTACCTGAACCAAGGCTGATTCTTTTATCGGTCATAACGAGCTCAACCGTATGCATTCTCTCACCATCAACGCGGGCACTGTAAATATAGGAATGGCCCGATGTAATATTGTCTGCATATGTCGCGACACAATGGCGCATCTTTTTCCCTTCCCGGAATAAGTCCACATATTCCGTTATCGGGATAAACTCCAAACCGCCTTCGTGATCAACTGGAAACCATGGCTCGGGAAATTGAATATTTTCGTTGCCTTCCATACCATCGGCTACGGCTTCATGCCATTCACCCGATAAACGCATTACGGTATTGAAGGCCATTTTTGAATTGAAGGGTCGGGTAATAAATTTATCACCGCTTTTCTTGGGGACTGATACGCCCCCAACCATTAAAAGTGCAATTCGGCGCATATCGTCATCTGTCATTTCAGCGCGCATACTAGACTCAATATAATCAGCCAAATCAGTAGCCAACGAGTCCGCTTCTTGTTTAGTCTTACCCATCCATAAAGCGTATTTTCCAAACCACCGGATTATGTCGGTAGGATAATTTCGCACTCCGCTAACAACTCTTAACCACACCCGTTGACCGTGCGTAGTGGCCGGTAAATACGCATTCATCAATTCATTAAGCAATGCCGGTGGAACAGGAGAATTATGCTGGTCGGTAAGTCCATTACGCATGACGCCCGGTTTTAGTTTTCGGTATGCCATTGGAATGTCTAACGCCTTTGCGATCGCCTTCAATTCCTTACCGGCAAGAATCATATTGATCCCATCGAGGTTTGAATTTTCAGCACGCCAGATAGCATCCATAACAAGTGCCGGAAAAGTGTTTGCCATCTGTACAAGTCTTTCGCCATGCTCACATAATTTGCTGTATAACGACGCCCTGTAACTAATTGGATAGCGTCTTACCGTCTTTAACCAATATTCTGGAATGGTTGCCAGCACTTGGCTTATTAAATTATTCGTAATCCTGAAAGCACCTTTTTTAAGCCCAAAATACAATTGACGATTTTTTGCTTTTTCCTTCGGGTCATCACTCCACCAATCAAGATCACACAGAACATCTGGATCATCCGGATGTATTAGTTCATGCTTTTTGAGTTTATTCTCGAATAAACGGGAATATAATAGGTACTCATCCCCGCAAAAATGGTGGTTTTTACACACTAACGATAAACCTGGCCGCCCGATTTTACCGAAACCGTGCTTTCTCACAACGTCTGGCCTTATGAAATACGATAAGTCTTCAATGGCTAAACCATAAAGTCCTTTTGAATCTGAAAGTAATTCAAGGCCTGGGTATGGTTGTACCGTTTCCGCTAAATTATTTGAGTGCATCATTCTGATTTCTCCAAAGAATAATTGTATTCCCGAATATCAATTACCCGATCGTTGCCAAATTTAGCATTTACCGTCCGCTTGGCTTCGTCTAAATCACAACCTGGCGCAATCATCACCATCCATGAATCGGGATAGTCGGTTATTCGATAATGAAAAACCCGCATATTCGATTCGGCTTGTCTTTCTGCTTCGGATTGAGATAAGCCACCATCAAATTGTTGAATGGCTGCACGTTCGTCGAGATGCTCTTTAATATTGTCTAAATCATCATTCGATAACTTTGGCGTTTGATGTTGCGACAGTGTTTTGATTAAATCTTGTTTATTAGCTTTAAGAAAATCACGCTGTTTTTTTGTCAGCTTATCGATTGGCGAAACCAATAGTTTTTCTTCGCCGCCAATTTGTAATGCAAATCCTGCCCGCTGCATTTGGGTGACAACTCTTTCTAGATTCATCAGATCTCACCCCAATTAGACTGAGTAGGTTTTCTTAGGTCCGTACAGTCCGCTTGGTCCGAAAAACCGCCAGAGGCCGCGTCACATAAGGGTTTCGTTGCGGACCGTACTAATTCTTGTTCGGTCCGCCTTGGGTCCACCTTAGGTCCGTTAGGTCCACCTTCGGTCCGTGTTAGGTCCGAAAAATCTCCATTGTTTTCAATAACATCGGACCTAACGGACCGTGCGGACCTAAGATTCCCTACCCAATCTAATTTGATGAGCTTTGATCGATTCTTATCGGTATCTCTTGTTTTGGTATATTGAATTCCAACCTTTCGCAATGCGGGTGCGATGCGTTTTAGTGCATTCGTTAAACCTCTTGGTGACTTAGGCCAAGCTTTATTAGAGATGGATTCGCCAGTAATACGCTCCAGCTTTTCTTTTAAGGCTGTCGCTGTACCTTCCCATGAGTGACACAACTCCATCATCGATCGTAGAGCCATGCCGATCGGTGACGCCTCTAATGTCGACTCAATTGCCTGGTTAATATTTCGGCGATAGGACTCAAGAAATAATCCAGGTTCCCAGCCTAATCCTGTTTCAGCCGATGTAACCCACCGTGCGAAATCCGCCATTCGTGGTCGATGACTCAATACGGTGGTTGGTTCATTTTGGATTGCTATGGAGAGGACATCTAACAATGCACCAAATAGTTTTGGTTTGGCTGACTCAAAGTTGCTGTCCATGTCTAATTCATACGAACGGTTTTTTTCATTAATCGTCGGCAATTCCACAATTAATGACCTTTCGAGTAGGTCGCCTCGGGTCGCAATATCATCAATCCCATTTAAAATCACCGGCCGAATAATATCGACAGCTTCCTCTTCAAGATTGGTATAGAGTTTTCGGCTACCAATCCCACCACCAGTAGCAATTCGACACAATGTATCACTCATTAACTTGGTGACACCGGATAAATTATCTAACGCAACGATAGCGTTATTGTGAGCAACGACAGCTAAATCATGCTCATCTTTCGGTGGTGCTTTTATTGGTACGGTAACGGGGTCAACGAGGCTTCGAATATTGCGGGTCGTGGTACTTTTACCGGTACCTTGTTCACCTTGGAGTAACAACACTGGGTAAGGTCCTCGGCCACGCATCGCCATGAGTAACCAGCCAATAATTAATGGGAAATCAGAATTTTCAATGTTTATGAATTTTCGAAAATCGTTAATATCTCCGCCTGCTTCCGGGTTCGGTAGCGACAACATAGAGTTGGTGCGGATAAAGTGTATAGAATGAGTCTGCTCGACTCTCCACGAGGCGGCTGTGACCTCGACAGCGCGCCAATCTTTATCTCCAAGGTCGAAAATGATTTTATTACCCAAATTAGCGATTCGCCGATAAACTTGATATTCAGGATTATTAAATAATGCCTTGGCTTCAATCGTATCTATCGCATCCTGCAATCCTTGATTGCTAGTCCCACGCCCGGTAAGTCGAAAGAATTGGTGTTTTAGCCAATCCTTGAATCCTTTAGCTCGGACCGGCCAACACTCTTTGTGGGTATTTACCACGAAAACCGCATAACCGCGCCTTTCTTTGTCGTGAAACAAATTAACTAGCTTGTCCGTTAATTCAATCAAAATCGTGGCTTGAGATTTTTTCTTGCCTTCGTCGTCGAAGAGTGAAACTTCACAAGCCGATTCATCTCGTTCTTTAGTTTCGGGCTTAATTGGTTGTGCTACTTCAAGCTGTTGTCGGACAACGCCCAATCCTTCCAGTTTATGAAGATCATTGAAATCGGTTGGCCTGGTGCTGGTGTCATCGAATTGTGGCGCTACGAAAGACGCACCAACGAAAGAGGCCGCTTCTTGTGCTTTTGTAATGCCCGGATTACCTTCCGTCCATTCGTCGTTATCCGCACAGACCACCAATCGAACATCTGGATATTTTTCCCTTAACATCTGCGCAACGGGTTTTAGATTCCCAGCGTTGAATGCTACACAAACGGCTTTGCTTGTTGCTTCAAAAACAGATGCTCCAGTGGCGTAGCCTTCGACGATATAAACCACATCATCAACTTTACCGATTGGACGATAACAGCCTGTAACACGCCCACCGGTTTTGAATCGTTTGGTACCATCGTCGGATATAAACTGCAAATTAACCAATTCACCGCCAAAATATAATGGTACGAATAGACTGCTTTTTAGCTGGCGCAACCCATATGGCTTAATACCTTTGTCGACTATATATTGGTGATTAATCCGCTTACTGGCTATGTCCCACAGATCCCGGCATTTCTCAGCCGCTTCTACATGTAGTTTCGCCTGCTCGGCTTCTCGGTCTTTCTTAGCCTGGTCGATGCGCTGGCGATATTCTGCACGTTCTTGACTTGACAATTCGTCTTGCTTTTTAGAACACCATGTATGCGATTCGCCCGTTTTCCAGGACCCGAATGCACCGGCGGGTATGCCATCTATATGAAGAGTGTACCAGCCATTCTTTGATCCAGATCGATCACCATTGACCTTATATCGATGTAACAGGCCGTCTGGGAGAATATGGTCGCGTGCCTCTAATCCGTTGGATCGCATTGCGTCTGAAAATTCAGCCAGCATGTTCATGCTGCCCTCCACTCAGGATTCGACGCGAACAACCTAATCAAAAAATCTCGCGAAATAAGATTATTGCAATACAACCCGACGTAAAAACGCTTTAAACATTGGTTCGTAATTTGCTCGTCGCCAGCTTCCTTAGCCACCACTCCCAGTTCGGTAGCATCAACGCACATGCCGGCACTCCTTCGGTGGTTTCGTTAGGTCGTTTGCGACCTTAACGAATCTATGCGATTGAATCCAGCTGCAACATTCCCTACAATACCGCTGCTTCTGAAATTGCTTTTCAAATCCGATACCGCAATTTGGACATTGTGCCCGGGATTCTGCCCCGGGCGTTTCGCTTGAGGGATTCACGATTCACTGCTTATCAACTAGATCCGCCCGCCATCCCACCGCCCGCTCCGATATTTTTTCTCGCGGGGGGAGTTTCCCAGCGGCCTCCATTCGATCCAAAGTCGAATCTGACACTCCAAATTTTTTGCGCATTTCTTTCTTTCGATAGTATTTTTTATAGGGGGCTATCTGGATCACTCTTCTATTCTCCAATTAATGAATAAATAAAACGCATTACAGCGTGCCGTGTATCGTTATGACGTTATTACACGATACAGAGGCGTTTTTTAGGCGCAAGCACGAAAAAAGGCGAAGCCTATTCGTAACAAATTGATATTAAAGGGATAGAATAGGCGATTTCTAGGCGAGAGAATCGCCTAAATGTACTGGACTGGTACTTCGGGGTATAACTAGTTGTTTTTGCGGGGATTATTTAGTCGATTTTTAGGTGAGCAGAATCGCCTAATTATTTAAATATTTAGTCGGCTTTCTCGTTGATCGGAGAAGTAATTCGTAAGTTAATTTTTCATTTCCAGGTTGAGTTTTTAGCTCATCAAAAAGTTTCGCAACCAGTTCGGACTTTGTCTGCGCCCGGCCGAGCGGCCCCCTTTTGTGTGCCAATACGTTTAGATTATTCTGCCATTTAGCGTTTCGTTGTTCTATCGAGAATCGATTATCTGACGGAGATTCTGTACTGTCCGTGGATAATTTATCTGCGTTAGGATTGGATGGAATTTCATTTTGGATAGCATTATTTTCCCGCAGTGGCAATTTATCAATTTCTTGAGGAAACCAAAATTGTGGGGGTTTGATATTATTTCGGGTCACCCAATCCAAAAAATCATTCTTCCAAACTCCAACCTTTCCCAAAACAGCTTTCATTTCTTCGGTTGGATCTTCTTCACGCAAACCCACGTGCGTTAGCGCCTCTTCAACCTCCACATACACTCGGACATCTTCAACCTTTGTTGTTTTGCATAACGAGCAATTCACCTTTAAGAACAGCTTCCAACTCTCTTTTTTATAGGCTTCCTTCTCCCAATTTTCAGCCTGTACCCATTGCAGGGCTGCCTTTGCCAATTCAATTAAATTGTCTTGAGGATCTGCACCCGTCTCGATGGCCCAGTATTTGGCCGCCTTAAGAAGAGATAATGAAGAATGAGCGGTGTAGTCTGGAACGAAAGAAGGATTTGACATGTGGACACTCCATCAAAGCACCTCATCAAAAAAGAAGTGGGCCAGTGGAGTGATGAATCTCCGCGTTCGGTAGCTAGCCTAGGCCCACATGGAATTATACCGCGTTATGTTTGAAGTCGATTATCGGGCATTTCACTTTTTTCTAAGTACACCCACAAGTACACCTCATTTTGGTATTTCGTGGTTTATGAGTGGCTGTTTACGAGAAGGCGATTCATAACATATTGAAATTATTGGAGCCAGTGAGCGGAATCGAACCGCTGACCTACTGATTACGAATCAGTTGCTCTACCGACTGAGCTACACCGGCTAATAGTGAACGATTAGCTTGCTTTGCCATCGCTTGCAGACAGGAAAATTAAATTTGTTTGTGGGGGTATTGTAGAAACAAGATTGATTTCTTCTTACATCCTTATCTTTATTTTACATCAGGTTAGTGTCAGATACCATTTTCCAACGACAAAGGGATTTCACTCGTTGACGCTAGCGGGTAAGGACCACAATACACTCACCAAAAGGACTGCATTTCACAACCCCTTAATGTTCTTCAAGGACATAGTTTTTGTTCGGAACCGAGTATTGTTCTCGGTTCTCAACAACTCTATGACAGATTATTTGATTCAGTCCACCCCAACCAATTCGCGCCGTTGTTCATCTAAACCATCCCAGAATGCAGCGACGCC
>Ga0209992_10004790_pt1 | contig 10368 bp, 9 predicted proteins | sample 2SBtaG_2_FD_182564 | JGI IMG/M metagenome (GOLD analysis project Ga0209992, IMG submission 182564) | Deep subsurface microbial communities from Kolumbo volcano to uncover new lineages of life (NeLLi) - 2SBTROV12_ACTIVE470 metaG (SPAdes)... | ecosystem: Environmental > Aquatic > Marine > Volcanic... | reverse complement strand
TGCCTGTTAACATAATCGACAATATCCTGCACAATTAAAAAATACCCAGACAAGTTAGCTTGAAAGATTACATCTAGCTCTTCTTTGATTCGATTCGCATACCTGTCCTTTTCCTCCTCGTCATCTACTTTGCCACTTGGGATCATCTTGTCTTTCCAACCTTCCCTGCAAAGCTGTGTTAGGTGTTCATTTTCCCCAATCTCGCTTGGTGTAGAAAATTTTGGAAGCATCGGCTTGTTGAGTATGTTGTAGTTCTCGCATTTCTCGTATATCTCATCAAATTTACTAATCTGTGGGTCAGACACAATAACTTCGGAAATCTCCGTTCTGTTCTTTAAGAAGAAGTCATTGGACTCAAAGAAAACTTGGTTCTTAATCTCTTCACCGGCAGTTAATTGCTTGCTCACTTTGGGTAAAGTTGTCTTCATTCTAGAGCATAGCAAAATGCGGTGCAGGGGCGCATCTTCTCTGTCAGAATAATAAATATCCATAAAGGATTCGGACTTACGATAAAAGTCTTCGCCCTTTATGGGAGAGCTGGCTTCGCTATCAGCAATACTAATCAAGTTGCCTTTATTAGAGACGTGTACTAGCAAAGCATTGTTCATCTCACCAGAGTCATCTAAAGATGATACTATCTGGATAAGGTCTAGCCAGCCTTCTTTATTTTTTACAAACAGGGAGAATCCATCGAACGAGCACCCAATAATAGGCTTTATGTCGTTCTTTATGCATGCCTGATAGAATGTCACCGCGCCAGATAAAGACTTATAATCTGCGATGCCGCATGCTCTGTATGCATTATCTGCACATTTCTTTGCAAGCTGCGCAGGCTTAGAGAACCCCTTAAGCAGGGAATAGTGTGTATAATTACACAATGGAAACCAGTTCATATTTCAACCTCTCAATGCGTTAAGTTTCACTCTATTATAGCAAGAGTGAGTCAATTTGTCAAGTTAATTTTTGAAAAATGATGAAGTGAAGAGGCCACGATCTGATGCATGTCGTAATATTTGTAATCGGCCAGCCTTCCACCGAAGATATACTTGGATCTGTCAATCAATTTTTTGTAGTGAAAATATAGATCGTTGTTTCTTGTGTCGTTTATGGGGTAAAACTTCTCTTGGCCTACCGACCAACTTTTGGGGTATTCCTTGGTAATTATTGTGTCCGGCTGGTGTGCATGGTCAAAATGCTTGTGTTCTACAATTCTTGTAAACGGCACGCTTTCTTCCGTGTAGTTAATAATAGCGTTGCCTTGGTAGTCACAGTTTTCTATTTCTTCATTCTCGAACCTCAGACTCCTCCACTCCAACGCGCCATGGGCGCTGCGGAAGAATTCATCAATAGCCCCTGTATACACAACCACCTTGGCTTTGCTATCCCAGTAGTCTTGGGCAGACAAATAATCTATACCTAATTCAACTGGTATCCCATCTAGCATTCTCTTAAATATGGCAGTATAGCCCCCAATCGGTATGCCTTGGTACTTGTCGTTAAAGTAGTTATCGTCATACGTGAGCCTGATAGGTAATCTTTTTATGATGGAAGCTGGCAATTCTTTAGGATCTTTGTTCCATTGCTTCTTCGTGTACCCATAAATAAAAGTATTGTATATTTCTCGTCCCACTTGAGAAAGAATCCACTCCTCTAAATTTTTTGGGTCTGAGCACGGAATTTGCACATCCTCCAACGCCCGCTTTGCTTCTTCGGGCGTATTGACGCCCCATAGCTGGTGCAGGGTGAATAAATTGATCGGAAAAGAGTAGATCTCTCCCCCGAAGTTAACCTTTGGTCTGTTCACATAATTATTGAACGACGCCCACTGGTTCATAAACTCCCACACGCGGTCGTTGTTTGTATGGAAAATATGGGGGCCGTACTTATGAACGTGAATACCGTTATTGTTTTCTGTGTAACAATTACCCGCGATATGATTACGCTTATCTACAATTAGGCATTTTTTGCCAGCGTCGGTGGCCTGTCTAGCAAAGACCGATCCAAATAACCCACATCCCACTATTAGATAATCATATTTAGAGGTCATTGTTGTCGGGATTCTCTTTCTTTGTGCCACCCCAGTCTTTCAGACACATCGTCGTACCAATTGTTTAGCCTAGCCTCATTGGGGATGCACTCTATGTCTGTTTGCATACCAAACCACAGCATGGTAACGCTTTCGACTATAAAAGCGATGGGCCTCTGATCTGTACACCTATTACCAGTTCTCATGTCATGCTTACTAAATAAGCGTTGGAACCTATCTAATACTTCCCTACCCCTGAAGAAGTTGACGTATTTGTTATACGTATCTTTATGACATATCATCTGGTTGGAAAGAGGGCTATGTGATGAGAATCCAGATTTTCCAACGAGTTTTAAATCATTGAACAGGATGCGCTCAATTCTTTTTCTTTGCCTATTAGAGAAACCAAGGTGGGTGAGAACAAAGAAATCTTTGTATCCTCCAAACCATATTGCTGGAGGCAACACGTCGGCACACAGCACTATGTTTTTTCTGTTTGATCTTAACAGGGCCTTTCCTGCGTGCCAATTGTGGAAATCATCAATAGGGTGTAACCCTTGATATTTAAGGTTCCAAGAAGCGGTGACGGTGCCAACGTAATCTACGTCCGCATCAAAGAGGTCGTCACACAAGAATGCTCTGCTCTCAGCGTAAGCATTTGATTGAAATCGACTGTATTTACCTAGATCAAGATCGTCTAAATATACTTTTTTAATATATGGCTGATCTTGAATTGTGTTGAACTGCTTTTTACTATGACCCAAGGCGGCAATTTGAATATTTGATGTATCTACTTGATAGTCTGCGTCATAGTGTGTAGATATAAATACATTCGCATCTTTAGTTAATGCTATTGGCCCATTATAGGACTCCTGATAGATTTCTCTGTGCTCGGAGCTTGTATTTTGACACCAATCAATATTGGTTTTATCCATAAACTTTTTGTACAACGGACAAAGCCCAGCACTTACGCAATGGCATTTTTCAGGAGTCGGTGACTGCATTAGCCCTAAGCCCTATCTATCTAACAGGAATTAAGACCCTACCGTTTTTCCTGTAAATTCCCGGCTGTCTATAATTATAAATCTCCCCAGTTTTGGGGTCTTGATACTGATAAGTTTTGGCGTCAGACTTATCTTCTTTGTGAAGATGATCGCCTAAAGGCACACACTTGCCATCTTTTTCTATATACCCATCTTTACAGTTGGGTGGATAGCCCGCCTTGTCGTCGCCGGTAGTCTCGTACCCTAATTGAAACCCTGCGGATTCAACATAATTCAAATCCTCACAAGCCTTGCCCATACAAATGGCTGTACGCTGCTTCTGATCTGGGTATTCTTTTTGCATAACCTCGTTACTCATACATCGAGACATAAACCCTTTGGGGTCTTCTTTATCTTTTTTAGATGGGACAGGCATATAGAACCCTTTGCTTAAAACCTAAAGTGAAAATAAATCCCAGAGCTACGGGGGTAGAAGAACTGCTGTCTATAATATCGATAATTATAACGATAATAGTATCGCTGTGTTCTGTATTGTGGGAGAGGTCTGGGATAGTAATACCTAGCGTTTCTTTGTACCCTTAACCTCATTCTACGGGCTTCCGCCTCTCGCATGGCTCGCTCATGTATTAGCTGTCTCCTTATTTCTATAGGCAACGTCTTCCGCACTGGTTCCGGCGGGCCTTCCGCAGCAGCCGTGGACAGACAACACAGAAAGGCTAACAAGCTAGGTATCACGAATCTTTTAAACATCACGTCCTCCATTTTTGTCTTGCGGTTTACTGCTTGGGCTATAACAACAATCGAACCATCCTTGAATTTGTGAGTCTGGCCACTTTTGGGGTCGAGAATCCATGATCTTTTTGCGTAGTAGTGTTGCTGACCAACCATGTCCCCTTGGAAGGAAATGAACATCAATACCTAATTCACATCCAGTGTAGCCAACTCTACTTTTGTAGTCATCCCCCAAGAACCTCACATCGATTCTTGGGTCGTCTGACTTCAGTATGTCGAGCAAGTCTTGCTCTAGATCATAGGGTTTAATTTCATCTACATATTTAAGGGCCAGAAGGGTCTCCGTTCTTTCCTCCATTGATAGTATTGGTCTTGCTTTTTCGGGTCGCTCTAGGGAGGGGTCGCTATGCAATCCAACCAGAAGGTGGTTGCACACCGACTTTGCCTCCTTGAGAGCTGAAACATAGCCGGGATGTATTAAATCAAAACATCCAGCTATAAAACCCGTTTGGTATTTCATGACAGGATTGGCTTACCATCTCCATCCAAGAGGTACCTTGGTCTGCCCGCTTGGTCGACCTTCTGCATCTTGGGGTCGATCCCAAAGTGATCAAACAGCGTAGCCGCCAAATCAATAGGCGTAACCTTAGACTCAGTAGGATAATACGCCTTGTCAGATCTACCAATCACCCTTCCATGACTATAATTGCCACCAGAGAGGAGCATCGGAGTAATGGAGGGCCAATGGTCTCGTCCTGCATTCCCATTTAAACGAGTTCTGCCAAATTCACCAGTAACTATTAACAGCACGTCGTCAGACAAGCCGCTGTCATAGATATCGTCTACAAAAGCAGAAATAGCTTTATCCAACGGAGGAACCCTACCCTTGAGGGCATTGGCAATATTCCCATGCATATCCCATCCACCATAGTGAACAGTGATAAACTTGGTACCAAACTGAGCCAGCCGTCTAGCCAACAACATTTGGTCGCCAATCCCGCCTTTACCGTATCGCTCTCGGGCCTTGGGCTTTTCTTTATCAAGGTCAAACGCATTCTTGGCATTCCCCAAGATGACATTATATGCTTGATCACCAATGCGGACGAATGAATCGGCCTCACTGGAAACAACCCTACCCCCATCGAAAGATCTCAACAGCTCTTTTCGATCTTCAAAGCGTGGGATCTTAATACGAGGGGTCAAGTTGTCCTTGTTAGAAGGATCGAAGGGCTTATGAGCACCACCTAAGAATGTAGGCTGCTCACCTTCAATCTTGCCCTGCTTAACATAAGCTGGCATACCGTTAGCTGGGTCGTTGGAGCCAAAAACTGACGAAACAATAGCCCCGTGACCCGGGAACTCAGAATTAGCAGTGTTCTCGCGCTTGGGATTGCGATGCCCCGTCATCATCCAGTGGGTAGCTTGGCGATGCGAAGAGTCTCCATGAGAAAAGGAGTTTACTGCTGTGAGATGGTCCCCACGCTTGATTAACTCCTCGAACAAGCCACCAAAAGCCAATCCATTAGGATGGCTCACCATACCGGCGACAGGCTTGTACGGGTCTGGTACGGCCTCTGTGGGGGCATGGAAGGTCTCAAATTGAGTGGGTCCACCACCCAACCAAAGCCACACAACGGACTTCTTATTAGATACTATTTCCTCTTGAGCAAACGCTGTATCTGAAAATGGTATATAACTTAACCCTCCTCCAATCGCACCAATTTTGACAAAATCTCGCCTATTAAAGTTTACCTTCAACATGACTACTTCTTCTCCTCAATCTTTTCAGATTTGTTGTTTACAGGTTTGGTAATTCTAATAAGGTGTGGAAATGACTTGGCATCTTTGCCTTCTGCTTTACTGGGGCCGGAGTCATTCTCCACATCTATCTTGTTAATTTCTTCTAATGTGGGCATTTTTGATTTGGGATCAAGCACCCACCCTGCACCACGGGCTTCAACCCAAGATTGCATGCGGCGTACAGGTACAATCAAGTTGAATGTTTCGCCAGCTCCGCGTACCAGCATCCCCACGTACTTACCGTCTGTGAGAAACACTCCACCACCAGAAGATCCGGGGAATGCGGTTACTGTAGTTTGGTCGAAGACGGTGCCCCCACCAGAGCCTAAGTTCAGAACTCTACCAACTTGAGACATTATTCCTGCTGTCATCGAATTGGCCCCAGATTGTCCAAGTAAACTGCCCACATGAAATAGGTCAGTGCCAATCTCAACAGGCTGGCCTTCTAAGTAAAACTCTGTGTTAGCGGCGACAAAGCCTCTTTTCCTCACCATAAGGAGGGCAAGGTCTTCCCCTTCTTCCGCATCAGAATACATAATAACCTTGGCGTCCATTTTAAGTTCGCCCACTTTTCTGCCATTTTCTACTAGCTCTTTGACAATTTGGGCATCTTTAAACTCGACAATAGTTTTGGGTCTGCCATTTTCAATGATTTGGCGAGTAGATCGCAAATTATCTATTACATGTGCGCAGGTGACAACGAAGTTAACTTTGATCTTCTCGTTATCTTTTGCTATTAGCTCTCTGGTAATGAGCACCCCTGACCCCTCAGCAAAGCCAGATTTGATAGTAACACTTACATCCTGAAGATGCTGGGCCACATTTTGAGCGTAAGCCACGGTCATGCTAGAAAAAATAAGGGTCGCCGTCAGGATTGCCGTCAAAAATCGTTTTCCGCTGCCATTCATATTAAAACTCCTTCATGGTTTTATCCCGGGGCCTCGTAGAAGCCTATATCAAAGCCCGGACGTGTACACTGGTTAATTGTTTCCTCTAGTCCATGTTGTTGTAAGTGCTTCTCTATAAATATACACATATTTTGATTTGTTTCTGGCCAATTATTCTTATAAAAATGACAGCATTTAGAGCATTTGAAGTGGTTTGGATGCCTAAAATTGTCTCTCCAAGGAACAGTCTGAGGATTTGAATTATTTTGTATCTCCTCAAACCTGTTTTTTAGCATGGATATGAACTTTTCTTGGTCTTTTTTATCAAAACACATGCTAAATGGGCCACCATCCTTGACGTAGAATATGGTCATAATGGCCTGTTTGTAGTCTGGATATAACTTAGATATTGCGTAGTTATATAGTAGAAGTTGGGGGTCTACAGTAAGTTTCTCGTATGTCTTAACCTCACCGGTAGCCCAATCCTTCCTCATTCCCGTCTTCCAGTCTATCACCTCTATTGTGTCGTCACCAACTCTTGTCACAAGGTCAATAGTTCCTTTGATTGCTAGTTGCCCCTCTACGGTCTTCCCGTTGGGCAGCGTGTAGTTATATTTTGCCCAATCTTCCTCAATAGGAATGTCAAAATGGGGTTCTGGATCAACAATATCCCTAAATCTGGGATCAAAAGCCCCGTCATTGTAGGTAATTGCTGTTTGTGTTAATTTTAGGGCCGCTCTTCTGTCCGCTGGCTTCCATTCGTGCTTCGAGTTCTCAGTGTAAGAGTTGAAACTCAAGTCAAGGATTTCTTCTACCAGATCATTAGTTAGCAGCTTATCCTTGTGAACGCGCACTTTACCTACGGCGTCATCAACAATTTCTAAGTACTTACGCCTTTTGTTGTCCTGCTGAAACTTTTTAAGTCCCGCCAGCACCTCCATGACTTTGTGAACTATGGTTCCCAGCTCTGCTTTTTTGCCGCTGTCTGACTGATGCCCCAACACATAAGTCATGAAGTACTGCATCTGGCACGAATCGTAGTTATTGTAACTAGAGCTTCGCATGTAGGTGATTAGCATATTGTCCTCTATAATTTTTTATAAAACGATTTAACTTGACTTATCAATGCGTCAACGCTGCCCGTGTTGTCAATATTGTAATGAAAATCATAGTCATCGAGGGCTGTTTCGCTAGGGTGGCCGTCTGCTCTCTCTCCCCTAGTAAGTCTCACTACGACACCCCCGGCATCTGTTACTGCATCTACTTCATTTGGAAATCTCACATCCGCGATAATAGCGAGGGACGACTGTTCTCGTTTAATTTTATTAACACAGGACTGCACCCAAACTGGCTCATACATTTTACGCATAACATCTGTACCAAGGAATTGCATAAATTCACGAGCCGTCATTGGCCCTTCTTTCCAACCGTGAGATGTTCGTGCGTCTGGCGACAAAAGCTTTTTCATCATCCCAGAGTTAATCGCTCTTGGCATATTTTCCCAAAGAAGATGTTCTTGAAGTTGACTTTTTTGCTTGTCTGTCCCCCAAACACACTCTGGAGGAACACTGAAAAGATCTACGCAGATTTGTTTCAAATTATCTGCAAAGCTATAAAGTTTTACGTATGGCCACATGTTGTGTTCAGCATATTCAGTAAAAGCATTATCTGTTCTAGCAACGTCAAACTCGCCCCAGTCTTCTTTGCCTTTATTGTCTGAGGTAAGGATGATGAGCTTGCCATCGCCGTCTATGTTACAATCCTCAATAAGCCCTTGATCTTTAAGAACCATTCCATGCAGAATGTTGGCCGTGGTGTTTTTACCACTTTGTTTCTTTCCTGCTATCCCAACTATATTCATTAGTAGCATCCTTTTAAGTCTATCAGAATTTGGTTGTGAATTTGCTCGGTAGACATGTCTCCCAAATCCTTAGTGTGCATTTTTGGAAAAACCAAATTAAACAGCCTACCCAATTCTCTCTTGATCTTTATCTTAGATTCTCTACCGGCCTGATCATTGTCTGTGAGAATTATGAGGGTTGTCACCCCACTTTTAAGTAGCAGCGTGCGCTGTGGCGCAGAGACATCTTTGCCAAATAGTCCAACTGCATTGTAAACACCGGACTCATACAAACGCCATACATCTCCTTGCCCTTCAACTAGAAACATAGAAACCTTGTCTTGGGCCGCTGCGATTGCATTGTCATAGTTATATAAGTAGTCGGTTTTTCTCAACCCCCCTGAAAATAGATACTTAGGTGTTAACCATTGCTTATTAGATCTAGCTATGTGCCCCACTCTAACACCGTCAAAAATAATCGGTATGATTGACCTATGCCTCATAGGAGACATTGAGTCCGAGCAATCTTTCACGTCGAAGTGCCTTAATGTTTCTGGTTTAAAACCCCTGCCCTCAAAATATGGAGAATTGTTTAAAGTGGTTATTTTCTCTTTAGACCATTCCGGCGTGCCGGTCTCTCTTTTTGCGCGGATGGCTTGCATCAAACATCTAAAGTTGTCATCTCTAATGGAGCTTTGTTTTTGCTCTTTAGTTCTTGCCCCATCAACATCATATAATCCGCAAATATACTTTAGTGCCTCTGAGAAAGAATCTGTGTCTAGCGTGCCTTTGACGAATCCAAAAATATCTGTATTGTAATGCTCGTGACAACCACGGGTCCAGCACCTCCATGTGTTCTTGGTCAATGATATAGAAACGGCCTGATTATTATCACTACCTTCGTGAATGGGGCAACACATAAATATGTTATCTGCAACTTGAGTATATTCCAAGTCTAAATCATCTAAAAGTCTACATATATCGTCAAAGATGATTTGTTTAACCTGATTAAGATCTAACATGGTTTTGGTTTTTTGTTGGTACATCTCACACCGATTGATTATTATGGGTTCGGTTTACTCTAACAAATCTTGCGGTTTTAGAGAAATCCTTTAGAGAAGTCGCTCCGGTGTATGCGCAGGCACTTCTAACCCCACCAAGGGTATCTCTTATCACATTTTCAACTGGGCCTTTATAGGGAAGCTTGATTACTCGACCCTCACTAGATCGGTATCCCTTCAGTCCATCCCCATGTTTCTCCTGAGCCTTCTCGGACGACATGCCATAGAATAGAAAATTGGATTTATATCCATCTCTGTCATATTCCCACTCTCCAACACACTCACTGGTTCCAGCAAGCATACCACCAAGCATTACAAGGTCGGCCCCAGCAGCAAATGCTTTAGCCACATCTCCGGGGTATCGACAGCCACCATCAGCACAGATTAGCCCAAGTCTACCTGAGTCTGCTCGTAGCCCGTGAGCGGCGTAAGCGCATTCTGCGATACAAGAGAGCTGTGGGTATCCGCAACCAGTTTTGAGCCTCGTTGTACATGCCGACCCCGGGCCGATGCCAATCTTCACTATGTCAACGCCACCGTGCAATATGATTTCTTGAACCATCTCTGGGCTACACACATTTCCAGCCATGATAATTGGGGAATACTTGGGGCCTAGATTATTAAATTCGGTGCGTATTAGAGAGCAAAAGGATACAAAATCATCGGTATATCCATTGGCCACGTCAATACAAATATTGGGAACAATCTTTGTCTCGTCTATAAAATCAAAAAGGTCGTCTAGATCCTTCTCTTTAATTCCCAAGCTGTGCCACACATACTCAGGCGAACAGGGGTTGAGTTCATGAAAATTTGTCACCCGTTCTTTTAAGGAATAATGCTTGTGTAGGCATGTTGTTATGTGGTGGTGAGATAAACATCGCCCCATCTCGAATGTTCCGGTGGTGTCCATATTAGCTGCCATCACGGGCACTCCACTCCACTTCCTACTGGAATGGTAGAATTTGAAATTGCGAATTAAATTCACTTGTTTTCTACTAGCAGCTTTCGACCGCTGTGG
>Ga0209992_10004789_pt1 | contig 10370 bp, 6 predicted proteins | sample 2SBtaG_2_FD_182564 | JGI IMG/M metagenome (GOLD analysis project Ga0209992, IMG submission 182564) | Deep subsurface microbial communities from Kolumbo volcano to uncover new lineages of life (NeLLi) - 2SBTROV12_ACTIVE470 metaG (SPAdes)... | ecosystem: Environmental > Aquatic > Marine > Volcanic... | reverse complement strand
GTTGCCTCGCGCACCGGCTCACTACACATGCCGAGGTCATCTAGCGCGTCGTCGGGATAGATTGGACCCGCAGAATGCTCACCCTTCCCCTGATGGCCCTGTTCGCTTGCACGCCGGAGCTGCCCGTCGGTGCGGACTCGGCTGTGGGAGCCGACACGGGTGTCGTCGACACGTCCGATGAACCGACCGACACGGCCCCGACCGAGACGTGCCTGCTTTTCCGGGACCAGGACGAGGACACGTGGGGAGACCCGGGGCTCACCACGACCGTCTGCGACACCCCTGGCTTCGTGGATCGGGACGGGGACTGCGACGACCAGAACCCCAGCATCCACCCCGAGGGGATCGAGGTCTGCAACCAGCTCGACGACGACTGCGACGACACGGTCGACGAAGGCGACGTGGACCTGGCGACCTGGTACCAGGATCTCGACGGAGACGGGTTTGGCACGGACTCGGCGACGGCCGAGAGCTGCGCCCAGCCCGACGGCTTCTCCGCCACCGACGACGACTGCCACGACGGCGACGAGAGCATCCACCCCTACGCCGACGAGCTCTGCGACGACGTGGACCAGGACTGCGATGACGCGGTCGACGAAGACGCCCTGGACCCGGCGACCTGGTACGCCGATCTGGACAACGACACCTTTGGGGACGCCGCGGCGACCACCCTGGCCTGCGACCCGCCACCGGACCACGTCGACGACGCCACGGACTGCGACGACACCGACTCCGGGGTCAACCCCGCAGCGACGGAGACCTGCGACGATCGGGACCAGGACTGCGACAGCGCGGTGGACGAGGACCCGAGCGACCCCGCCACCTGGTACGCCGACACCGACGGAGACGGCTTCGGCGACGCGGCCAACACGACCGTCGCCTGCGACGCCCCGACAGACCACGTGGCCGACGGCTCGGACTGCGACGACGGCGAAGGCACGGTCTATCCGGGGGCCAGCGAGATCTGTGACCAGGTGGACCAGGACTGCGACAGCACCGTCGACGAAGGGGCCCAGGACACCTTCTACGCCGACAGCGACGGCGACGGCTTCGGCGACCCGGACACCACGACGCTTGCCTGCGAGGCCCCCACCCACTACACGAGCGACGATCAGGACTGCGACGACGCCGACGAGCTGGTGAACCCCGACGCCAGCGAGACCTGTGACGACGTGGACCAGGACTGCGACACGGCGATCGACGAGGACGCCACCGACCCCACCACCTGGTACGACGACGACGACGGTGACGGCTATGGCGACCCGGACCACAGCACCTTGGCCTGCGACGCGCCTTCCGACACCACCATCGACGACAGCGACTGCGACGACAGCGACGGGGGCGTGCACCCCGGCGCAGCCGAGGCCTGCGACGGCACGGACCAGGACTGCGACGGCCACACCGACGAAGGCGTGCTGACCACCTACTACTGGGACGACGACGGAGACGGCTACGGCGGCAGCGACAAGACCACCGAGGACTGCTCGGCGCCGTCGGGCTACGTCGCCACGAGCACGGACTGCTACGACCAGAACGCCGACGTCAATCCGGGCCAGACGTCCTGGTTCGAGGTGGAGCGCGGGGACGGGAGCTTCGACTACGACTGCGACGGCGCCGAGACCGGCGAGGACGAGACGATCTCCACCTGCAGCCTGTCCACGTCGACCAGCCCCGACGCCGACGCGGAGTGCGAGGGCGACGACGGCTGGTACATCGGCCCACCGATCTGTGGCGACGAGTGGTGGTGGGTCAGCGACTGCGAGCTCTCGGACTACTGGACCACCTGCTACCCGGACACCTGGGACTGGATCGCCCTGGGCTGCCGCTGAGGCCCAAGGTGGTCAGTTGCCATGCCTGGACCCGGATAGAATGTCCCCATGATCACCCTCGGCCTGACCCTGTGGCTCGCCTGCACCCCCGAGGTCTCCACCTACGGGGACTCGGCCGACTGCCTGTGGTACGCCGACGACGACGGCGACGGCTACGGCCTGGGGGACGGCGAGCCCGGCGCCTGCGACACCGCTGCGAGCGGCTTCGCCGTCGCGGGCGGGGACTGCAACGACACCGATCCCACCATCCACCCGGGCGCCACCGAGTACTGCAACGGCGAGGACGACGACTGCGACAAGGGCGTCGACGAAGGCGACGCCGAGAACGCCGCCTGGTACGTCGACGTGGACCAGGACGGCTACGGCACGTCGCTCAGCGACCCGCTCTACAGCTGCGAACAGCCCCAGGGCTACAGCAAGTTCGACGGGGACTGCAACGACTACGAGGAGACCATTCACCCCGGCGCCGACGAGCTGTGCAACGGCTACGACGACGACTGCGACGACCTGGCCGACGACGCAGACGACGACGTGACCGGCACGGCGACCTTCTACCGCGACGGCGACGCCGATGGCTACGGCCGCCCAGACGTGATCGCCGAGGCCTGCCAGCCGCCCACCGACTACGTGTCGACGTCGGGCGACTGCAACGACGCCAACAGCACCATCCACCCCGACGCCGACGAGATCTGCGACGACATCGACCAGGACTGCGACACCGTGGTCGACGAGGACGCCACGGACATGGTCACGTGGGGCTACGACGGCGACGCCGACGGCCACGGCGACCAGTCCACCGAGACCACCGCCTGCGACCCGCCGGGGGACGACTGGGTGGCCGACGCCACCGACTGCGACGACACCCGCAGCGACGTCCAGCCCGGCGCTTCCGAGCACTGCGAAGGGGCAGACGAGGACTGCGACGGCGCGGTCGACGAGGAGCCCGTCGACGGGTCCACCTTCTACCTCGACAGCGACACAGACGGCTATGGCGACCCCGACGCTGCGCAGATCGCCTGCGAGCAGCCCACCTCCTACGTGACCAACCAGGGCGACTGCTACGACGGCAACAAGAAGGCCAACCCGGACCAGACCGAGTTCTACACGGGGGAGCGCGGCGATGGGTCCTTCGACTACGACTGCGACAACACCGAGGAGCAGGAGCTCACGGACCTGGCCGAGTGCGCTCTGGGGGAAGACGGCGACAACACCGAGTGCGAGCTGGAGGAAGAAGGCTGGGACGGCTCCGCCCCGGCCTGTGGGGACCGGGAGACGTGGGTCACCAGCTGCGTGGCCGGGCTCAGCTCCTCGGGAGACGCCACCTGCACGGCGTCCGGTGCCCGGGAGACCCAGGCCTGTCGGTGAGATAGGAGCGCCCCCGAGGAAGGTGCACCTTGAAGACCTGGGAAGCCCTGAACGACCGCCTGCGCGAGCTGGACGCCCTCCAGGGCATGCGAGCGCTCCTGGAGTGGGACCGACAGGTCAAGATGCCGCCCCAGGGCGCCGGTGCACGGGCCAGCCAGGCCGAGCTGATCTCCGGCCTGGCGCACCAGCGGCTGACCGAGCCGGTGGTGGGCGAGTGGCTGTCGGCCCTCGAAGCGTCCGATGGGCTGGAGCAATTCCACCGCGCGGCAGTGCGCAATGTGCGTCGCTCCTATGACCGGGCGGTCAAGCTGCCCGAGTCCCTGGTGCGGGCCACCTCACGGGCCGAGGCGGCGGGCTTCACCGCCTGGGTCCAGGCCAAGCAGGCCGACGACTTCGTCGGCTTCGCAGGCCCCCTGACCGAGATCGTGGCGCTGAAGCGCGAGGCGGTGGCGCTGCTGCGCACCGACGAGGCCCACCCCTACGACGTGCTCCTGGATCAGTTCGACCCCGGCGCGACGGTGGCCATGCTGGACCCGATGTTCGACCGCCTGGCGAGCGGCATCGGCGAGCTGCTCGACGCGCTCGACGGCCGGCCCCACCCCGCCGCGCTGTCCGGGACCTTCGACGTGGCCGCCCAGCAGGCGCTGCACAACGAGCTGGTGGCCAGCCTGGGCTACGACCTGACCGCCGGTCGCCTGGACGAAGCCGAACACCCCTTCACCATCACCTTTGGCCCCGGCGACACCCGGATCACCACCCACTACTACGCCGACGACCTGATCAAGGGGCTCGGCGGCACGGTGCACGAGACCGGCCACGCCCTCTACGAGCAGGGCATCCCCCGGGACTGGCGGGGCACCGGTGTGGGCAGCGCCGCGGGCATGGGCCTGCACGAGTCCCAGAGCCGCTTCTGGGAGAACTTCATCGGGCGCAGCCTGCCGTTCTGCCGGTACCTGGCCCCCCGGATCCAGGAACACCTGGGGCTCAGCGTGACGCCTGCGCAGCTCTACGGCGCCCAGAACAGGGTGGCCCGGAGCCTCATCCGCATCGCCGCCGACGAGGCCACCTACAACCTCCACATCATCGTGCGCTACCGGCTGGAGTGCGCCCTGCTCACCGATCAGCTCCAGGTCCAGGACCTGGAAGAGGCGTGGGCCGACACCTATCTGGACGTGGTCGGGGTCCGGCCGCCGAGCGCCGCGGACGGCGTGCTCCAGGACGTGCACTGGTGCTCCGGCGCCTTCGGCTACTTCCCCAGCTACACCATCGGCAACCTGTACGCGGCGTCCCTGGGCGCAGCTCTGGAGGCCGAGCGCCCCCAGCTGTGGTCCGAGATCGAAGCCGGCGACTTCGCCCCGACCCTGGCCTGGCTGCGGGAGCGCATCCACACCAAGGGCCACCTGGAGGACGCGCCGGTGCTGATCCACCAGGCCATCGGCGAGCGGGACCACGTGGCGGACCTGCTGGACCACCTGTGGGGGCGTCAGGGGGCGCTGTACGGGGTCTCGCGCTGACGCTCAGTGGCTGATCGCGGCCTCGTAGTCGGTGACGTCGATCCGGGCGGAGTAGTAGAACTCGGGCCCGTACTCCGACACGTCGGCTGAGGTCACGCGGACCGAGTAGCGGCCCTCATCCAGGGGGCCGATGTTCCAGGTGTCAGGGAAGGCGTCGTTGGCGTCGACCGTGCCTTCGACCAGCTCGCCGCTGGGGTCGTAGATCTCGATCTCGGGCACCAGGAAGGAGCCCATGGAGTCGCTCTGGCCCCGGACCTGGAGGTACCAGGCGCCGTTGGCCTGGAAGGCGTACCAGTCCTCGTCTCCGCGCTCGTCGATGGCGCCCCAGAACCCTGCCCACTCGAAGGCCGAGCCGCTGCTGTTGGTCGACGCTTCGAGGATGATGTCCGTGGCGTCGTCGATGGTGTCGTTGAACTCCAGCTCGTGGGTGTAGCTGTAGCCCTCGTCGAAGACCTGGACGTAGACGTAGAACCAGTGGTCGGCCGAGCCTTCGCCGTCGGCGTCGCTGGCCACGATGGTGGCCGCGCCGCCGTCGACCTCTGGGTAGAAGGCCGTGCCCTCCAGACCCAGACCCTCCTTGCGCAGGTAGAGCAGGTCCTCCTCGGGGTAGAGCTCGACGGTGGGGGTGGCGGCCGAGCCTCGCTCCCCTTGGCTGCCGACCAGGTAGACCGGGCAGTCGTCCCAGGGCAGGTCCAGCAGGATGTGGTCCTCGTCGCCGTTCTCCTCGAGCAGCACGCCGATGGCCCAGATCGAGCTCGACGAGGTGACCTCGAGCTCGTACCCGGGGTCGTTGAAGCTGTCGGGCTCGTCGACGTAGTTCGTGACCTCGCGCAGCTCCAGGTCGTACCGGGAGTTGTCGGCGCCCAGGCCGTTGAGGTCCTCGACCAGGATGGTCCACGTGCCCGCGGTCGGCAGGTAGGTGTACATGACCGTGTCGAAGGTGCTCACGTTGCCCCAGGGGTGGTCGTCCTCGACGTGGTGGACCTTGCCCAGGGGGTCGTACAGCGTGACGAGGGTGTCCATCTCCTCCTCGTTGGAGGTGGGGGTGGTGTCGATGCGCGTCCACTCCCCGCCCGCGGCCTCGAAGCTGTAGAAGTCCTGGTCGCCTTCGGTCTGGAGGTACCCGGTCAGGACCTCCTCCCACAGGATGCCCTCGGCGTCTTCCAGGTCGTTGTTCTCGTCGCCGGACTCGCACAGGCCCTCGTCGGTGCAGATCTCCCAGTCCTCGCAGGCGTCGTGGGACTCACAGAGCTCGTCTTCTGGCACGGTGGGCAGGGTCGTGGCCCAGCCGGTGTCGTTGCTGGTGGCGCCGCCGGTGCAGGCGAGGATCCAGAGGAACATGGGTCGGTCTCCTATGGCCGGAAGGGTAGCGTGAGACCCGGGGGGGCGCTGGGTCAGTCGCCCGGCACCAGGTCCCCTTCGATGAGGGTCCAGTCGCCGTCGTCGAGGCCCAGGTCCACGTCGCTGGGCACCAGGGTCTGCCCGGCCAGCGCGTCGACATCGCCCAGCGCGTCCAGGGGCAGCGCCGGCAGCTCGAAGGCCGGCAGGAAGTCGCCCAGGGACCCGACCAGCGTGGGGGTCATGAGCCGGAACAGGGCCGCCAGGTCGCCGGGGTCCAAGGCTTCGGGGCCGACCAGGATGCCCGCCTCGACCGGCACGTACTTGGGGCGGTCGTCCAGGGCGATCTCCAGGGCCCCGTCGGCGTCCAGGCTCAGGTCCGCGTCGGCGAAGAAGTTCAGCGACGCCAGGACCTGAACCCCGTCGTCCCGGGTGATGTCCATGGTCAGCTCGCCGACCCCCAGGCGGAAGCTTCGCTCGCTGTCCGGACCGCTCGGGCCCACCACCGGTGGCAGGCCCAGATCGATGACCAGGGTCTCTACAGGACCCAAGGGCGGTGGCAGCGGCTCCCCCACCAGGACCGCCAGCTCCAGCTCGCCATAGGTCATGTCGTGCACCGCCCCGCTGGCCCAGAAAGCGAAGAAGATCTGGTTCATCAGGTCGTCATCCAGCGCCACGGCGAAGGGCCTGGAGGACAAGGGGAAGGCCGGCCCGGCGCCGGCGGTGCTGAGGGACCGGGCGCCGGTGGGCAGCGCCATGCCGGAGCCCTCGACCCAGGCGTCGAAGGTCAGGTAGAGCCCGCGCGAGTCCGTGTCGATGCCCGCCAGCTCGAGCCCCAGGTCCACGCCGTCGGCGGCAGAGTATTCCACCGCGAAGGCGTCGAGGGTCTCGCTCAGGGTGTCGCCAGCCAGGTCGCGCACGCTGTCGGTGAGGGCGTCCTCCAGGGTCTCCTGGGTCCAGTCCGCCAGGTCGTCTTCGAGCCAGTCGGGGAACCAATCCAGCGTCAGGCCGTAGCCGTGCAGGGTCGCGCTCACGTCGACCACGTCGGCACTGGCGCCAGAGGCGGTCACCTCGGCCTCGATGCCCATGGTGAGCACGATGCGGTCCATCCACGCCGAGCCCGAGGAGCTGTAGAGCCAGCTGTACGAGGCGTCGTAGTCCATCCAGACGTCGTGCAGGGTGATGACGGCGTCGAGCTGGCCGTTGGCGGGCGTCAGGTCCACCGACGCGGACGCGAGCGACAGGGAGGTGGGGGTGACCTCGATGCCCTCGTCGGTCTCGAAGGTCTCGCCCACCAGCACGTCGGTGACCGCTGGATCGAGGAGCACGACCTCGAGGATCGCGGAGAGGTCGTCCAGGTCCGGGCTGTCGTCGTCGAGCACGTCCGGGCCCAGCTGCATGCGCACGGCACCGTCGAGGGTCGCGCCGTTGTCGTGGGTGGCCTGGGCGTAGACCGAGCGCCCATCCACCGCGCGCTCACCGCCCACGTCCTCGACCCGGACGCCGATGACGTTGATCCCCGCATCGGGGGTGAAGGTGTAGCTGAAGCTCCCGTCGTCCTCCAGCGCCACGTCCAGGTCGTTGATCTCGAGGCTCTCCAGCGCGTGGGTGCCAGCCTGGGCCCGTCCTGCCACCAGCACGGCAGAGCCCGAGGTCACGAACGCGCCCCGCTCGGGGCTCGTGATCGTGAGCACCGGCAGGACCACCTCTGCGGCCGCGTCGGGCGCGGTGTCCTCGGTGTCGAACAGCCCCGAACAGCCGAGATGCAGGGCGACGATGGGGAGCAGAGGGAGCATGGGGGCCGGGCAGCGGGCGGGCCTCGATCTACACGATCCTACGCCCTTCTGCCACGCTTGGGGGGCGGAGGTGAGGACCGTGGACAGCGCCACGCTGGCGGCACTGCAGGCGGACCTGCCCGGCGCGCTCTTCATCTCGACGTCGATCCTGGTCCTGTTCGGCACCGCCGAGGCGATCAAGCGGCTGCGCCAGACCCCCACGGAGTGGACGCGCAAGCTCACCCACGTGGGCGGCGGGGTGATCGTGTTCGGCGTGCCCTGGCTGCTCCAGAGCGCGTGGACCGTGGCAGCCCTGAGCTTGGCCTTCGCCGGCATCTTGATCGGCGGCAAGGTGACCGGGCTCTTGTCGTCGGTGCACGACGTGGAGCGGCGCACATCGGGGGCCTACTACTACCCCTTTGCCGTGCTCGGGCTCTACCTGCTCGCCGACGGGGACCGGCTGCTCTACTGCGCCCCGCTGGCCGTGATGGCGGTCGCCGACACCGGGGCGGCCCTGGTCGGCAAGCACCGGGGCCAGGTGCGCTACCGCGTGCTCGACGGCGACCGGAGCCTGGAGGGCAGCTTCACCTTCTTCGGGCTGGCGTTCGTCCTGGTGCTGGTCGGGTTGGCGATCGCCGGGCGCCCCGGGTGGCCGGCCATGCTGCTGGTGACCCTGGTCGTGGCGACGCTGACCACCGCGGTGGAAGCGGTGAGCGTGCGGGGCTCGGACAACCTGTTGATCCCGTATGTCGCCTGGCTGGCCCTGGACCGGACCCTGGCCCTGGGCCTGGTGGGGCTGGGGCCGTGGATCGAGGGGATGCTGGTCAGCCTGGTGCTGCTGCTGGTGACAGCACGGCGGGCGGACCTGACCGTGGCCGGCAGCGTGACCCTGTTCCTGATCGGCAGCCTGGCCTGGGCTCTGGGCGGCCAGGCCTGGTGGCTGCCGCCCACGGCGGTCTACCTGCTCTTCCTGGTGGCCCGGTTGCCGCGGGTAGACACGGATCTGGACGACGTGTTCGCCACCGGCGCTGGCCCCCTCGCGATGCTGCTCGCTTTTGCCCACGTGGGGGACCCGGATCTCTACGCCCCCTTCCTGGTGACCAACGCGACCAGCGGCGCGATCCTGATGGCCTTCATCGCCCGCTCCCGGCGCTGGCCCCTGGTGCCGGCTGCGCTGGCGGGCACGGTGGTGCCGGTCCTGCCGGACCTGGTGCTGGGCCACGGCCCGCCCGTGCTGCTCGCCGTGATCGGCGGACTGTGCGGCCTGCTCATCTTCCTGGCCATCCAGCAGGCCCCCTTCCCCGGCCGCCGGCTCGTGGCGTCGCTGTCGACCGGGGTGGGAGCGTGGTGGGTGCTGGGCTGACCGCGCCAGCTTGTCAGAGCTCGCAGACAAAGGGGTAGCTGGCGGTGCACGGGATGTCGTTCCACGTGCCCTGCCCATTCCAATTCGCGTGCACGCAGTCCTCGCCACCCGAATTGTTGGGCTCGCCCGGCGACCAGGCGGTGTCGTAGGCCAGGGAGGTGCCGTCTGCCCAGACCCAGTCCCCCTCGCTGGCCGAGTCGTCCAGATCGATCCAGAACGGGCTGCCGGTCCACGCCGACGCCACGCTGCACACGTCGGCGTTGTCCTGTTCGGTGGGAAGGATGACCAGCGACGCCCCCAGGTCGTCACACGCGGTCGTCGCGGCCTCTCGGGTCACCGAGCTGGTGCACACGAGCAGGCCCCGGTCCTCGTTGCAGCCAAAGCAGCCCAGCTGTTCGTCCGTCAAGCCGTTGCAGTCGTTGTCCACGCCGTCGCAGACCTCTTCGGCGCCAGGGAGCGCTGTGGCGTCCTGGTCGTTGCAGTCGCCGTCGCACAGGGTCAGGCCGTCGCCGTCGATGTCGTCGTCCTCTGACGTGTCCGGGTCGCAGTCGTTGTCGAAGCCATCGCAGAGCTCTTCGGCCCCCGGGTAGACGGTCGGGTCGTCGTCGTCGCAGTCCCCGCGACAGCTGAGCCAGCCGTCCTGGTCCACATCGAAGCCCTCGTCGACCCCGTCGTCGCAGTCGTTGTCGAAGCCGTCGCAGGCCTCGGGCGTGTCCGGGCTGATCGTCGGGTCGCTGTCGTCGCAGTCGCCGAAGCAGCCGGCGACGCCGTCGCCGTCGGCGTCCCAGTCCTCATCGACGCCCCGGTCGCAGTCATTGTCCACCCCGTCGCAGGCCTCGGCGGCTTCCGGGTGCAGGAAGGGATCGCTGTCGTCGCAGTCCTCGCAGGCGCCATAGCCGTCGTCGTCGCCGTCGGCGGCGTCGTCGGCCACGCCGCTGCAGTCCTCGTCGCGGCCATCGCAGATCTCGGTCTGGCCCGGGTTCACCGACGCGTCCAGGTCGTCGCAGTCCAGCTCGGTCGCGAAGACCCGGCAGCCGGCGTCGTCGGCCAGGTAGCCGTCGTCGTCCAGGTCGTAGCCCTCGTCGACGGCGCCGTCGCAGTCATTGTCGGCCCCGTCGCAGACCTCCCAAGCCCCGGGGTGGCTGGCCGGGGCGTCCGGGGCGCAGTCGGCCGTGTCGGCGAAGCC
>Ga0209992_10004787_pt1 | contig 10371 bp, 7 predicted proteins | sample 2SBtaG_2_FD_182564 | JGI IMG/M metagenome (GOLD analysis project Ga0209992, IMG submission 182564) | Deep subsurface microbial communities from Kolumbo volcano to uncover new lineages of life (NeLLi) - 2SBTROV12_ACTIVE470 metaG (SPAdes)... | ecosystem: Environmental > Aquatic > Marine > Volcanic... | reverse complement strand
AAAACAGAAAGGAATTCCAAGTACAAAAGGTTCAATGTAATGGTAAGTGTTGCAATTTTTGATTATGGTGCCGGAAATATTTTTAGCTTAAAAAATTCACTTGAAAAAGTTGGAGCCACAGTAGATGTTATTACTACTTTTAATGAGAAAAATATCTTTTCTGGTTTACTATTACCTGGTGTGGGAAATTTTGATCCTGCTATGAATAGTATTAGAAATTTTTCAAAGGTAGAATTCCAAGATTATGTTGGTAGCATGCCAGTACTAGGTATTTGTCTTGGAATGGAAATGTTTTTTGAAAAAAGTGAAGAAGGAAAAGAAAAAGGATTGAACGTAATTGATGGTGAAGTAGTTGTATTACCTTCATCCATGAAAGTACCTCACATGGGTTGGAATAATCTTGAAATAAAAAACCCTGGAAAAATCCTTGAAGGAGTTGAAAATGATTCTTGGGCTTATTTTGTTCACTCGTATAGAGTTAAACCTAATTCAAATGATGTAATCACTGCAGAATCTGATTATGGTATTAAAGTTCCAGCTGTTATAGAACATGATAATTTCTTTGGTACTCAGTTCCATCCTGAAAAATCTAGTACAGTTGGAAAAATGATGTTAGAGAATTTCCTAAAAGAGTGTAGAAAATGAAAGTCATCCCTGCAATTGATCTAATGGATGGTAAAGTTGTTAGATTGTACAAAGGTGATCCAAATCAAAAAACAGTTTATAGTGAAAACCCTGTTGAAGTTGCTAAACAATGGGAATTATCAGGAGCAGATATTCTCCATTTAGTAGATTTGGATGCCACTCTTGGAATTGGTTCCAATACTGAAATTATCAAAAAAATACTTCAAACACTAACAATCCCAATTGAAGTTGCAGGGGGTTTACGAAATAAAACACTGGTTTTGGAAATGGCACAATTATCAGAAAGAGTAGTGTTGGGAACACTGGCTTTTAAAGATAAACCTCTTTTGAAATTACTATTATCTGAACTTGGTCCAGAAAAAATCGTAATTTCTGTTGATCATAAAGATGGAGAAATTGTAATTCATGGATGGCAAAAAGGTACTGGAATCAAATTAATTTCTGCAATTAACGAATTCCTCGAAATGGGTTTTACAGAATTTTTATTAACAAATGTTAGTCGTGATGGAACTTTAGAAGGACCAGATTTAGAATATTTAGAGCAAGCATGTAACTTGTCAAATGCCAATGTAATAGCAAGTGGAGGAATTTCAAATATTTCTGATGTAAAAAATGTAAAAGAAAAAAATGCTTTTGGAGTAATTCTTGGAAAAGCACTATATGAGAAAAAAATCTCTATTGAGGAGGCAAAAAAATTATCATGACCTTAACGAAAAGAATTATTCCTTGTTTAGATGTAAAAAATGGAAGAGTAGTCAAAGGATTACATTTTGAATCAATTAAAGATGCAGGAGATCCTGTAGAATTAGCAGAAAAATATAGTAATGAAGGTGCAGATGAACTTGTTTTTTTAGATATCACTGCATCTGATGAACAACGAAAAACAATCAAAGATTTGGTAAGAAAAGTTGCATCTGTAATAGATATCCCATTTACTGTTGGCGGTGGAGTCAAATCTCTGGAAGATGCAAGAAATATTTTGCTTAATGGTGCTGATAAAGTAGGAATAAACACTGGTGCAATAAAAAACCCTAAAGTTATTACAGAATTGATGGAATTATTTGGCCGTCAATGTGTTGTAGTTGCAATTGATGCTAAAAGAAATTACAATGCTGATGACACAAAAAATATTTTCAATGAAGGTGATAAAAAATTCTGGTTTGAAGTTTTCATTTATGGTGGAAAAGAAGGAACTGGAATTGATGTCATTGAATGGGTAAAAGAAGCTGAAAGTTTAGGAGCAGGAGAGATTTTGCTAACTAGTATTGATAAAGATGGTACTAAAGATGGATATGATACATTGTTAACCAAATCCGTCGTAGATTCTATCTCTATACCTGTAATTGCTTCAGGAGGATGTGGTAAACCTGAAGACATGATTGATATTTTTGAGGAATCTGACGTTGATGCTGCTTTAGCAGCTTCTATCTTTCACTATGAAACTCATGGAGTAAATGGCGTTAAATCCTATTTGAAAGATAAGGCAATTCCTGTAAGATTATAATACTGAAATCTATTTTTCTTAATATGGAAAAATCAATTGATGATATTGACTTTGAAAAAAGTGGTGGTTTAGTTCCAGTAATCGTTCAAGACGTAAACACAAAAGATGTTCTCACTTTAGCTTATACAAATAAAGAATCTTTAGAACTTGCAAAGAAAACTGGTAATTCTTGGTTTTGGAGTCGTTCTAGAAATAAACTTTGGATGAAAGGAGAAGAATCTGGCAATACTCAAAAAATTAAAGAGATTTTAGTTGACTGTGATTCAGATGCAATAATTTATCTTGTTGAACCATCAGGGCCTGCTTGCCATTTAGGTGATAAAGTATGTTTTCATAATACATTAGAAAATTAAATCAACAAACTGCTTCATATGCATCTTCATCTCCAGGAAGAATATCTTCTGTAATTCTAAATTCTAAATTAGAATAATCGGTTCCTCTAAAAACAACTCTCCAATCTCCTATGAATTCATCTACAGAACAAAATCCTTTGGTTTTTGAAAGTTGTGGTTGTAAGTAATAATTGAAAGCTGATTTATCTGAACCATCAAATGGTATAGTGAGATAAACTTCATAATGTGAATTGTTTAATGGTTTAAGAAATGCGACTTGTCCTATTTCCTCATAACTTAATCCTCCTATTCTGAGAAAAATTTTCTCTCCTAAAACATATTCACTTCGATCAAGTTGAAATGGTCCAGATGTAATCCATTCTCTATCTTTTGGTGAATATTCATTTTCTAAATTTATTTTCTCTATTTCATCTAGTTTTGCTTGAACTTCTGGAGTAATTTCAGCAGTAGGTTCTAATTCTTTATCAAGCGTATCTTCAACTTCCATTGTAGATGTTTCTTGATTTGTAATTACTATACCTGCAATTACTATCATAATTCCTATCACAATTGGAATCACAATTTTATTATTCACAGAAAATACTCTTTGAAAAATATCTAAAAACCTTCCTCATGATTCCTAATTCTATGAAATTGTGGTTTTCCTATTTTTCCCCTTATGATTACTATGATTTATTATATTTTTAATCCATAAAATTAAGTAATACTTAACTTGATATTAGGATTTTTTATCTATATTCTCAAAGGAGATACTGATCTTGACTAGAACCTCGCTTCAATGCAGAGAATGTAAAAAAGAGTATGATACTGCTTTCAAGTACATTTGTGATGAATGTTTTGGACCACTTGATGTAAAATACAATTTTCCTACAATAACAAAAGAGACCTTTTCTAACCGTGAACACAACTATTGGAGATATTTTGAATTACTCCCAATAGAACAGAAATCAAACATTGTGAGTATTGGTGCAGGTATGACTCCTCTAATCAAAGCTGACAACCTTGGAAAAAAATTAGGATTAAACAATCTTTACATCAAAAATGATTCTGTAAATCCAACATTTTCATTTAAAGATAGACCAGCTGGCGTTGCAATATCTAAAGCAAAAGAATTTGGTTTGACAGCTGTAGGTTGTGCTTCTACTGGTAATTTAGCATCTGCAACTGCAGCACATGCTGCTAAAGCTGGATTACCATGTCACGTGTTTGCACCAAGTAATATTGAAATGGCAAAAATTGCACAAGCATTATCCTATGGCGCTAATTACATTGCAGTTGATGGAACATATGATGATGCAAATACAATAGCTGCACAAATTGGAGATAGTAAAGGAATTGGAGTAGTAAACATTAACATGCGTTCACATTATGTTGAAGGTTCTAAAACATTTTCATTTGAAGTTGCAGAACAACTTGATTGGCAAGTTCCTGATCAACTAATAGTTCCAGTTGGTAGTGGTGCAATGCTTAATGCAATTTGTAAAGGATTTGAAGAATTACAAACAGTCTCATTACTTGATGATGTTTCTAATATGCATATGATTGCAGCACAACCACATGGATGTGCACCAATTGTTGATGCATTTAAGAAAAATAGTAAAGAAGTAATTCCAGTTGAACATCCTGACACTGTTGCTAAGAGTTTAGCAATAGGTGATCCAGGAGACGGTAGATATGTTTTGAAGCGGTTACAACAGTATAATGGATTTGCAGAAGAATCAAACAATAAGGAAATTTTAGATGCAATTTTACTTCTTGCACAAACTGAAGGAATATTTACAGAACCTGCTGGTGGTGTTTCAATTTCTGTTCTTCAAAAAATGGTTGAACAAGGAAAAATTGATGCAAATGACAAAGTGGTATGTTATGTAACTGGAAATGGTCTAAAGGCAACTGAATCAATCATGGAAGTGTTAGAGAAACCAACTGTAATGAAAGCAGATGTTGGTGAAATATCGGCGGTAGTCAACTGATGACAAATATAACATTCACAATTCCATCTGTACTAAATCAAAGTGGTGGAGAGAAAAAGACCGAAATTTCTGCTGATTCTCTTACAGATGCATTTGTAAAAATATCTGAAATCATGGGTGATGATTTCAAACGTCGTGTTTTAGAAGGTGATGGAACTCCTAGATCTTTGATTAATATTTACATTAATGGAAAAAATGCAAAATTTGCAAATGGGATGGATACTGCCCTAAATGACGGCGATGAAGTTTACATACTACCTGCAGTTGCAGGAGGTTCTGAAGAATTATCTCCAAAAGAACTTGACAAGTTTTCAAGACAAGTAATGTTAGAAGAAATTGGATATGGTGGACAATTAAAATTAAAAAATGCCAAAGTTTGTGTTGTTGGAACAGGTGGTTTGGGCCATCCAATTATTTCTAGATTAGCTACAATGGGTGTTGGAACATTACGTATTGTTGATAGAGATGTAATCGAATTATCTAATTTACATAGACAAATGATGTTTGATGAAGATGATGTTGGACAAGTTAAAGTTGAAGTAGCTGCAAAAAAATTACAGAAATTAAATCCTGATTGTAAGATTGAAGCACTAGCTGTTTCTGTAAATGATTACACTGCATTAGAAGTTGTTGAAGGATGTGATGTTGTCATTGATGCACTTGACAGTGTTAATGCAAGATATGCATTAAACAAAGCTTGTGTAAATTTTGGAATCCCATTTGTCACAGGAGCTGCAGTTGGAACATCTGGACAAGCATTTACTATTTTACCAAAAAAATCTGCATGTTATTTTTGTATGTTTCCTGAATTAGATGAAGATACAATGCCAACATGTAGTATTGAAGGAGTTCATCCGCCAATACTTTCTATTGTTGGTGCCATTGAAGTTGCAGAAGCTGTAAAAATTATCACTGGAAAAGATCCTAACCTATCTGAACGAATTTTACATATTGATTTAGAGAATCTTGATTTCAATAGTACAAGAACATTCAGAGCTGATGAATGTCCAATTTGTGGAACAGGTAAACTAGAAGTTGTTACAAAAGAAGAATTAATTTTAGAAGAATTATGTGGACGTAATCGTGGTAAGAGAACTTATTCAATTACTCCTACTGAAACATTTGATCTTGATGTAAATGGTGTTACTGCAATTGGAAAAGAAAAAGGATTCACAATTGATAATCAAGGTGACTTGGGATTATCTTTGAGAACAAGTGAATTGTCTGTTAGTTTCATGAAAAAGGGCTCAGCTGTTGTTGTAGGACCAAAAGATGAATCTGATGCAATTTCATTATACAAAACCCTGCTAGGAAAAGAGATCAAGGCATAAAATAGGCTATAAAAATTTCATAAATTATATAAAAAATGTAAAATATATGACGATCAAGTGATACATTCCTAAATAAACTGTAAATAATATGATCAAACTATCTAGAATTCATATCAAATTAAGAAATTAAATAAAAAAATTACAAAAAACATGCAAATTGTGGACAATTCGTCCATTAGCCTTTTATACTAATTTTTAAGAAAATTATCAATAACATGAATAACGAAATAGGACGTAAAATAACTAGTCTTACATTAATGACAATTATGTTAGCAGGCGGTATGACAATTGCAGCCCCTGGCTTTATGCCAGCTGCACATGCAGCCAACGCTAACCTATTTGTTTCCGCAGAAAACTCACAGTTTGATAACTACATGTCAGGACCTCAAGTAATTGAGGTCGTGGTAATTGATTCTGACATTAATGATACAGATGAGGCAAAAGGTGAACCAGATGTCACCGTCAACGGTAAGATCCTGAGAATGGTTCAAGGTGTTGATGGTAACTGGTACGGATACTTTGCAGATAGAGACCAAGCTTTAATCGCTGATTCCACCGCATCAACTGGTGGAGCACTATCTGATCCAATTGGATCAGGATTAGACTTTGGTACTTTCTGTTCATCCGACACCGAATACGTAGGTCCAAGTGTAACTGATACTGTAGGTATTGCTGTACCAGCAACCGTCTCTGACGGTGTTAATGGTACAAGTACCGCCGGTGCAATTGCAGCTGGATTATGTACTTCCGCAGGAACAACAGATGGTACCCTCAACGGTACTGGTGTTGGCGGATCTATGAACGTCGTCAGAGAAGCCAAAGATGTCAATGCAGGCAGTGCAACTGTCGGTATTGGACAAATTGGTCTAAACTCTACAAGCGATGCTATCTGGCCTTTCATCCAACTCTATGCTCTAAATCCAACTGGTAACGTTATCGTACAGTATAACAAAGGTGGTGGTGTTCAATCAACAACACTTACTTTTGATACCGTCGATCAATTTGCCGGAGCAGAATTAGACAGAACTAAGTATCCAAATAATGCTCAAATTCACGCCACAATTACTGATCTATGGTTAAACATTGACCCAACTGATGAAGACTCTTGGACATTTGCTACCAATGCAGATAATGCAACTGATAGCTTCTACCAAGTATTCGATGAAAACGGTGCAACTGGCGGTTTAGCAGTATCAACAACTGGAACATTAGGTTCTCTCATGTGTGAGGACAACTGTGTTCTTGCTATTGATACAAATGCACAAAGTGCAGCTAACGCAGTTCTAACCATTCAGGACAACGATGATTCTATATTAGCACAACTCAACACAACAGCTTCCACTAACAATGCATCCGCATTTGGTGTAGCTGCTGATACAGGTTTGCTTGGTACAGGATCTGTTCCTGTAACAATCACCGAACAAGGTCCAAACAGTGGTGTCTTTGGTACATATGATGAATCTGATTCATCAGTACTTGTAATCACAAGCGATGCAGCAAGGGGAACCTCTGCATCACTAGATTACAATGAAAGCCCAGTGACTATTCTTGTAGGATTTGATTTCGCAACAATTGACATTCAACCGGGCGATGATGAATGGAACTCTGGTGAAGAGATTCCAGTCGTAATTGTCGACGGTGATGCTAACAATAACAGTAGAGTAGATGAAGACATGGACTTGTTTGATCCAAATGTATCCTTAATTCCTAGCTTAGCTACGGGAGACCCATTCACTTTGGGTGAAGGTACATCATCATTACAAGTACTATACTTGAATAGCTCAGACCTAGCTGCATCTGCAGCACCAGGAACTGTAGCTCCAGTCGCCTCATTGTCAGCTCCTGATAGAGCAAACAATGGTACTGGTACAGCAACAGTTGAGTCATTCAGTGAGAGAGCTATTATCCCAATATCAAGTGATTTTAACTCAACCACAACTTCAGCTATTCTTATCGATCTAGAAACTACTATGGAAGAACTTCAAAGCACCATCAATGATAACACATTGTCAACCTTCGCAGGTTTCAATATGTTCAATTATGATGTTAGAAGTTTCGAACCAAGTACTGGAACCGTTGATATTTTCTTGGTAAACTCTACCGGGGCAATTCTTGACGGTACATTCCAACTAGACGGTGATTTAGCAACAACAATTGTATTAGTAAACAACGGTAGTGGTCAAGGTTACACTTCACTAGGTGCCTTAACCGATGCAGCATTATTCAGTGGAACCACTGATCAATCTGCACAAAACCTTGGATTGCTAGTAGAATTCTCAACTCCAGTTACAACTGCAACCGCAGCAACTGGTGCTGACCCAATTGTCGCAGACTTCTTCTCATTTGGTTTCGAGAACGATGGTAGAATAGCATCCGAGAGGATTGCAAACCAAATCATCAGAATTGAAGCCGAAGAATCAGGTGATAACACAAGTGTCTTTGAAGGCACTTTGGAATACATCATGATTAATCAGCTTAACATTAACGACAGAACCACCTATGAAGGCCTTACAACAATTGCAGATGATCCATCTTTCATCGTAATTGAAGACCTCACAGATGAAGACTCTCCAAGAGTTAATTATCTGGACCTAGGTGCCGATGGTGTCTCAACACAAATTGCTGATCAAGAAGAAGCTCCAAGTCATTCCGGTATCGTATCATTTGATAACGATTCATACAAGGATGCTGACACAGTTACCATTACACTAGAAGACTTAGATCTTAACGTAGACTCTGATTTGATTGATATCTATACAACAGTCTTAACCGCAGGTGATACCAACAGAGACGTAGTAGGAAGTGCAACCATTGCAAATGGTGGTACCTCTTTCGCACTCTCCAATGGTGACCAACTCGGTAGACTCTTAGATGTCACTTTTGATGATCAACTTTGGACCTCAGCTAACGTAGGTGCATGTACCGTAGGTGGTGCAGATACTGGATTAGGTGCAACTGGATTTACTCTAGTTGAAACTGATACAGAATCAGGCTCTTTCTTAGGTGACTTCCAAATCCCAGCAGCATGGTGTAGATCAGGTGCAACTGTATCTGAATCTGTAACCGGTCTCGACATTGAAGTCAACTATGTTGACTTTAGAGATGCATCTGGTGAAATCATTGAAGTAGGAGACAGTGCAGGCGTTCGCGCAAACACTGGTTCCGTAAGTCTTGACAGAACAGTCTACCCAGTACCATTTGGTGTACCAGCCGACTTCGGCGGTGCAGGTAGTGCAACAACTCCAGCCGATGGTTCAACTGAACGCTCATTATTCCCAATACATCAAACTGGTATGGACGGCGCCGGCATTAATGGCGGTACCGCTACAACTGGTTTGACTACTGGTGAATTCTTGGACGCAGGAGATCTAACTATTCACGTCAGAATTAACGATCCAGACTTCGATATTTCAGCAGCCGGTGAAGACAGCATTGCAGCTGACACCAATGCAGCAGCAGTAGGACCTGTCAAAGTTTCTGTTATCAGAGGCTCTGACACAGTCGTATTGACTTATGCAGGTGGTCCAGCAGCCCAAGCTGGTACAATTGATGTTGGTGATTCATCACCACTCACTGCACCAGAATTCGGCCCAATCGGTGAAATCGCACCAGACGCAGGAATATTTGAAGCTGATATCAACGTAAGATACACTGATGGTCCAAGTAGTGCCACATGTCCAGATACATCTGTATTTGAGTCATTAAACGGTACTGCTAGTTCAACAGCAGAAACAGCCAGATTTAGCGCAGCCGCACCAACAGGTGAAGAATACTGTATCCTACAAGGAGATATTCTCCAAGTAGAATACACTGATCCTGCAGATGCATCAGGTGACGTTAATACTGTAACTGATTCAGCTACATTTGACCTAAGAAACGGTGTCTTACAATCTGACAAATCTGTGTACATTATAGGATCCGACATGATCTTAACCCTCATTGAACCAGACTTAGATTTGGACAATGACCAGGCTGAGACTTATGACTTAGACTTAATCGAATGGGACTCTGACGCTGCCACCATCACCATGGGTGATGCTGACGGTGAAGGAGCAACCTTTGACCCTGAACCACTCAACTTCAGAGAAACAGGTGATAGTACTGGTATCTTCCAGATTGTCATCGAAATTCCTGAAATTCTAGATGGTGACACCCTCGAAAGAGGTGAGGAAATCATCTTAGAATACACTGATTGGGGTCCATCCGGTTCTGACTATGTAGGAGATGAAGATGAAGATGTCAACTTGACAGTATTCACTTCTAACTTCGGAGCAACTGTAGAACTTGACCAAAAAGTATACTCATGGACTGATAAAGTCTACATTACCATTGTCGCTCCAGATCACAACTTTGACGGTGATTTAGTTGATGAAATCGGAAACTCTGATGCAGATCCAATAAAGGTCTCAACCAGAGGATTCGATCTTGACAACTACAAACTCGTCGAAACTGGAACTGACACAGGCATCTTTACTGGTGAGGTTATCCTTACTGGATTTACACACGATGCTGATGGTGATGAAGTCTCTGATACCGCACCAACAACAAGTGGTTCAGGTCCAACT
>Ga0209992_10004779_pt1 | contig 10383 bp, 5 predicted proteins | sample 2SBtaG_2_FD_182564 | JGI IMG/M metagenome (GOLD analysis project Ga0209992, IMG submission 182564) | Deep subsurface microbial communities from Kolumbo volcano to uncover new lineages of life (NeLLi) - 2SBTROV12_ACTIVE470 metaG (SPAdes)... | ecosystem: Environmental > Aquatic > Marine > Volcanic... | reverse complement strand
ATATTCACACACGTTGATCGAAACCGATCATTTTGGCGAAAAGGCTATAAAACGGTTACTCACGATCGATTCATTGAGATGACAGATCCGCACTTCAAGGTGTGAATATTTACATTGGGCAACGGTATTAATACGCAGAATCACGAGGCACGAAGGGTGTTAAATAGAACTCAGGCAAAATTAGCCTTAAAACAAATTTAACGCTTAAAACGAGAGGAAGACAGCCATGACCACACTGCGAGATTACAGCCGAATTACAATGATTTTCGCCATTGTTTCGATTTCTGCGAGCATTTTTTATTGGCGGCAAAAGACCAAGCGGGTGAAGCCAAATTCAGCAAACTGATCGTTGGCGCGAACATAACCATTCGCACGAATGCAGCCGCCAGCGTTTTACGGCTATTATTTTAAGCAAAATGCAGCACCATTATCCAGAGATTCGCAAGTTGGCTTTTTAATCACTGATGACTCCTAGATAATCAAGGACGTTGGCTAATACTCAAGTGCCTCCTATGCTTTCTGAAATGCAATCAGACTCGTCGATAAAACCTCATTCGTCACACGGCAAACCCAAAAGCGCTAATACAGCCGCCTGTTCATTTCCCGCTATGGGACCGTAGCTTGGTTCACCGATGCCTTCATCACCAAGACTCGCCGCTTGAGCGCTCGACTGTGGCGGTCTCGATGCACTCTGCCATTGGGCGTCCATGGCAAAAGCAGGAAGGTAATTGTCGGGCTCGAAGGGTAAGCCGATACGTCCGACGTGGGTAAAACTACTTTGATGCGGCCCCGTCCGGGCACCGCAACGCTCGCTCAGATTGGCCGAGGCGTCAAAAAACCCCGCGGGAAGCGTGAGTAATCCCCCGCTTATATTGGTATCGGGCGAATCGACAATTACGGAGCCGCTGATGCCCAATTGTGATGAGGCGCGCACGATGCTGTCGGGCGATGCAAAAAAATTATCGGCTACAATCCGGATATTGCCCCCCGCGCCGCCAAAAGCGTCGGCGATAATCTCACTGTTGTCGAGGATGACGAAGACCGGATCAATGGTGATGTTGCCGCCATTGCCCTGACCAGACTCGACCGAGGTGGTAATTTGACTGTCAATTAAGTGTACCCGTTCCACCGCATTTAAGACGATGTCGCCGCCGTCGGCTTGGGTAGCCTGGCTGGTGACAGAACTGTTAGTACTCTGAAAAATATTGGCAGCGTTAATTGTTATGTCTCCGGCGTCACCCGTACCGGTGCTCACCGACGAGATGGTGGCGCCGTCGGTCAGCTGAATGTCGGTCGCGCTCATACTAATATTACCCCCTTGACCGCTGTCATTTGTGCTAGTCAGTATCGATCCAGATATGCCCTTACTGACAACACTAACTGGAATGGTTCCTCCCCCATTGATAGTTATCCGCCCAGCCGTAATTGCGATATTACCAGCATCCCCCGCCCCTTCGGTTCCTGCAGTAATCAAACCGTGGTCAAGGACCAACTCGTTCACCGTAATATTAATGTTACCCGCTTGACCCGAGTTTTTAGTCGAACCCTCGATAAGACCCTCGTTGGCAATCACCAATTTTGCCGCCGTTAGATTTAGATTTCCAACATCGCCATCTGCATAACTAATAGTTAAAATCCCGCTATGAAAATCAAAACCATTTCTAATCTCCTGATCCGAAATAGTCACTGTCCCTGTCGCTGTAATCGTCACTTGTCCGCCCTTTCCTATACCGACTGCTGCATCCCCCTCTGTTGAAGTTAGACCGCCTACTGAAACGGAACCAACTTGCGCGGATCTCGTCAGGGTCATTTGGTCCACATCGATAACTAAATTTCCTGCATCGCCATCGTGGGTCGTATAGGCATAGATAGAACCACCGCGATCTATGTTCAAAGTGGGCGTTGTGATAAATATATCCCCCCCCTTGCCCACATCAAAGGTAAAGGCTTCGATCGCTAAGTTTATCCCAGTTATTTCCCCACTCATCATATTTATGCTCTCGGTTGCTGTGACTTCTATGGTACCTCCAGTGCCATCGGAGTTATTGACTGCGAACACACGCGCAAAATCCGTCATGATAAGGTTGTTAACATTAATATGAATTGATCCCACATCGCCTCCACCATCGGAGATGGTTTGTAGTAGGGCGGTTCCACTCATGAATAACTCAGACGCCGTGACGTTAATGTCGCTACCATTAGCACTTCCGCGTGTCACGTTTCGAAAATCGCTATCTCCCGTGATTTCCAACCGATCAGCATTGAATCGGATGTCGCCGGTATTTCCCGCTCCATTTGCTTCGGCAGTCAGGATCGTCCCGTTTCCAGCCACGGTACCGGTCACGTCTATATCGATAGCAGTCGAGGCTCCATTAACGTTACCCAGGGTGTTCGCGAAAATAAATCCATCATCAATCGTAAGCTGACCGCCCCGAATCACGAGGGTACCACCCCCATCACCACTGACATCCACATTGCCGATCTGCTGCCCGCCGATTTCCGGACGAGGGTTGGTAGACTGGGAAATAGTGATATTCCCTTGATCGGTAAAGGACATCATTTCCATGCCAGGCGGCGTACCGGGTGCATTGGGTACTACTTCACCACCGGAGGCTACCGATGCGATGTTGACCTGTCCACCGGGCGCATAGAGTGTTCCATCGGTAATCTCGACATCCCCGCCTATCACCGAAAGGGTTTTCCCGTCCGGCACCTGGAGAAAACTACCCTCAACGGCAATATCGGCGGCTTGAACTGCTCCCAAAAACCCAAAAGCCACTGGCGATGCCGTGGTCAGTAGGGCATCACCGGGCGAAGGCTGGGCGTTGAAACGAACGTCGTCGGCCAAACGAAGGTAATCAGCGGTACTCGCATGGAAAGAGCCCTGGACATCCAGGCTGGCATTGGGGCCAAATATAACGCCGGCCGGATTGAGCAGGTATAGGTTGGCGGCGGGAATCGTCGAACGTAACAGACCATCGATATTGGAAACGGTACCGCCGGTCACTCGGGAAAGAATATTACTGACCGAAGCGGGCCCTGAAAAGGTCGCGCTTTCCCCAGTATTGACATTGAACTGGCCAAAACTATGAAATAAATTACTGCCCACCTGTTTGCCTAGGTCATCGGTAATGGCATAGTTCGGGCCTGCCAATGAACCGTTGGCGCCAAAACTCCCATCCAAAGTGACTTGGGCCTGGGCAATGGAGATCAGAAGGTTGAACAGGATCACATGGGGAACGATGATCCTAACCTGAAAAAATTTATTGTTAAAGCTATTCATTTTAACTCTCCTTATTATTTGGATTAGTCGGCCAATCGATTTTTTCCGTACTCATGGCCCATAGAATTTATGGTTAATGAACGATCGTCGATAAAATGAGCAATCGTTTTTTTAGACATGCAAAGTGTCCTGTTTATTCAACTCGGTCACGGAAACTGCACGTTCAATAAAAAGTGTATGCCCGAGTCTTGGATATCATGTTCGCCACCGGTATCGATTTTTCTGAGCGCAATACCCCAATAGATTTCGCCGTGAATCTTTTGGTGGGGATCCCACCGCAATCCGATTCCTGGACTGGATATGGTGCGGGGCGCGAAGGTTGGTTGGTCGGTATTCTCGGACCAGCCAAAATCGTAAAAGGCCGCCAATTGGACAGTTCCATCCTGGCTTCCTTTGCTAATGCCGGGGATGGGAAGCCTGAAAACCGGAAAACGAAACTCGATGGACGATACCCAGGCATTATCTCTGACAAATAAATTTTCCCGGTAACCGCGCACCGTTGTCGCTCCTCCCAGTCCAAATTTTTCCAACGGCAGCAACGATTGTGCTGCAAGTTGTAAATCACTGCGTATCAGTACCTGATTATCGGTGTTTCCGAGCCGTCGAACCCACTGAAACTGGCCAAGCCAAGCAAAAAAGCGTCCGTCGGGTATATCCCCACTGTTGGTGGTCGCATCGAAGGCATCGATTCCGACACTAAAGGTCGAACGGGCAGACAGCACTTGCTCTTGACTACGATCGATCCATTCCTGCATTAATCGCAGTACGGTGAGTTTGGTCCGGCCATTTTCCGCGCCTGGCGAAAAAGAGAAGGGCATTCCCAATAAGGAGGTTTCACTGCGCCGCTTTTCTAACAAAATCGATGCGATAAAAGTCGTTGTCGGCGTTTGATAAAAAGGATGACTCAAGATGAACCCGTAACTTTCAGTTTCAGCGGTAATATCAAGGCTATCAAAAGGCTTCTCCACGACATCCGAGTCGCTTTTGTCGTAAAATATCCCCAACCGCGTACCGTAGGCGGTTAACGGAAAAGAGTAAGTGGCTGACCAGTCATCTAAGCCTTCGCTAAGCTCGTAACGTGCGGTCAATTCATCGCCGAATCCTGTTAGGTTGTAGATTCCTCCATAAACCTCCCCAACCAAGCTCCCAATGGCTGGCGAACGCCAATTATTAAATAACAATCCCATATCGTAGAGACGGCTTTCTTGGACACGCACCCGCAGTATGCTTTCGCCAATTCTTAATCCTGCGCCTAATTCTGCATTGATACGTTCAATGCGACGGTCCTGGTGTAATAATTGAATCCTTGTCTGTAATTCGTTGATGTTGAGAACCATATCTTCTTCGATCATCAAACGCTCTTTGATATAGCTATCTCGAAGCCAGTCATTGCCAATAATTTCGATCTGGGTCAACCGGCCTTCGATGATACGTACTTCGATAATATCACCGGTCAGTGCTTGGTCTGGGATGATCGCCCCAGAATTGATATAGCCACGATCGACGTAATATCGTGTGAGAGTTTGCCGCAGTTCCTGCAATTCCTGGTTGGTGAGGGTTCGACCCGTGTAAGGTTTCACGACCGCGGAAAGTTCTGCGCCAGAAAATACCGTATTACCGGTGATGTTGATGGCATTTACATAGACTTTTAATTGCGATGACAGCCCTTTTTCAGAAGGAGACTGTAGTGGTGGTAACTTCAATTCTTCCGTGCTAGGAGGGCTTTTCTCGATTTGGATTTCAGGCAACATTTCTCGTTGAGCACCAGGTCTTTCTGCACTTAACCCGCGCTGTTGTATCTTTTCTTGCGCACTGGATCCAATTTGTTGTGCAAAGCCTTGCGTTACAACGCTTGCACCCATCAATAATATAGCAATCCAGCAAGGGCGCGATATCATTCTCGTTTTCATTGCTTGCCCTCGAACCCGCTATAGGCAATCTCAATTGGTTTCGATCGCGACATATATTCCCACCTGTTCCAACAAGTTTGATTTTTCAACACACTGCTGATTTTCTTCCCAAATGCTGCTAGTTTGTTTTGATAATGTTTCGAGTGCATCGTACCAAAAGCCGTTTTGGGCGTAGATCTTAGCTTTTTCAATCGATGAAGCTTCGATAAGTGCTGTTTCGACGTCACTAGCCGGTTTCGATCGATTGATATATCCTTTGGCGACAAGATCGTCCGAAGAATACTGACCCGGTTCGAACGGAATGCTAACCAGCCATTCATAGGTTTTACCCGTTTGCAGATGGACCCCGTAGTCGGCCAAACGAAGCGAATGAATGCCGGGCTTTAGCGGATCTTTAATCGTTAATTCAAGTAATGGCGTTGTCCGATCATCGGTGATCAGGGTAACAATAAAGGGAAGTTGGGAAATCGTGGAGATATGCCAGTATAGCGTTGGCTGGGCTTGAATAGTCCGTGCCACATGTTCGGGAACTAAAAGGGTCACAATTGGAAATTGCTTTTTTATACCTCGAGTGCCTCCCGTCCCGACACGTACTTGCGGCGCAGCCTTTTCGGGCTTGGGTGGAATATATAGGATTCTGCCGGAATTATTTTGTGGTTTTTTCGGAATCTTTAATTCGGTATCGGGTAGGCTGATCTTTTTTTTTGGTGATTCCGTATTGACTCGTGTTTCATCCGTATAGGCTATGAATGGAACCATAACACTGAAAATCAATCCCAAGGTTAATGCTCTATTCTTCCAGCCATTCATGAGCGGACCTCCACTAGATTTAGGTGTTTTCCACCGCGTTACGTCCATAAACCCAATAAACCGTCACCGAACGATGTTTACCGACCAGCTGCTGTTTGCCTAGACACTTCGCCTGGTAACCCCAATTTTCGATTCGCCGCCAGGTTGAATCGCAAACCAAGATACGGAAAAAACCATCAAGGTTTTTTTTGTTCCCCGCTTTGTCAAAACTTTCGAGACGAGCAGCTGTATTGACCGTGTCGCCGACGGTCGTGTATGCCATTCTTTGTTTGCTTCCAATACTACCGGCGGTGACAGAACCCGAACATATTCCAATGCGAAGGTGTTGCGATGGCATTTTATGTTGGTATCGTGGTGTGTGCATGGTTGCGAACGCTTCACCCATTTTTAACGCACAATCCACGGCATTTTTTGCATCTTCATCGATCTCGCTGACGCTATCTTTGGGAATGGGCACGCCAAAATTTGCTTTGAGTCCGTCACCTGCATAATCTTCCACGATGCCATGGTGTTCTTCGACAATCTCGGTCATGACATGCATGTAACTGTTTATCCAATCCATTAGATCCGTCGGCGAGATCGCTTCCGATGCAGTTGTATAGCTGTTAAGATCGGTCATCAACACCGTGGCACACACGGTTTGCGGTCGAGGTCTCCCTTGGTCCATAAATTCGTTTCGCTGGTTCCAAAGCTCTTTGGCAACCTTTCGAGATACGAATTTCCCAAACAATTGCATAATCAGTTTGCGTTCTTTGTGCTCAAGCATCGACCCCCACGCCACAACTGTTGCAAACGAGCCAATCCACGCCATCGCAATGGCAACGACTGGAACCCACAATCCTTGCACAAATAGGGTGTAACCCATGAAAGAGGGTAACAAGATACTGGCCAAGGCCGCGAGCAGAAAAAGCGCCGGTGAGAGTCCGAGTGTTCCGAGCGCACCTCCGATGAAGCTTGCAAAAAGGATGTAAATTGTCTCCCAAAAAGAATCAATAGTACTGATCGGGGTCTCGCCATTTAATCCACTCCTAATTAATTGATCCACCGCATGTGCATGAATCTCGATCCCATACATGGGTTTTCTCCCTCCACTACTGAAGGGTGATTCGTGTTGATCCTGAACGCTTGCAGCAGTTGCACCTACAATGACTATTTTCCCTTGAATGTCCTTGGGATCGAATTCGCCTGAAATCAATCTCGAGAGTGACAACAAAGGAAATGGTTCAGGACCTGCGCCATAATCCATCATAAATTGATAACCACCATCATCCGCTAGTCTGTAGCCGCCGTTATCGCTTTGAAACCTAGGCAAACTTGACTTGCCCAAGCGAATGAATTCACTGTTTTCCGGATCAGGGGTCAGAGTGATTCCATAACTTTCGAGGTATTTGAGGGCTAACTGTAAAGAAAAGGACAAATAGTGTTGGTCCTGGTCATCCCATAGAATCAACAGCCCTCGACGTATCGGTCCACCGATATCTTGTTTTAAATCAGCAAATCCGATCTGAGATCGATCCTGAAAAAAATCAGGAGCCGACACGGGAGTACCGAGGACTTTGTCAATCATAACTACACGAGGGTTATTCTTAATAACCGATATTAACTGTTGGCGTCTCTGCAAGGGCTTATCCCGAAAGATGTCGATGCCGATGACGCTAGGGCCCTGTGACAATAACACGTTCAGTAGATGAGCAAGCTGTGTGTCACTTAATGGATGCCCGAATCGAGCAATATCTGCTTCGTTAATTCCAACGAGGAGGAACGGGGGTTCGTAATGATCGCGAGCCGGTCTATATTGCATAAAGCGGTCATACACACTAAGTTCCAGCGCCTGGAGTAACCCTTGGTGGCGAAGACCCTCGATCAATCCAACGGTCAATGTGATCGAGGTAATCATAATAAACCACTTGGAATGGCTAATATGAAAGACCCTTTGCATGCCGATACCCTACTATAGCCAGCTGTTCATGAGGATAAAGGCCGACCAATAGCTTGGGTGGCGATACCGTATATCCTCATGTAATTTCAGTTGTGCTCGGCGAAGCGCCATGGCACGCGAAATATCGGGTTGCCCTAATTGGGTGTAGAATTCTGTAATAAGCTGTGAAGTTGCTGCATCGTTAACTTTCCACAAGGTTCCAACCGCACTTCGAGCCCCTGCTTTTATAGCAATACCAGAAAGTCCCAGCGCGGCACGGTCATCGCCTTGCGCAGTTTCGCACGCGCTTAATACAAGGAGTTCCAGGGGTGTTTCGCGAAATTTAAAAAGACCGACGAGTTCTGCTAGCTGATTAATCGTCAATCGTCCATCGTAGGTCAGCAGGTAACTGTTTTCCAGATTGCTACTAAATTGGGCGTGTGTCGAGATATGCAACACGTTAAGCTTTGGATCGATTAGCGCGGTCTTAAGCCGGCTGTTCATAAAATTTTCATTCAAAAGAAGTTCACCACCGTATAGTTGCCGAATGTTTTTCAGCTCGCCGCTAACATATTCCAGTGCTGGGAAACCCGCCACCGATTGACTAAGACCGGCCCACACTGCACGGGCTTCATCCATATCGAGAGGTTGAGGATCGGTCAGTTCGATTCCGGGTGTGGTGACAAGGGCAAATTTTGCTATCAGGTGCTGTTTCCCATCGAATAAGGCGGCCATCGGGATCGTAAGCAAGGCACCACTCGGCACAAAAACCAATGTATCTATTTTGGTGTCCTCAAGATCAGCTTGATACGGTTCAACCAGCCATTGAAAAAGTTGTTGAGCAGGTTTTCGGTATTCGTATGTCGTCCTTTTTTCGAGCAGGCGTCTATATTTTCTAACTTCTTGTACGAGTTGCTTTAAACCGACAGGCACGCTATAGCGATTGATTTTACCTGTTGGAAAACTCAATAATATTTCGAGTCGGTCATCGAGTAGTATCGGATAAATCACGACAGCCGAGTGCGACACCATTTCTACTTTCTTTTCGCGTGCTTGTAATGCATCAATACATTCGTCATCAAAATAGTTTCGTAGTTCGGCCACTTTCAACAATTCAACTGTGTCGCGGATTTGGCGAAGGATTTCAGCAGAACGTAGGGGATCATTCGTCTCATCAGCCTTTTGAAGAAGTAGATCGACAAATTGGAAATAGACCGCACCTAAGGACTCACGAAAAGAGGCATCTTTGGGGCGATATGCGACCGACATCTGATAACGCACTTTCTGTAAAAGTCGCACGGCTTCCTGGTATGCTTTGATTGCCGCTGTCTTATCGCCCAATGCACGATATTGTCGAGCGGCTTGCCAATGCCATAAAAATAAGAGATATTTCGCGTCACTTTGTTGGGCTTGGAACAACGCTTTGTTGGTTAACGTCAATGACTCGTCATGACGTGATGCTGCTTCGTAGAGTTCTCCCAAATAGCCAAGCGCATAAGACGCGCCTTCCGAACTCCCTATTGCTGCTGAAACAGCATTGGCCTGGGTCAACAATCGATGAGCAATTGCCGCGAGGCGTGGGTCTCGATGTTCGGCATCACCCAAGGTTCGCCCAAGATTGACCAATAGAAATATTTTGCTGCGGGAATTTTCCATGGGTTGGGTGAGACTAGCCGCTTCATTAACAAGCGCTATTGCTTTATCTGTGTTTCCCAATTGGAGGGCTACCCTCGCTTCATTGGCGAGTGAACGGGTAATCAGAATCGTATTTCCAGCCCGCTTCGAGAGTGTAATGCTTTCTTGAAAAAGAACCTGGGCTCGTTGAAATTGGCCTTGGAAAGCGTAATGGTTAGCTAGGTTATTGAGAATAACCGCCTTAATCTTCGGCGCTTCGCCGTCTTCGATTTGGTTGAGTGCCTGATTTAAATATTGCTCTGCCTTGGCCGGTGGCCCGGTTGCAATATAGATGTTTCCTAAGGCCCCAAGTATTGACGCGGTGCTGAGACGATCATTCAATTCACGAGACACAGTGAGCGCCCGTTTCAGGTTGACTTCCGCAGCTTGGTAGTCCCCCAACGCGGCTTGGGCCGCGGCAATCTGTTGCAAAGAGTCGATTAGCGTGTGCGGCTTTCCTGACTTTGCAGCCTGCTCGGCCACGGTTGCAGCTTTGATAACTGCATCTTCAAAATTCCCTTTGCAGAAATAGTGTTCAACCTGTTTTTGGCGAGTATCTGCAGTTCCACAGTTTTGGTACACAAATTCGTCACTGGAGCCATAATTTGTGTCCAAAGCTGTTTTTGCTTGGGCCATTGGGATCAGCAGGTTAAACAGAATAACCGTTTCAAATACTAATCTGATCGTAACTACTCAGCGTAAATTCCCCAAAGGAAAAATCACCTGGCAAAATCAGGTAACTTTCGCTCAAATACAAGCATCATTGCCTCGGTTGCACTCATTCCCTG
>Ga0209992_10004778_pt1 | contig 10384 bp, 7 predicted proteins | sample 2SBtaG_2_FD_182564 | JGI IMG/M metagenome (GOLD analysis project Ga0209992, IMG submission 182564) | Deep subsurface microbial communities from Kolumbo volcano to uncover new lineages of life (NeLLi) - 2SBTROV12_ACTIVE470 metaG (SPAdes)... | ecosystem: Environmental > Aquatic > Marine > Volcanic... | reverse complement strand
AATGTCGAGGGATGGAGAAGGAGCGCTGGAAGCGATGGTGGACTTCGCTGTCGTAGCCGGTGTGGGAGTCGAGCAGGCCGCTGGTATCGGTGTGGCTTCTGTATCTCAGTTCGGTCGAGAGATGGCGGACTTGAAAGAAATCACATCGGTTCTCACCAACACCTTCACGAGTTCGTTCGTGAATGTCCAACAACTCGGCGACGCTATGAGATTCTTCGGACCAACTGCCGCGGCGGCTGGCGTTAGTATCGAAGAAGCGGCGGCGGCGATTGGTGCTATGGGTAATGCAGGTATTCAAGGAAGCATGGCTGGAACCGGATTGCGACAGGCAATCAACAAGATGATAGCGCCAACAGACGATGCTCGGAGAAGCATGAATCGTCTTGGTCTGGAATTAGCAGTTCTAAGTCCAGCAGGGCAGGCCGCTAAAACCGGACTTGATAACACGATAATTACAATCGAAGGTCTGGAAGCCCAACTTTCCGGAGCCAATATGGAATTGAAATCACTCAACGCCGAACTTAATCAGTTGGGTATGGAGCAAGAGAAGAACAACATCTCGATAATGAAAATCAAAGCCCGCGCTGAAAGGCAGGGTCGGGACCTCACCAAGTCTGAACTCGCTCAGATTGATAGATTGCAAATGGCGAACAAAGACCTCAACCTCCAACAACGCGAAGGTGCGTTTGAGGCCAAAGTCCAAGAGCAGGCGCAGGCAAAACTTGTCGAACAGTTGGAGACTGAGGAAGCCGCCTATAGCAATTTGAAATCAACCGTCGAGAATCAGACGACCGGAGTAATTTCGCTTGTGGACATTATCACTCAACTGAACGAAAAGGGAGCGACGACTGCCGAGATATTAGAGATGTTCGGGGTTCGTGGTGGTGGTGCGATTCTGGCTTTGAAGGGACAGTCTGAGGCATTTAGGGAACTCGCACAGGCAAACGACGATGTTGCCGAGGCGGCTCAAGGTGGAGTCTTTATGACCGAACAATTCGTTGGGACTCTTGAGGGAACGGCTCAGTATGCGATAGACGAAACGAAATCGAAAATGGAAGAGTTGAACCTTGTCGCGGGTGAGCCATTCGCTCAACTAATCAAGCAAGAAGATGGAATAATGCAAACATTCCAGACAGCCATCACGAAGGCGACTGAGAATGCTGATGTGTTTCAAGACATGGCAGATTCGGTCGAAGAAGAATGGCTTCCAGCGCTACGAGAATTCCTCAAGCCCGAGAATGTGGAGACATTCATGTCCGCACTACAGGCATTGATTCCGGTCATCGAAGCAATCGGGGTAATCCTAAAATTCATCGCCGACACAATCACATGGATTCTCGAAAAGGGACAAGCATTGGCAGATTTCTTGGGCCTCTCCGAAGGTGGAGAAGGCTTCATGGATGGGACAGGCGACAGGGATGGTCGATTGATAGGAGGCGAAGGTCAGTCACGAGCCGATTCAGCGAAAGACATTGGGAAGTTTGGGATGGCCGGAGCGGCAATCGGCTCCGTTATTCCCGGCGTCGGGACCATGATTGGTGGAGGCGTCGGACTTGGAGTCGGACTTGGAGTCGAAATCGGAGAAGCATTTGTAGGTCACATGGAAGATTCAGACTTTTTCAATCAAACAACCATCACTCCGGCGATGGGAACTGCGATGGCAGAAGGCGGCATAGTCACATCTCCGACCTTGGCTCTCATTGGAGAGGCTGGCGCAGAAGCAGTAATTCCGCTTGACCGGGCTTTCGGACCCGGTGGAGGTATGGGTTCAACCGTCATTAACCTCACATTGGACAACATTAGCATAGGTAGTGGGAACGCTGTGACGGCTATGGAAGTGAGAAATATAGTTGAGAGTCAATTACCGAACATTATCCGAGAGAGCCTAACTCGTGGAGCGAGGGGAGTAATATGACTGACGACGAAGAGAGCATCTTAGTTCAGATGAACAAGGGCTTCCAAGAACTCAGAACTCTCATTCTCACAGTCGGCTCCATCTTGGCCATGCTGATGGCTGGCTTGAATGAAGTCGGATTTATCGAATGGGCAGTCGATTCTCTTCTTGACCGAGTGGAAGACGACCCGGATTGGAACCCATATCTCGACGACTGCGGAGAACTTTGGGAAGTTGAAACCGATTATTTCATCGTCGAATCAGATGTTGTGTTCAATGTGCAGGCTATTGACCTCAATAGTTGCAACAATGTCCACACAATCCTATGGAATATCACCCTTGGAGATGAAGTCCGTCAAGGCCAAAGTCACGAATTCCGGAACCAATTGTTGTTCACCGAACGATTCTATGATTTGGAAGAAGGAACTTATCACGCGCTCATCGAGATAATGAACGGAACCATCGAACTATACGACTACAGAATCATTGACTTCGAACTTGATGAGTCAGAATATGAGTCAGCAGTCTATGGTTGCACTGACTACGACGCTACCAATTATGACGAGGAAGCAACTCACGACGATGGAACTTGCGAATACCCAGATGTTATCGCTGACGACTGTGACCCAGCCGTCATGGTGTTCTATGACGCATACGCTTTCTGGTCCAATAACACCACTCTAAGCACGGCATTCGACGCAGATGTGGACATGGAGTGCCGACTAAACGCAACGGCCTACATCACCGTCTATGATAACGAAACAGGCGAAGTTATCACTGATTACGACTATTGGTTTGAGACATACCACATGGATTGGGATTACCGAGATGTTAATTTCACCGGCAACCAAGAGGATTTCGCAGAACGCGAATTGATGGTTGAATGGATTCTTGAAAGCGAGACAGGGGAAGTCTATGCAGAATGGGTGAGTGAGGTTGGTTAAATGGCGTCAGTGGACCAAGAAATTACAAAACCATTCTCAAGAATGATGAATGGTCTGGTTGAACTTCAACCGATGTGGCCTGCGTTCATCAAGAACGACGGGGTTGGTGGACTCACAGTGGACCCCACACTCTATGCCTCTTCTTTTGGACCCGATACAAGAGCCGAGGAAGGCGGTTTGAACAGCGAGAATAATACTCCGGGGGTTCGGGTGGAGGCAATCAAAGACGACGGCACAGTGGCCGCCTCAGACGACGGAAGCAATACCACATTCAAGGTCACACTAACCGGAGCGGGGACATTCAATCCCCGATGCAAAGTTCATCAAGCCGGAATTGAAACTGAGTTTCTTTTGGTTGCTCCTTCCAAGGACACGAAGGCGAACGCGCAGACTACCTACGCCCACACCATCAGCACTAACGACAGGGGATGGGCGGGTGCTATGGACACGACAGACAGCGCTGGTCCATATCCGGTTTTTATGACCGTTCAAGAGTTCGCAGAAATGCTGGACACCTATCGTCACATCGGAACCAACGATGATGAGAAGGTGGCGTTCTTACCACATGGAAATCAAGGTGGCGGTCTTCACTCCACGGCATCAGCCGCAATCAATCCAGCAGTCGCTTCCGACCCTCGAATATCATCGAACACGAATTGGCCTGCCGACGATTCGTCAGCCGCTATTGCTCAGACCCTTGTTCGAGCAACGGTCTTCATGCCTATGATGCTCGATAACAACCAACTCGACCAGCGGTCCACTAACGCTGACCAAAATTTCGCGGCGGCTTGGCCTCCGAATTATAGTTCGGCCGATGCAGATTTGAAGGGATTCTTGACTGCCGATGGAACCGGTCTGTCTCGTTATGACCAACAACCGGACGGTGCAGACAAGACAGTCATCCGATACAAAAACTTGGGGCAATCTGGCGACCATAAAATAGGCAAGGTTGGTGGATGGTCACATTATTCCAGCACAGGTTATACTCATGGCCGCGGGAGTCGAAGAGCCATCGGGTATTCTAATGCAGATATTTCACTCGACTCAACTCCGTCCCTTGGTCCAAAATACAGAATGAGAATGGCGCTGGCTTGCTTCCTTAGAAATGGTGAATACGACATTACCAGCGGCGGGAATTTGATTCCCTATGTCTATGATGCCGACCGAACTATAGGCGGGAAGAATACTATGACTCTCTATCAAGTATGGAACGGGTTGGATGGCTACGGAGCGGCAGGCGGTCATGCGTCTTCTGGATTTATGAAAGACTGCGACGCTCAGATATACCCGATGTTTGATTTCGTTCAAGGCCCGATTTGCCCAGCGGCACAGGGCGAGAATGCAGGGATGGACGCCATTCAAGGAACCCATCGTGCGTGGCCAAATGTGATGGTTGGAAAATACAACCCTTCCGGTAAAAACGGATATTCGATGACTTCCGCTCCGAGCCCCCGAATGTTGTCGGTTCGACCCAACCCAAGACGACTTCCTGTCTTCGGCGTGGAGATTACCAATGAGGGTCGAATCAAATTTTATGTCGAACTCACCGGGACTTCCGACACCGTTGGAATGCGATGGGGCAACGGTATGCCCGTCTATGTGAACGGAATGACCGGAAAACTTGGCTCGGGAACTCAGAATATCAATTTTTATCCAGACACATGGATGAACACTCTCGCTGATGGTCCGACTGCTAATCAAGCCGCATTTACATCGGTCAAGGGAATGGACCTCAACGGTTGGTGGGTTTGCTTCAACAACTCAGATAACACCGCCGGAACCAGCACGACATACGATGCTCTATTCAGTGACGGAGATAGCACAGCCGTCCGATATGTGACGGTCGAAGCCCAGACGATGAACAAATTCTTCCCATCAACTGCGATTACAAAATACAGAATCGGTTCGGCATCATCTCCAACAACGGCGTTCATTCGACAAGGAAGATTGGGAGGCTACATGGCCGGTTCAACTGCCTACTACTATTACGCTCAAAACCCCCTATCCTCCAACTACGCTCAGTATTACAATTCCGCAACTCAGAATATCCGCATTCCCGGCGTGCCATCTTGGCAGGTCGGAGCCGGAACTTCTGATTCGAATGTGCCTGTGGGGAATAACGACACTTACCCCGGACGACCTACAATCTTCAAAGCGACAACCCCCAATCAAGCCGGAGTTTATGCTTCCGACCTTCGCCTCACGCCAAGGGACATAGGACCGAGGAAAAATGGAGATTCGACTTTCGCCGTTAGCCCGACCGCATCGACAGTGGGTGGTGGGTCACTTAGAGTTCCGCCGCCGGTTGGTTGGGATATGGCGTGGTGCTATATGTGCCGAACAAACCAAACGAACCTTCCGGGTATATCGGCCGGACTACAAACCAATGACTACGGCGAGAATGTGTATTCTGGGACCAATCCTCAATCGAACCGATTCTGGTTGAGAGATGCGAGCGCTCTCTCCGCGAGATTCAAGAAGGACTCCGATTATTCTTCGACAGATTACACCGGCAACTCCTACTCTCGCTGGATTCATCGTGGTCTTTCACTTCCGTTCTGGTCCTACATGGATAACAAAACCGGCAAACACGCTTTCGACCACATAAAACCTGTCTCCGCATCTGGAACTTGGCTCTTCGGAAGAAACCGACCGTGGCCAATTCACGAAAGGCTTGGAACTCGACACGGATATACGCCGAGTCTGTTGTCGTCAGCAAAGTCAGTAGCAAATGACGGAGACTCCTACGATGGGTGGGATGACTACACCCCCGGAACTCAACAGGTTGAGGCCGGTGAAGAGACAACGAAAACCGGCTTGAGCGAAATGGGTTGCTCTCCGGTCTGGGTCGATTGTGAGATTCGTGGTTGGTTCCCTGTGCAAGAGAACCGAATGACGATTATCGAATTCGACAACAACCAAACTTACCCCTTGACCGGACGCCACTCTATGATTACGGGATGGCATTCAAACAACGGGATGGCTGGATTTGGATTCCATCCACTAAATCAGAACGGTCTATTGCAATACCCGAATGCAACGACTTCTGGAAATCAGTTGTTCGGAACCAATAACAATAGTGATGTATGGCAGTCATTCTCATGGACTGAAAACCGAAGACCAGCCTACTCGGTCAATCGACCAGCGGTCTATGTTTGGGGGAACTCACCCTACTTTGAAAAGGGCTACCCCGGGAACAGCGACGGCAAATGGACTAACTCAGCGGAATGGCCTTTTGGAAATGGACAAGTTGGATTCGGTTCCTTGGGGAACGGTGTGGGAACAGGAAGTTCATACAATGCCACCGAAGGAACAAACACAATTCGAACCTACTTCACCGAAGCAGGTCAGACAATGATACTGAATGGTTCCAACAAAGGAACGGACCCCAATGGTGCAACTCCGGTTTGGGGAATGACCATCAAAGCCTGCGACACGGCAGTATCTTCCGCCGCTAACAACTACGATACTCTCATCAAATCCTCATCCGATGAACAGTTCCACGGCGACGACCCGAACAACGCGATTTCGTCAAAGGATTTCCAACTTGACTACCTCCATCTGAGACAGATACCATCTCCGGCCATGCTCCCATTCAATGTCGATACCCTCACTCAGAAGATTACGGACATAGCGAAATACACTCAACTCACCATCGAGGCTGAGAATGTGAAAGCATCGAGTGGGATGGAGATTAAGGTCAGTATAATGGCCGCTCCTACTCCTGTCTCCGGCAGACCACAGTCCGCGGCAACAACTGTCGTCACCGGATTCGAAGAGATAGACCCGCAGTTCGTTGCGGGCATTGGTGTAGTGGACTTAACTGAACTCCCAGCCGCGCAGGTCACGAATGGATTCGTCATTCGATACCACTTCTATATCCCCGATTCAACACAAAGCGAATATCATCCGATTGATTGGAACCAAATTCCAATCATCAGAAAATGGACTCTCAATTACGACCTCAAACCTACGGCAAGTTTGGCGGTAATTGGAAACTCGTTTAGTGGCGACCTATCGAGCCCAATAGGCACGGAAGTTGGTCACATAATTTCCTTCCGTGGGACAGGAACTACAACTGACCCGGACCGATTGATTTCCAGCATCAAGTTTGACTTCGGTGATGGGTCGAATACCGGTTGGTTAAATTTTAGCGACCAAACTTTACAATCCACCACATACGACACCGCCCATGTCTATTCCAAGGCTGGAACTTTCAGCGCTACTATTCTGACGAAAGACGACAATGAAAATGTGAGCGTAGCAAGTTCCGTGATTTCGGTAGTCGTAGCAGAAGTCAAACCCGTCGCCCTATTGAGGGCAATACCCCAAATGGTTCGTGCTGGACAGGCGATTACTTTCGACGCCAGCGAATCTTACACACTTTCTTCGGACACCGCCCGGACTATCGCATCCTACACATTCGACTTTGGAGATGGAAGTTCGACAACTTCCGGTGCTTCACCAAGCGCAACCCACACCTACGCCGCCGCTGGTGAATATATGGCGACGGTCACAGCGACCGACAACGCATCTTCGGCAAACACCAGCCAAGCCGCGAAAGTCGTGGTGAAGATTTTGCCAGCAACTCTCGTAGTTCCATTGGCTCTCAACACAATGCCGTCTGGATTCAAGAGAAACCGACGGGCGTCGTATTCTTCAACAGAAGTTCTCGATGCAGTATATCCCGAGATGGCTGATACAGGTCAGCGAAGTGATGAGTTCAAACTCAACGGCTCGTTCCTCAAAGCGACTGCGAATGCAGATATTGACTTCATGGAGGAACTGTTAGTCAGTGGGGCTCTTGTCGAATTCGAATACGAGGCCGTGAATTATTCCGGAAGCGCAACAGGCAAAACATTCGTGGGGCGCTTGACGAATTTCGACTACGAAAGAGAAGGTGGGAAGCATGGTGAAACACCTTGGTCGGCCTCGTTAGTGCGAGAAGCAGGGCTCGGGAATTAAGTAGGTGGGCGTTGTCGAATGATTATGATAGACCTCAGAATCATTGACGCGATAAACGAAGGCGACCTAATTCAATGGTCAGATATTATTCCAGAACAACTCGTTTTGCTCAGTATCTTCGGTGTGACCCTCGGGAGTGGCGTGCTTTTCCGCCTGTGGCTCTCTTGGCGACCCCAACCCACTTAACCGCAAGGGTTCGAAGTGTGGTCTTGGAGACTTCTTGTGTGTCCCTGCGTAGCATGACTGTCTCGCAGACTCCGTTGCGGACGATTGCGATTACAAGGTTTCCGTTGCTGGACACGCCTGCTCCATCAGTCATTCGGCGGGTCTTGAGGTCCATAGCGACGACACCAAGGGTCGCCTGCTGGCATCGGCTCCATGCGAGTTCAGTGCGTGCTTCGATGGTTTTCTTCTCGGCGTCTGATAGCCTAACTGCCATGCGTGCGTAGGCGTGAGGGTCGATTGCGAGTTTCGCGCCGTTCTCCATGTATAGTCGTAGGAGTTTCCCCCTATAAAGGTTTCGCAACATCAATATACTATGACTATCAATGAAAACCTTTATTAATGAAAGGCTACTCCCATAGAATGCCGGAGCGTGGTTCCGGTGCGCGGAATTGACCCCCCATCGGTAGGTGGGGCGCAACACCGGCGCGGGAAAATAGAAACGGATTAAGCGCGTGGGAACATTGACGACAGGCACTCGGAAGAGAAGGAAGCCACCACTCTAAGGGGACACCTATGGGTAGGTAAGAGTCGATTAGTCACGCCACATCTGACGGAGAGAGCCAGCAGATATGCTGGTGGTCTATCAAGAGCCACGGGGAAACCATAAACAGGGGTGAAGAGAAAAGTCTCCAACGGGAAGAAACGATACGCGCTTTGAGGCTGACCAACCGAAATCCGAGTTCGCCTACACGCGCTGGCGACTATTTTCCCTTAATGGTAGCAACTAAACTATTCATAAAGGTGGGATATTGAGGAATGAGCATGAACGCGGTTGCTAATATCAAAGGAATTTGGGTTGAAGCCCCGCGCTCGCTTGCTGGCTTTCGTAGCATCCTCGCTTGGATTCCCGAATACGACAATTCTTCCAATCTATTCCACAGTCCGGAGTATCATCCGGAAGGCGACCACAGTCTGACGGCTCATCTTTCGTTTGCCTTTTCGAAGTGGCATCAAGAAATTCCATGCCTTTGCAACGCTCCCCATTCTCACGAACTCGCTTTCTGGGCTGTCCTCTTCCATGATATTGGGAAGGACGCTACGGCCAAACAAAAGGTAGGCGGCACATTCAGTTTCATTAAGCACGAGAGCGAAGGCGTGAAAATCTTCAACGAGAACTACGCTCATTGGTTTAGCGACGAGGATGCTGAGGCCATCGCCTATTGCATCAAGGAGCATACGAACTTTTGGAATATCGCCAAGCACGGGAAGGTTGAGGCTATGAAGAACCATCCTCACTTCTGGCTTCTTGCTGAGGTCTGTCTTTGCGACAAGATGGGCTACAAAGATGACGAATGGAGTGAGAGGCTTACCTTCTTCGGCTTTGATAAGAAGGAGGTTGAATGAATGACTGAGATAACACACCCGGACCTAATACTGACTGTGGACGACCATCTCCGATTTCGTGGAGTTGTGTATGGACCCGACGGAGCATTGACGCTTTGGACGCTTGAATTTGAAAACACAGGCAGGGAAGAACTTGCTGAAATGATATTGGAACCCGAAAACTCAATGTTCGGACCGAACTTGAATGCGGCCGTTGAAGTCATAGTTCCCGAAAGAGTTCGTAAGGCTAAAGGAGATTATCGGCTGATAAAATACATTCCTTGGGAAAATGTAAGGACATGGGCGACAAAGACCTTAGCGAAGGCGTGAAGAACCCGCTATGGGTCTTGAACATCTATGGTGAAGGCTCCGCTGGCAAGGGTCGGACTAATTCCCCCAATGGGAAGCGGGTTGGGACTTCCGTTCACGAGTTGGATGGCTGACCACTCAGCAGATGCGACAGGCTCAACGGCGAACCTCAACAAATACACCCGAGATTGGAAATTATGGGGAGAACTATTCCCACGAACTACAGCGTCCGCTGTCTCGATTAATCCCTTGCCCGGGACGCCAGCCATCAGAACCGAACAAGAGTCGTCGGGAGATGCTACACCAAGAAGCACGAATTACAATCAGATGGATGCGGCGTTCTATGGAATTTCATTGAACATGAGCGCCCCAAGGCTGAACTTCGGCCGGGCTCAAATGGAACTTGGGCAGGTCACTCACCACGGCTCTCGGGCTATGTGGGACATATCGAAGACGAGAAGTGCGTTCCTCACACCCCGTCGTTCTTATGCTGAGATAGGCAGGCTCACCAATCATCCTCTTCCCCAATGGGCATCAGCGAGAGCAGGGAATTTGAGCGTCCCCGGCAATTCGATATGCAACCCAGACAGGGACGACCTCCACCAACCATGCGACCAGCAGGGTGGAGCAATCGCTGGCTACGACGACAAAGGAACTTGCACTCATGCGGGATGGAGTGGTGGTCATCGGGTTGCCACTTTCACCCATTATGTCTCGACTGATT
>Ga0209992_10004776_pt1 | contig 10386 bp, 10 predicted proteins | sample 2SBtaG_2_FD_182564 | JGI IMG/M metagenome (GOLD analysis project Ga0209992, IMG submission 182564) | Deep subsurface microbial communities from Kolumbo volcano to uncover new lineages of life (NeLLi) - 2SBTROV12_ACTIVE470 metaG (SPAdes)... | ecosystem: Environmental > Aquatic > Marine >... | reverse complement strand
GCGTCTGAAGTAATTGAGGATAGTGAATCAGACTCTGAAGAAGCGTCTGAAGTAATTGAGGATAGTGAATCAGACTCTGAAGAAGCGTCTGAAGTAATTGAGGATAGTGAATCAGACTCTGAAGAGAAGTCAGGTTAATTTCCCTCAGCTGCATGAGGTGTGATTATGCTAAATAAAGTGATGATTATTGGTCGTCTTGGTGCTGATCCAGAAATGCGATATACAGCTAATGGAAGTGCTGTAACTAATTTTAACGTTGCAACTTCCAGGACGTTTAACAGAGACGGCGAGCGTGTTGAAGAAACGGAATGGTTTTCAGTAGTGACATGGAATCGCATCGCAGAAACATGTGCTCAATACTTAGAAAAAGGTGGACAAGTTTATGTTGAAGGTCGTATGCAAACCCGTTCTTGGGATGGTCAAGATGGGCAAAAGCGGTATCGCACAGAACTTATTGCTAGTTCAGTGACATTTTTAGGTGGTCGAGGTAATAATTCTGAATCAGGGAGTAATTTTTCTGCCGGATTGCCAGAAAATGAAAATTCTGGGGCAGAAATCAATCCAGACGATTTACCATTTTAGATATTGACTAGGAGAAGATATGACAGAATACCGGGATCGGGATGATCGTGAAGACCGCCCTCGAAGAGGCTCTAGACGCAGATGTGAAGTTTGTAACAGGAGGCCTCTGGTTATTGATTACAAGAACATTGATATTTTGAAGCGTTTTTTGAATGAACATGGCCAAATAGAAAGCGCTCGTAAGATAGGTTGCGGTGCAAAGTGCCAGAGGGCAATTACTATTGCTATTAAGCGAGCTAGACATATGGCTCTGCTTCCCTATACATCAGAACATATTCGAGTTAGTGGTGTTTCTGTGGGTAGACCTATGCCACAGCGACGTTAGCTCACAAAGTTAGTATATCCATCTTATAGGTAATAGAGGACTTGATTCATATGAGTAATGAATTAGGCAGAGCTTATAAGCAAAAATCTGATGCAAAAAAAGCTGAGGAAAAGCGTAATTTTCAGATAATACTAGGTAGCAGTTTAGTAATAGGAATTGTGTTATTGATTGTCGCTTACAGTGCATTTACTGCTTACTATCTGCAGCCTCGATCTGTCGTTCTGACTATTGATAATCAAACTTATAATGTAGAAGATATTATCGATCGAGGAATTTACTATACACGTGATGGTCAAATTGAAATCGATACTCCTCGTGGTATTGCAATTTCGGTTATTGAACGCTTAAAAGTCGATGAAGTGATTAAACAATTTCATTCGCTTCTAATTCCTCAAGTAACTTTGGAAGAGATCGACTTTGCTCTGTTGAATCAGCATAATGTGCCTTTTCAGGGTGATAATATGTATTCTGTTGAAAAACAGAGTCTTTTAGATGATGCCATTACAAAATATCTAAAAGAATATAAAACAGACCGTGATTTATATGAAAAAATATTTTCTGAGCAAATTTATCGTGATCGATTGTATTCCCATTTTTTGGGTCAGGTAGAAGTACAAGGAACACACTATAATTTGATGGTTGCGAGAATGGGTAATAGATCAGAAGGAGAAAGATTTATTGTTGAATTAGGTGATTTAAATTCAGAAGATGATAGCGCTGTCACCCAATTATTTTCAGATACTTCACTTATTGATCCTGTTGTGGGCTGGATTCCTGCCGATGTATTACCTAAGAAAATTCTATCTGCACTAACCTCGACAGAAGTTGGTGGATATACGAAATTAATCGATCGGGGATTATTTTTTGAAGTATATAAAATTTTTGAAAAAAGTGATGATAGAGAATTTTCTCCAGATAATATGGCATTGATTGGCAAAGTTCGTATGAGTAATTGGATTGAATCAATTCAGCAGACAATACTGGTCGATGAAAATATGAGCCCTGATCAGCAAGTATTAATTGATGAAAAAGTAATCGATACTTTCACAGCATTTGGAAGGCCTTAGTATGGGACAAAAGATCGGTATAGGAATGCTTGGAGCAGGTAATGTTGGTGGTGGAGTAGTAAATGCGCTACCGAAATTAAAGGACAGATATTTCGATCTAACAAATAATGAACTTGAACTTCTTAAAGTTCTTGTTCGCGACGTTAATAAAAAACGTCTTGGGTTGAGTAATTCTCAGTTAACTTCAGAAATTGATGAAGTAATTTCTGATAAAAGAATTCAAATCGTAATAGAAGTTTTGGGGAATGAGCAACCAGCTTGCGAGTATATAAAGAAGTGTTTAGAGGCTGGCAAATATGTGGTTACAGCCAATAAAGAGGTTATGGCCAAACACGGCGCAGAATTATTGGAAGTTGCACACAAGAACAATGTGGCGATTTTTTTCGAAGCCTCTGTTGGTGGCGGAATTCCAATAATAGGGCCATTGATGCGAGATTTTGGTGCTAATAAGTTAACTTCTGTGACAGCAATTATTAATGGGACGACAAATTTTATTCTAACCAAGATGTCTGAAGGAGATATTTCTTTTGAAAAAGCTCTGTCGGAAGCTCAAAACTTAGGATACGCGGAGCCAGATCCTTCATCCGATGTTGAAGGGATAGATGCAGCCTATAAATTAGCAATTTTGTGTAGTTTAGCATTTGGTTTTGATGTAGATCCTTATTCTATTGATCGGCAGGGTATAAGATCTGTAGCAGAACAGGATTTTCGATATGCGCATGATCTAGGTTATACAATTAAGCTGCTCTCCACGGCACGTCTAATAGATGAAGGTATTTCAGTATCAGTAAAACCTACGTTGATTAATTTGAATAAACCACTTGCAAAGGTTGATGGTGTTCTCAATGCTATTCAAATAGAAGGTGATTTGATTGATCAAGTTATGTTTGTAGGTCCTGGAGCCGGTTCTCAACCTACGGCAAGTGCTGTATTAGCAGATGTTTTGGAATTAGTGCGAAATCATTTAGATAGAGGTTCGTATTCTGTTAGCCGTGGCTCTTTAAAATCTATGTCTGTTCAATCTAAAAGTAATGTACAGTCTCGTTATTACTTACGATTGATAGTTCAGGATCAAGTAGGTGTTTTAGCAGAAATAGCTCAGTCGCTAGGTAATCAGGGAGTGAGTATAGCTTCAATGATACAGTCTGGTGAATTTTCTGTAGGTGATACTGTAGAATTGGTATTAACTACTCATTCGGCATATGAAAGTGCAATTCTTTCGGCTATAGAACATGTTAAAAAAATAAATGCAGTACAAGAAGTAGGTAACATTTTCCCCATAGATGGAGTTGAGGAAGTCTAGTGGTAGAAGAGGCTAATAGTGTTAATCCTATTAATGTGGTGCGTCTTGCTGAACTCTCTCGTAATTTACAAGGAGTACAGCTTTTAGTCGAAAAGATCAGTTTTGATCTGGAGAGTCTAAGAGCTGAAATTGATGAAATAAAGAATCAGAATCAACAGAATGCGAAATTACTTGAAAATGTGCAGGCTTTCTCAAGGGAATTTAATTTACTCCAACAGCAGACAAGAAAAGACTCTTTAATACAAGAAGAGATGAAAAAAGCTTGGGATGAATTTTCTATTTATCGAAATCAAATTTCGGCCGATGTCCAAAGTTTGTTTCAAATGGTAGCTGAGATTTCTGATGAAAATGAAAAACAGTATAAATTATTTGCTGATCGATACAATTCTTCTACAGAAGATAGCACTTCTATTAAGATAACTAATAGTTCAATAAACGTAAAAATAGATGATATTACTACACAACTTGCAATATTCAGTAACCGATTTAGTAAGAGCCAAGATTTCATTGATTTATCGGGAAAGAGATTAGAATTTCTCGAAAATGAACAAAAAGCAATGTCAGATAGTCAAAAATTGATTGAAATCACTCAGCAGAGAATAGGAGAGATTGAGGCACAATTAAAATTAGCAAACTCTACGGAGAAAGATATTATTGAATTGCTAACTAATCAGAAATCGATGCAGTCTAGGCATGAAAAAAGATTGATAGATTTTGAAAAAACTTTAGATATATTCAAAACGATGATTCAACTTGTTGAAGATGAGCAAAGAAGGCTTACTAGGAGTCAATTTGTCAATTCAACTGTGCTAGAAAAATTTGACGAAAGATTAGAAGTTTTGCGTAATTCGATGTTAGACGTCCTCAATAATCAAATTGCTGCAGATGCTGTAAGTGGACGAAAGCGATTCGAGGAAAATGAACGAGAATTACGCCTAGCTAAAGAACTTGTAACAAAACTGGCTGAGCAAACAGAAGAAACTATACAGGAGACTCCGATTTGAGTTTTTTACAAAATGGTCCATCATTTATTTTAGATCGTTACAAAGATATGTTACCTGTAACTGTGAATACTCCTTTGGTGACTTTAGGTGAAGGTGCGACACCGTTGATTAGATCAACTCGAATTGTAGATATATTAGGTTTAGAAGAGCTTTATTTTAAGGCTGAGTTTATGAACCCAACAGGATCTTTTAAAGATAGAGGCATGGTTTTGGCCGTAGCGAAAGCAGTAGAGTCTGGATCACGTGCAGTTATTTGTGCTTCAACTGGCAACACATCAGCATCGGCAGCGGCTTATGGTTCAAAGCACGGCATTGATGTAATTGTAGTTGTTCCCGAAGGAAGAATAGCTCAGGGTAAATTGGTACAAGCTGTAGCATATGGCGCAAAAATTGTTTCTCTCGATGGTTCTTTTGATGATGCTTTACGTACCGTGAGAGAACTTGCTGATAATCATCCAGTGACTTTAGTTAATTCAGTGAACTCTGATCGTATTGATGGTCAGAAAACTGCAGCATTTGAAATTATAGATGATCTTGATAAGATTCCTGATTTTTTGGCTTTACCCGTAGGAAATGCAGGAAATATATCTGCATATTGGAAAGGCTTTAAGGAATATTTTGATTTAGAAATAATAGAATCTGTTCCGGAATTATGGGGGTTTCAAGCTGCAGGGGCTTCGCCAATCGTACAGAATGTTATTGTCAAAAATCCTGAAACGATAGCAACTGCAATTCGTATAGGGAACCCTGCATCATGGTCACAGGCTATTGAAGCTCGAGATTCTTCAAATGGGAAGATTGATGCTGTGACTGATAACGAAATCATGGAAGCATATAGTTTATTGGCCAAAGAGGAAGGTATTTTTTGTGAACCAGCTTCAGCTGCTTCTATCGCTGGATTGATCAAAAATAAATTGTCTGGATTTGATTTTTCAGGCAAAACTGCGGTTTGTGTATTAACGGGGCACGGTTTGAAAGATCCTGAGATTGCTCTACAACTTAAAACTACTCAGTTGGAATCTGCTGCCAATATAAATTCTTTAGAAAAAGTGTTGGGTTTGAATTGATCGAACTGCTTATTTTGATGAATATAAAATGTTGAAGGTAAACATGATTTTAAAATTTTATAAAGATAAGGTCTTATACAATTCTAATAATATTATTTGAATAAAGAACTATGAATAATTTTCCTCGCATTGCATTGTTGTCTTTTCACACATCTCCTTTAGCTACCTTGGGTGGTTCTGTTTCAGGTGGGATGAATGTCTATATACGTGAAATATCTAAAAGATTGATAGATAAAGGTTTTCAAGTAGATATTTTTACTAGACGGGAAGAGCAAGAACTTCCTTCGATAATGGATCTGGGTGATGGATTGCGTTTATTTAATATTGATGCAGGGCCTACAACAACAGTTAATAAAAACGATCTTTCTTTATGGATTAGTAGCTTCACAGCAAATGTAAAAAAAACTATTGAAAATTTTGATTACGATTACGAACTCATTTTTTCACACTATTGGTTGTCGATGCTAGCTGGAGAAATTTTAGCGCATGATTGGGATGTACCACATATTGGAATGTTTCACACGCTCGCAGAAGTCAAGCTAGAAGCTTTAGCTTCAGAAAATGAAACTCAGGAGCGCTTAGAAGCTGAGCGAAGGTTAATTGGTAAGTTAGATCGGATCGTAGCTGCCACTTCCGACGAGAAAGAGATTATGAGAATAATTTATGGTGTGCCAGCGAATAATATTAATGTGGTGCCACTTGGAGTAGGCCCCGACTTTTTTGAAGAAAGATCTCAAAATCAAGCTAGAGAAAAGTTGAATTTTTTCGATGAGGATAAAATTGTTTTGGCAGTTGGTAGAGTCGAGCCGCTTAAGGGTTTGGATGTTCTCGTTCGCGCGATACAGCATATTGATGAAGAAATGTCCTGCCAGCTTGTGATAATTGGAGGCGACGAAGCAGCAAGCGCCGAGATTATTCGCTTGAAAGATATTGCTAAACAGGTAGGCATTGCTCATAAAGTTAAATTTATTGGCTCTGTTGATCACTCAAAACTACCAATTTATTATCGTGCAGCTGATGTGGTGGCTATCCCTTCTTTTTCTGAATCATTTGGTCTTGTTGCAGTAGAAGCTATGGCTTCAGGTGTTCCAGTAGTAGCTTCTAATGTTGGAGGCCTTGCATTAACAGTTGAACATGGTCGTGCAGGATTTTTAATACCACCAGGATGCTCTGATCAGTTTGGTGAAAAAATCAACTTATTACTTCGTGATCCTAAGCTACGTAACGAATTTGGTCGTGTAGGCGTAGAAAATATGAAAAGCTATAGTTGGGATGCAGTTGCGTTGCAATTGTGTAATATCTTCCAATCACTTCTTGAAGATAGTTCAAAAATTTCTATCACTTCAGAGGTAGCAGGTGCATAGAGTTAGTTATGAATGGTGTCAGTTAGAAAAATATGCCTAATCAAACAGAAGACTTAATTGAACGCATGACCGCCAGTGGGCAAAAACGTGCACTAGTCGTAATGGCTCATCCTGACGACAATGAATTTGTTTGTGGAGGTACTGTTGCATTGCTAAGTAGTAAAGGCTGGTTAGTTCATATTGTTGTTACCACTAGTGGTAACAAAGGAACAAAAGATGGATCTGTGACTCCTCAGCAATTAGCTTTTGTACGAGAAAAGGAGCAGCGACATGCTGCTAAGATTCTTGGTGCTGAAGATCCAACCTTTATGGGGTTTCCAGATGGTTATATAGAAAACTCTAATGAATTGAGGGGATTGTTAGTACGTCAAATAAGATTACATCGTCCAGATTTAGTAATCACTTGGGATGGGTTTCGTTCAGGCTTTAATCATAGAGATCATCGTCGTACAGGAAGGGCAACGTATGATGCGATTTACCCTGCTGCAGACGATCATTTATTTTACCCATCGCACAAACGAGAGAATTTATCGCCCCATCGTCCGAGCGTTTTACTACTTGCGGGGACAGATAGTCCAGATTATTTAGTAGATGTTACATCAGTAATGGCCATTAAGGTTCGCTCAATTTTAGCTCACGAATCACAAATGGGCGGACGTACTGAAGCTATGGTTATGGAACGATACAGAAAAAGAATTATTGAAGAACGTGGTGCTGCTACTGTTCACGAAAATAAAGATGATGAAGTAAGATATCAGGAATCTTTTAAGGTTATTGAATTTGCATAAATAATTGCCTGCAAGGTTTGTTGACAGAGCACGTAGTCAAGGTAAAATTATAGGTCGCGCCTCTTATAGGTGCATAGTCCAGTCACGGTCGATGGCCGTTGAGTGATGGGGACCGGTGGTTTTCGTACTTTTGAAGCCACGTCTTGGCTCATTACACGCCATTCGGCCGTTTGCTGTGTTTATTGATAAAGCTAGTTTTAGAGTAAATGAGGTTACAATTGCCTACTATTAGTCAATTGGTTCGTAAAGGAAGAAAGCCTGTTCGTAAGAAAACGAAAGCTCCTGCTTTGCGTTTCCGTTATAATACGTTAAGCAACAGGATGGGACGCTCTGCTAAAGGATCTCCTCAAAAAAGAGGTGTATGTACTCAAGTGCGTACTGTGACTCCAAAAAAACCGAATTCTGCTCTTAGAAAAATTGCCCGTGTTCGTCTTTCAAATGGTATTGAAGTAACTGCATATATACCTGGTGAAGGACATACCTTACAGGAACACTCAGTAGTTTTAATTCGAGGCGGTCGTGTAAAAGATTTGCCAGGCGTTCGATATCATATTGTTAGAGGCGCTCTTGATGCCACAGGTGTAGATGGTCGTAAGCAAAGTCGTAGTAAATACGGAACTAGAAAGATTTAATAATGCGACGAAATAGAGCAGTACTAAGGCCTGTGGTACCCGATCCAAGATTTAATTCGGCCGTTGTTTCTAAATTTGTAAATAATGTAATGAAAAATGGCAAAAAAAGTGTTGCTGAAAAAATCGTTTATGGAGCTTTTGAAGAAGCAGGACAACGCTCAGGCACTCAAGGTATCGATATCTTTGAGCAAGCCGTTAGAAATGTTACTCCTGTGATAGAAGTTCGTCCTCGTCGTGTAGGTGGTGCTACTTACCAAGTCCCTATTGACATTCGTGGGGAACGTCGTCAAGCACTTGCATTAAGATGGTTATTACAGGCTGCTCGTGCAAGAAATGGACGTTCAATGACTGAGCGTTTAGCTCTCGAGTTGATTGATGCAGCGAATAACACAGGAAATGCTGTAAGAAGAAAAGATGAAGTGCATCGGATGGCTGAAGCTAATAGGGCTTTTGTTCATTATCGTTGGTGATTTAATCTAACGAAAAAGAGGAAGAAATGTCTCGTTCTAGAGTGCTCGATCAAGTTAGAAATATTGGCATTATTGCGCATATTGACGCAGGCAAAACTACTGTAACTGAGCGTGTTCTTTTTTATACTGGTCGTTCCCACAAGATAGGTGAGACTCATGAAGGTACTGCGGTTATGGATTGGATGGAACAAGAACGTGAACGTGGAATAACTATTACTTCTGCAGCTACTACATGTGAGTGGGCTGATCACACAATTAATATTATTGATACTCCTGGTCACGTTGATTTTACTGTTGAAGTAGAAAGATCTCTAAGGGTTTTGGATGGTGGTGTCGTCGTTTTTGATGGCGTTGCAGGAGTAGAACCTCAATCAGAAACTGTTTGGCGTCAAGCTGATAAATATGCTGTTCCTCGAATTTGTTTTGTTAACAAGATGGATCGTATGGGCGCAGATTTTGAACGGTGTGTTGAGATGATTTCTGACAGATTGGCTGCTGTCCCAGTCCCTATACAAATTCCTATAGGTGCAGAAGATGCATTTGAAGGCATAATAGATTTGATTAATATGCAGGCTTCATACTTCGTAGGCGATCATGGCCTTGAAGTGGAGTATCGAGAAATTCCAGCTAATCTTCAAAATGTTGCTGAGGAAGCGCGTGCTTTAATGGTAGAGCGTGTAGCTGAAAATGATGAGCAATTGATGGAATTATACCTTGACGGTTCAGATATTAGTGAAGAAGATTTGAAGGGTGGCATTCGACGTGCGACTATTTCAAATGCGATTACACCGGTTTTTACTGGATCTGCTTTGAAAGATAAAGGAGTCCAGCCTTTATTAGATGCCGTGGTGGAATATTTACCTTCTCCTTTGGATGTTCCTGCGATTATTGCTCAAGACAGTAAAGATCCAGAAAAAGAAATCCTTCGTAGTGCTTCTGATGAAGAACCAGTTACCGCTCTTGCATTTAAAGTTGTAGCGGATCCTTTTGTAGGAAGATTACTGTTCTTTAGAGTCTATTCAGGTGTCGTAGAATCTGGTGGTCAAGTCATGAACACCACGCGTAACAATCGTGAACGTTGGGGGCGCATTATGAAGATGCATGCTAATTCACGGGAGGAAGTAGATCGCGTGTATGCTGGAGAGATTGCGGCTGCGATAGGTTTAAAAGATACTTTTACTGGCGACACGTTGTGTGATCCTTCTAATCAAGTGATTCTGGAATCGATTACTTTCCCTGAACCAGTAATTGCTGTTGCAGTTGAACCAAAAACAAGAGATGACCAGAATAAACTGGGAACTGCGCTACAAAAATTGGGAGAAGAAGATCCTACTTTTCGAGTTCGTTATGACGATGAAACTGGACAAACAGTCATTTCTGGTATGGGTGAACTGCATTTAGAGGTAATAGTAGATCGTATGCGTCGAGAATATAGTGTGGAAGCTAGTACTGGTAGGCCTCAAGTCTCTTATCGCGAAACTATTCGTAAACCTGCTAAATCGGAAGGTCGTTTTGTACGTCAATCTGGTGGACGAGGGCAATATGGTCATTGTGTTTTAGAAGTTGAGCCACTTGAACCGGGAACAGGTTTCCAATTTGAAGATAAAACTGTGGGTGGCTCAATTCCAAGAGAGTATATTTCTGCAGTACGACGAGGTGTTCAAGGGGCGCTTTCAAATGGTATCAAGGCCGGATACCCAGTTGTTGATGTAGGCGTTAGAGTTGTAGACGGTTCCTATCATGACGTAGATTCTTCAGAAATGGCCTTTGAAACAGCCGGTTCT
>Ga0209992_10004775_pt1 | contig 10389 bp, 11 predicted proteins | sample 2SBtaG_2_FD_182564 | JGI IMG/M metagenome (GOLD analysis project Ga0209992, IMG submission 182564) | Deep subsurface microbial communities from Kolumbo volcano to uncover new lineages of life (NeLLi) - 2SBTROV12_ACTIVE470 metaG (SPAdes)... | ecosystem: Environmental > Aquatic > Marine >... | reverse complement strand
CAATCCTTAGATCATCAGCAATATCTTTTAATGAAACATCATTTGCACGTTCTAGGGCTTTCTCAACGGCCTGTATTTTAAACGATTGGGTAAATCGTGCTTTCATTTTATTTTCCTCTAATTAAAAATTAGAGACGACAACTATCCTGACACAGGGGGTTACTCGGAGATATGAGGCGATTGGTATTGCCCATGGAAGGCATGAAGAAAGGAGGAAGACCACCGAAGGTGAGTTACAGTTTGCCGGGGGAGATAAAGAATTAAGTCCCGTAGGGTGAGAGGCGGCACGGGACAACACCGGTTCGCCAGCCAAGGTACGGAGCAATGAAGGTCCAGCTTCTGGCGAACATATTGTACTTGTACTATAACGTGCCTTTTAAATGAGGACAACCTTGTTGTGCTGTTGTTAATTATCGGTTATGGTTGGGCTAACTTTGCTAATTGCGAAGGAGATAGGGTGCCCAACAGGGTACCCATGAGGGTTGTTATGCGGCTGTAACTATTTTATAACCTATTGTTTATAACCGTATTTTTTATTCTCTATTTTTTAGTTCGAATCCTCTCGGGGACGCCATTTACCGTGGTTTTTTTGCTCTTTATTAAGAGCGGATATATGCTGAAAACAAGAGGTTATATATTTTCCTTTTAGTATACCATTGAGCGATTATCAGTAAGAGTTAGGGCATCCTAAAGAATAGCTATAATGTGGATAAACATCTCTGGTAGTGTGTCAGTCCCTTATTGTGAGTGAATTATGTTACCTAGACCTAAAGCCGTTATTTTTGATCTTGACGGGACCTTATTAGATACCGAGCGACTATACAGCTTGGCAACGCAAGAAATTGTTGATCCTTATGGGAAAATATTCGATTTGACCCTTAAAAGAAAGGTGATGGGCGGCGATGCCCGCGTTGGAGCCGCTTTAGTAATTAATCGTCTTGACCTGCCACTAACGGTTAATGATTTTCTGAATAAAAGAGCCGTAATACTTAAAAAGTTATTTGCTAATTCTCAAGAAATAGTGGGTGCTGGGGATTTTTTAGCCGAACTCAGTAGTAAGGGAATTCCTCTCGCGTTAGCCACTAGTTCTAATCAGGCATTGTGTCAGTTGAAACTGAGTCGTCATCGTTGGAAAACACTTTTTAGTGAAATAGTTTGCGGCGATAATCCGGGGTTAAGCACCCCTAAACCTGCGCCTGATATTTTTCTGATGTGTGCACGTGCATTAAAGCAATCACCTTATAATTGTGTTGTTTTTGAAGATTCAATGAATGGGATAACAGCGGCAGTGTCGGCAGGGATGTCTGTGGTGGCTATTGAGAGCCCCTATGTTGCAACCGATGATCTGTCTGGAGCAGATGTGATAATAGAAAATTATCAACAGCACAGCCGCTTATTTGCACAGTGGGCATAATAACGGTTCCCAAATCACCAATACTGACCGAAGGCTGCTCGGTTTTGCTGTCATTTTCTATGGCGGATAGCAAATATCTTTTAAGGCCTCGGCATTTTTGAGTTTGAAAAAATAAAATCGGTAGCATTTTTAGAATGACTCTATCGGGAATAATGGCGTAGGAATTAACATTTAAATCAAATGACTCTAGCGATAATGATCTTGGTATAATTTTTAGTCGACTTGATTAAACATAAACTATGGCTGACAAAAATCTATTTAAAAATGAATCCGTTGTTGAATCATTAAAAGTACCCCCAAATTCAATTCAGGCCGAACAAGCTGTGTTGGGGGGCTTGATGCTCGATAACGAAGGTTGGGATAAGGTTGCGGAGCATGTGTCCGAGGAAGATTTCTACCGTAAAGAACACCGCTATATTTTTAGGGCGATTAGTCAATTAGCCGCGAAGATGGACCCTTTTGATGTAGTAACGGTTTCAGAAATGTTGGAAACTATGGGTGAAATCGATACGGTTGGCGGCTTGGCTTATGTCGGTATGTTGGCCAAGGATACACCCACGGCAGCTAATATAGACTCGTATGCGAAGATCGTTCGGGACCGTTCCGTACTCCGGCAACTAATTCATGTTGGGACGACTATTTCAAGCTCTGCATTTAATACGGAGGGTCAGGAAACTTCACAGTTATTAGAAAATGCTGAACGCCAAGTGTTTGAAATCGCCGAGCAACAGCAGCGTGGAAAAAGTGGTTTTATTCCAGTGCGTTCGTTACTGGCAAAAGCGGTTGATAAGATAGAAAGTCTTTATGAGCAAGATAATCCTATTACCGGAGTCAGCACCGGATTTACTGATTTTGATGAAATGACATCGGGACTGCAAGCCTCTGACTTGGTCATTGTTGCCGGCAGACCTTCAATGGGTAAGACAACCTTTGCGATGAATTTGGCAGAAAATGTTGCCATTAAGGCTAAAAAACCCGTTGCTGTTTTTAGTATGGAAATGCCAGGAGATCAGTTGGCGATGCGGATGATGTCTTCTTTAGGACGAATTGATCAGCATAAAGTACGGACGGGTAAGTTAGATGATGATGAATGGCCGAGAATGACATCAGCCATTAATTTATTGGCGGAAACACAATTGTTTATTGATGACACCGCTGCTTTGACGCCGACAGAAGTGCGCTCACGGTCACGGCGGTTAATGCGGGAACACGGTCAATTAGGGTTAATCGTTCTTGACTATTTACAATTGATGCAGTCACCGTCTAGCGGTGAAAATCGAGTCCAACAAATTTCAGATATTTCACGTAATTTGAAGGCATTGGCAAAAGAATTAAATGTTCCGGTAGTTGCACTGTCGCAGTTAAATCGAAATTTGGAGCAACGACCTAATAAACGTCCGGTGATGTCTGATTTAAGAGAGTCAGGCAGTATTGAGCAAGATGCGGATGTGATTGTCTTTATTTATCGTGATGAAGTTTACAATGAAGACAGCCCAGATAAAGGGGTGGCGGAAATTATTATTGGTAAGCAGCGTAATGGTCCGATTGGGACTTCTCGGCTAACGTTTTTGGGCCAATATACCCGATTTGAAAATTATACGGGGTACCAGTATGACAATGAGGACTATGAATGACCCCGGTAGCTTACGGGGTTTTGGATTTAGCTGCGCTGCGTCATAACTTAACAAGAGTTAGAGAGTATAGCGGAGGGGTTCGCGTTTTGGCCGTGATTAAGGCCAATGCTTATGGTCATGGGTTAATAACCGTGGCCAAGGCATTAGACGCGGCCGACGCCTTGGCCGTTGCACGGGTTCACGAAGCGATTGAGTTGAAGAAAGAAGGAATAACCCAACGTATCGTGGTGTTAGAAGGGTTTAGTTCGGTTGAAGAATTAAATGTTCTGGTTGAAAATGGATTTGAGGCGGTTGTGCACAATACTGAGCAACTCGCATGGTTGGAACATTGTTCTCAGGTTAGAGCGATTACCGTCTGGTTGAAGTTAGATACCGGTATGAATCGGTTAGGATTCAGCGCATGTGATTTCCACCAAGCCTATCATCATTTAGTTAATTGTTCAGTGGTTAAGCCGGCTATGGTATTGATGACCCATTTAGCCAATGCTGATTTGATTGACGATATGATGACAAGCCAGCAAATTAATCAATTTAATACTTCAGTGAATGGACTGAGCGGTGAAAAAAGTATTGCAAATTCAGCCGGTATTTTGGCTTGGAAGGATTCTTATGCGGATTGGGTGCGGCCTGGGTGTATGTTATTTGGAGTATCGCCTTTTTTGGGCAAGGATTCATGTGCTTTTAATCTTAAACCGGTGATGGGTTTTTATTCGCGTTTAATAGCGGTGAAAAGTGTTCAAAAAGGCGAGGCTATTGGTTATGGCGGGCAGTGGCGGTGTGAGAAAACAACCTTAATGGGCGTGGTCGGCGTGGGTTATGGCGATGGTTATCCGCGTCATGCACCATCAGGAACACCGGTTCTCGTTAATAAGACCCGAGTACCGTTAATTGGCCGCGTTTCAATGGATATGTTGACGGTTGATTTAGCTGATTGTCCCGATGCTGTAGTTGGTGACCCGGTTACCTTATGGGGTGTTGAGTCGTTACTGGTAGAAGAAATTGCAAAATACGCAAATACCATCCCTTACACTTTGTTGTGTGGCATTACCCAGCGGGTACAGTTCTTAAATGATGGGGATAGCTTATGTTAATTGACGGTTTTTTTATTATTTAAAATGGCTAAACAAAAAGTTATTTTCCAATGTACGGAATGTGGTTTCCGTTGTTCTAAATGGGCTGGTCAGTGCGCGGGGTGTGAGCAGTGGAATACGTTGGTTGAGGTGATTGATGAGGTATTGCCAACGGCAAGTCGATTTGCAGGTTTTGCCGGTAGGGCTGGGCAGCAAGGTGTTGTTAGCCTTTCTGAAGTCAGTGCCGATGAAATTTCCCGTTTTTCGAGCGGACTTGATGAGCTGGATCGTGTCTTAGGAGGTGGAATTGTGCCGGGTTCTGCCGTTTTGATTGGCGGGGACCCGGGGATAGGGAAGTCAACCTTATTATTGCAAGCGATGGTTGCATTAAGTCAGCAATTAAAGACTTTGTACATAACGGGGGAAGAATCTATTCAGCAGTTGAGTTTACGTTCTAAGCGGTTGTGTCTTAAGAGTGATAAGTTACGGGTGCTGTCTGAAACAGCAGTGACCCGGATTTTTTCAATTGCTCAAGAAATGCAGCCAAAGGTGATAGTGATTGATTCCATCCAAACCGTTTATTCCGATCAATTACAATCGGCACCCGGCGCAGTGGGACAAGTACGAGAATGTGCGGCACAATTAGTGCGCTTTGCTAAGCAAACGCAAACAACTATTTTTCTAGTTGGACATGTCACTAAAGACGGTGCATTAGCGGGTCCTCGGGTGCTTGAGCATATGGTTGATAGTGTGTTGTATTTTGAAGGTGATTCGGGGAGTCGGCATCGAATCATTCGGGCGATTAAAAATCGTTTTGGTGCTGTTAATGAACTCGGTGTTTTTGTAATGACTGAAACGGGTCTGCAAGAGGTTAAAAACCCATCGGCTATTTTTTTATCGCGGCATGAGAGCGAGGTTTCAGGTAGCGTTGTGACGGTTACGCGAGAAGGCAGTCGTCCCATGCTTGTTGAGGTTCAAGCCTTAGTGGATGAAAGCCATGGTAGTAATCCGCGGCGGGTTGCTTTGGGGATGGAGCAAAATAGGCTGGCAATGTTGTTAGCCGTATTGCATCGCCACGGCGGTATTTCAATGGTTAATCAAGATGTCTTTGTTAATGTGGTTGGAGGCGTTCGAATCACTGAGACGGCCGGTGACTTGGCCGTTTTGATGGCTATTTTGTCGAGCTTTCGGGCCAAACCTATCGCTAAGACCTGGATGGCATTTGGGGAGATAGGGCTGGCGGGGGAGATCAGGCCGGTACAAAATGGCGAAGAGCGGCTCCGTGAGGCGAGTAAGCAAGGATTTAATAAGGCTATTATCCCACGTGCAAACGCACCTAAGGTTTTAGATTCTGCTATTGATGTGGTGCTTGTTTCTACGCTTTCAGAAGCGTTAGCGGCGTTATCAGGCGATTAGTTTTTCGGGAGGAATTTGACTTGGGTGATCAGATTGCCATTACGTTTGATTATCTCTATGGTATGGCCGTGTAGGCGTAAACTGGTGCCTGGTTCTGGAATGGTTTCCATAAACTCAATAATGAGTCCGTTAAGAGTTTTAGGTCCTTCAGTTGGAAGCGACCATGCAGTAATACGATTTAATTCGCGGATGGTAATGGAGCCATCAACTTGACGACTACCGTCTTTATTAAGGACAACTTCCATCGGTTCGGCAGTAATTTCGCTGATTAATTCATGGAGTAAATCATATTGGGTTACCAGTCCTTGAACATCACCATATTCATCGACAACCAGTGCGAGTTCTAACTGTTCATTTTTGAAATTATGGATTTGGGTGTGGAGTGGCGTGGTATTGGGAATAAAATAAGGTTTAGTCAGATTTTTGCTAATTGTTTTATGACAAAAATCAGGGCTATACAAGTGAATGATAATGGTTCTTAATTGAATGATGCCAATAACTTTATCGATGCTTTTTTTATAAACAGGGAGTCTTGAGCTGGGCGACGTTTTTATTTGTTGAATGATGGCCTCCATGGGGTCTTCTAAATCAATGCCGTTAATTTCATTTCTAGGGGTCATGATATCTTCAACGGTTGCTGATTCTAAGTCCAAAATGCCTAAAAGCATTTTTTTATAACGTTCAGGCATGGCAGTATGAGCATCAGCCACAATACTTTTTAATTCTTCTGTGTCTAATTGCGTCTCGTTATTTGGATTGTTTTTGATGCCGAGTATCCGCAGTAACGAATTTGCAATCAAATTAATGACCCAGACTAAGGGGTAAAAGAGCTTGAGTAAAGGGGTATAAACCCAAGCAGCAAAAAAGGCAAGTGATTGTGGCTTTATAGTTGCGAGTGTTTTGGGTGTTACTTCTGCAAAAATTAAAATGATGGCTGTTAATAAGAGTGTTGCAAAGGCAATTCCTGATTCACCATAAAGCCGAAGGGCAATAAGGGTTGCAACAGAAGAGGCTAAGATATTTACAAAATTATTGCCGAGTAGAATTAAACCGATCAGGCGGTCAGGGCGGTTCAGTAACTTTTGTGTGCGTACTGCTCCGGGATGATTTTTTTTAGCTAAATGGCGAAGGCGGTAACGATTTATGGCCATCAGGGCTGTTTCAGAGCCTGAAAAGAAAGCGGAGAAAATGATTAAGGCAAAAAGCAGTGAAAAGAGATAACTCAGTGGTATGTCGTTCAAGGAAGTGATCTAGAAAAGTTAAGTTGTAGGCTAGTTTCTACGATCAGCAGTTTTTGTCAAGTTTATTGCTAATAAAAATTCAAATTGTTCAAGAAAGGGCGCGGTAAAGGTATAAATAAAGCGATTTAAGGCAAAAGCAGACGTTATGAAGATTTTGTTGACTAAAAGATGGATTCTCCAATGGTGCCGGGTAAAGGGGGTGTTGTGTCCTTGTTGGTGTTTATAGTACAATTGAATGTTTAACTTTTATCACCTTGCTCCATTGTTATTAATTGACGAGGGGCTCACAACCGAAAGGAGAAATAATGCGACATTATGAAATTGTCTTTTTAGTACACCCAGACCAAAGTGGTCAAGTGTCGGCAATGGTATCACGCTATACAGCTACAATAGAAGCTGCTTCAGGAACAGTTCATCGTTTAGAAGATTGGGGGCGACGCCATTTAGCATACCCTATTAAAAAAACTCACAAAGCACATTATGTGTTGATGAATGTTGAGTGCGATCAAGCCACACTTGAAGAATTAGAAAGTGGTTTTCGCTTTAATGATGCTATTTTAAGAAGTTTAACCTTGGTAAAAGATTCTGCTGTTACTGAGTCTTCACCTATTGCAAGTTTAATGGAAGTAGAGAAGAAAGAAACTTCGCGAACAACTGTGAGTGAAGAAGCGAGTGCTCCAGTTAAAGCTGAAAAACCCCAAGAATCTGTTGATAAAGAAGCACAGGACAAAACGAATGAGACCTAAAAATAATAAACCAAGAAGTAATAATTCACGGCAGATGAAGCGCAAAAGGTTTTGTCGTTTTTCATCAGAAGAAAATGTGGTCATCGATTACAAAGATTTGGATTTGTTGGGTGAATATATTACCGAGACCGGAAAAATAGTTCCAAGTCGTATCACCGGAACAGCGGCTAAATATCAACGTCAATTAGCGATCGCCGTTAAACGGGCGCGTTTTATTGCCTTGATTCCATACTGTGATGCACATAAATAAGTAACAGTCGCGTTTAAAAGGGAGACAGTTTGGTGTATTTTTTAGCTGAATATATGATGAAAGGGCGTATGCAAGCGGTATTAATTGCAACGACTTTTGCATTATTGTCTTTGTTGTTTCCGCCCATTACAGTACTGAGTTGCTGTGCTGTGGCGTTAGTGACATTGCGGAAAGGAGTTTTGGAAGGGCTGATTGTTTTACTGATAGCAGCGATGATTGGTGCGGTTTTCAGTATTTTTTTGGTAGACAATTTTTTGTTTGTTTTTGGTTATGGGTTATTGATATGGTTGCCGGTTTGGTTCATATCGGCGGTTCTTTTTGTGAGTCATAACTTAGCCCGGGCAATTGAAACAGCGGTGTTGTTGGGTGTGGTGTCGGTTATTGGTTTTTATGTATTAATGCCAGATCCCGCTTTATTTTGGGAAGCTATGTTGAAGAACCTCATCGAACCAATGTTATCTGAAACGAACAATCAAGATATTTCAATTGAGCAGTTAACTCTTTCCGTTGAGGAGTTTAGTCATTACATGACAGGTATGGTAGCGGCGAGTTATATTTCAGGGGTTTTGTTAAGTGTTATTTTGGCAAGATGGTGTCAGGCAATGTTGTATTACCGGGAAGGTTTTAAACAGGAGTTTCTGGCATTAAAGACCAATAGGCGCATCGCTACTACCCTAATTGTTATTGTTTCATGCGGTCTACTTGCCGAGGGAACAGTTGCGGAAATAGCTTGGAATATGATCGTTCCACTGTTTGTTTTGTATACGTTTATCGGAATGGCTATTTTTCATGTTTTGCTGACTGCAAAAAGTAATTCTCGAACGATGGTATCCCTTTTTTACGGTTTTATGTTTATGTTTAGTTTTATAACACCTCTTGTTTTTTTACCAGTAGCAATCACGGGTTTGAGTGATAGTTGGTTAAATATGAGAGAGAAAATTTTAAATCAAGCCAATGGCTAATAACATTGGTTTCTTAACTCTATGGATCATAGAGTAAAATTTGAGAGGTTAAGAAAATGGAAGTTATTCTTCTGGAAAAAATTGCTAATTTAGGGGCTTTAGGCGACCGTGTTTCAATTAAGTCGGGTTATGGGCGTAATTATTTAATTCCTCAGGGTAAAGCCGTTGCGGCAACGAAAGCAAAAATTGCTGAATTTGAGCAGCGTCGTGCTGAACTTGAGAAAAAAGAGGCTGATAAATTAGCGATTGAACAAGAACGTGCTGAGAAGTTATCAGTACTTGAGATTATAATTACCCAGAAAGCGGGTGAAGAAGGTCGACTATTTGGTTCGGTAGGTACACAAGATATTGCTGATGCTATGACTGCAGCAGGCGTTGAAGTTATGAAGCATGAAGTACGTTTACCGGATGGTGTTATCCGTCAAGTTGGTGATTACAACCTTGACATTAGTTTACATTCTGACGTTACTGTCAATATTGCAGTTAAAGTGGTTGCAGAATAATTAGCTAAATGATTATTGTTACCGGCGGTGCTGGTTTTATTGGTAGCAATATAATCTACGGGTTAAACCAGCGTGGTTTTGATGAGATTCTTGTTGTAGATAATTTAACCTTGGGTGTTAAATACAAGAATCTTGTCGACTGTGTTATCGCTGATTATATGGATAAGGATGTCTTTCTGGAGAAAATTCAGAAGGGTGACTTCGATAATACATCTATAACGGCAGTGTTTCATGAGGGCGCCTGTTCTGCGACAACGGAGTGGGACGGTCGCTACATGATGGCTAATAATTACCAGTATAGCCAGATCTTGCTCAATTTCTGTGAGCGCCAACAAATTCCTTTTATTTATGCATCAAGTGCAGCCGTTTACGGTGATATTCGTGACTTCAAAGAAGATCCAAGTTTTGAGTCACCTTTGAATGTATACGGTTATTCTAAATACCTATTTGACCAGTATATTCGACGTCAACAGGATAAATTAACGACCCAAGTTGTCGGATTGCGGTATTTTAATGTTTATGGCCCCAGAGAGAGTCATAAGGACAGTATGGCGAGTGTTGCTTATCATTTAAATAATCAACTGTTAGATGGTGGGTCAATACGTTTGTTTGAAGGATGTGACGGTTATAGCAACGGTGAACAACGGCGTGATTTTATTTATATCAATGATGTCGTGGCTGTGAACTTATGGTTCCTGGATAATCCGGATAAAAGTGGAATATTTAATGTAGGAACAGGCCGTAGTCAAACGTTTAATGAGGTTGCTCAGGCGGTCATTAATTTTCATGGTAGGGGAGCGTTAACCTATGTGCCTTTTCCTGAGCATTTAGTCGGCTGTTATCAAAGTTTTACCGAAGCTAATCTTGAGAACTTAAGGGCATCAGGTTGCGGTCATCAATTTATGAGTGTAGAAGACGGCGTCAGTGATTACCTCACATGGCTAAATCCTAAGTAGTCTCCTCTTTGAAGCAGGTAAATTTTGTGAAGTAATGCACTAACCTGTCCTTATTTAGGTTGTAAATTTCTCGATAGCGGTCTGAATACCGTTGACATCGAGTTGGCAAATTTCTAAGAGTTCTTCACGCGAGCCCTGATCAGTATAGCTGTCAGGCAATCCTAAGTTCAAGGTTGGCCGCAGTAATTTAATGGTTT
>Ga0209992_10004774_pt1 | contig 10389 bp, 19 predicted proteins | sample 2SBtaG_2_FD_182564 | JGI IMG/M metagenome (GOLD analysis project Ga0209992, IMG submission 182564) | Deep subsurface microbial communities from Kolumbo volcano to uncover new lineages of life (NeLLi) - 2SBTROV12_ACTIVE470 metaG (SPAdes)... | ecosystem: Environmental > Aquatic > Marine >... | reverse complement strand
CGGGAATGTTACTTCTCTCCCGTCATGTAGTGTCATCTCCGACTTCTTCAAGTTCAAAACCAATAATCGGTCTTGCTTTGTAACCGCCTCTTGAAGTAGTCTCTCCAAATCTTCTGCGGTTATGACTACTTCACCGGTCGCCTTGACTAAGGCTCGGGTGAACTTTTCACCATCCGACCGTAGGTTAGGGTATTTCTCCAAAACCTCGGGTGCTGGCTGAAGCCAAAGAGTGCAAGCGAAGTTATCTTCAAAGAAGAGGGTTAAACAACCCTTCACTTGATTTAGGCTGAAGCCTTGAATTATCCGTTCAAGACTTTCGCCAACTTTACCCTTCATGCACAACTCACGGATATTCTCCCAAGTTACTTCATTTTCTTCATTCTCCACCGGGCGGATAGGTTCGCCAAAGAGGTTCATTTGAACCCCCGGTTTGTTTTCACTCATCATCATTAGACCGATTACCATAGCAATCACGCCAATTACAATTTCCATCATGTTTTTCAATTCCCCCGAATTAGGTAGTTCCTTCAATTCTGTTAGAGGTCGGCCCCTCTTCGGTAATAATAGAGGGGCGGATTCCACCCTTAAACCCTTTCAAAGTAAATGCGAGTGGGGGCTTGATTCATACCAATTCTGCATTAAGTCGTTAAAGGTGGTGGGCTGACTTTTCATCCAAAGTCGTTTATTTGAATCCCCTACTACTTTGATAGTGGCCTTCACCACCCGAAATTGATTAACTAAAGAATAGTCACCCTTCATCCGAGCCTCGCCAAGTGAATAAGGTCTTGAAAATGGGTGGTTATGTTCATCCCGGCATATACTCACAAAATCCCCATTCAACTCGCAGAACTCTAACCAATTCATCGGCTGACAATCTAACTTTTCACATTCCCTATTATCGGGATTGCAGTTAGGGTCATGCCGACCGATGAAGAGGGATGCGTTACCCCGGGTCGTGGTTTTGGTTTTACCACTTTCAGTCTTAGCGATTATTGAATAAACGCCGCTCATTATAGCGAGTAAATCACCCCCACCTTTGGGCGTCTCTTCTTCCCACATTCCTAAATTACGACAGGATTCTAACGGTCGGTCGGGAATAACCAAATCGGGTCGGTCTTGAACTACTATCCCATCGGTGGCGACCGCATAGACGGGTGAATTAAGTCGAGCAAACTCGGCCATTCTCGCCCGGGTCGCTCCTGTAATAACAGCGCCCCATATCGGATTCCATAATTTACCGGGTTTTAGAAAGTCGTCTTTTTCAACTGTTTGAATTAACTTTCCATAAATTGAGTTCAAGCATACTTTACTAACCGCATATTTCGCTTTGTCAAAATCGGCAGTTCCCTTCTTTTTACCTTCGGCATATTTCACTTCATACCATCTATCAATAAAATCCCTCAAAGGATAGACGGCTCCCGGCTTAGGATAATGACAGCACCACCGGTCAATGAAAATCGTAGCGCCCCACTTTTGGAACTCAATTATCTCATCAGCGCAGAACCAGCCGGATATATTTCGTGGTGTCATAGTGCAATTCTTTGAACTCATCATCACCCCCGGATAAAGTTTCATTCCAGCCGGGAATTGAATTATACATTCAGCGAACCCCAATGAATATGGTTGTCTCTCTTCTAACCACTCATAGAATAAACGAGAATTAGTCTCATCACCTTCACTCCAATATCCAACCGTGAAATCCGGTAGGTGGGCCATAATATAGGGATATGCTGAAGCCAAATCAAACGCCCTAATTCCCGAGGTCTTTCCCGACCCTAAACACTCAAACCATCCACCCCGGTATGAGTTCCACGCCATCATAACAATTCTCCGATTGTTAGCCATCATATCATCAAGGGTCGGAATGTCCGAAGTGTCAAGAAGATTCCTTTCGGCGACCGAGGCGAGGGAATAAGGCATTATCATTCTAACTCCATTACCTTCAAACTCTTGAACTTTGAACCACGATAATTTCAAAGTGACTTCTGCATCAACTAATCCATATCGGATTATCTCTTCATAATTCTCCATCCGATAGTCAGCGTCATTAATTCGTGATGCGTCTATTGAATCTAATTTCATCTCATCAATTAATCCCTCATCAATCGCCTTTGATGATGCGACCTTCAATGAACAGCCATAAAATTGAGCCATATCAAACATTTCAACAACCCCCCTCCGTCTTAGTAAATCCTTAGAATCGGTGAACTCATAGAGTGAACCTAACGGTTTGAGTCTTAGATATTTGCGAGGGAGATAATGAAGGGCTACTAATTCACTCTCCTTCATATTTGGAGGGATTATGAAATTATTACCCTTCTTTTCTAATTTCACCAATTGATGAGTGAAAGCATTAACCACAGTATCGCCCGACTCAAGTAATTCATCAATCGCTTCATCACTCAATGACTTGATAATTGAAGAGGCGTCAAAAGTCATATTCCAAAAGTAAAGGTAGGGGTGGGTGATTCCTTTCACACCCCCACCCTTTCGCCATAATGAGCCGACTTCATTTGAAATCCATTTAATGAAAACTGAAAGGTTGAACGGATTTTCTTCATTGAACTCAATCCAATTGGATTTAACTTCATCACCTTCAAAATGGGCGAGAGTGAATAACCAAGCGTCACCATCAACGGTTTCAAAATCAGCGCCGGCAATATCATTCTTATTCATCAGCGAGGCGGCAGACTTTTTGCGACTTTGACGGCGATAACGAATATCGTCTTTTAGTGGTTCTATTTCCATAAAATCACACTTTGTCATATGCGCCTCTAAAGTTACCCCAATCCTCGGGGTCGTCAGTCTCTCGGGCTAAATCAAGGAGATATTCCCATTCTGCTATTTCCCCTTCGGTCACTTCTCCGTATCGCTCTAATTCCGCCTCAAACCGCTCCTCAGAAATTGAACCGTCTTCAAATGCTTCTTGAATCTCCTCCCTCTTTTCATCCCTCTTATTTATCATTGAATTAACAGTCATCTCTTTGAAAGCCTCATCATCAGCCATTATATCGTTATGAATATCATCCATCATCTCTTTGAAGTTTCTAACATCGCTCCCGGTAATGTTACCATCTAACCATTCGGTCACTTCTTCTTTACTCGCATCCAGCGCATCGGCTGTCGCTTCAATTGAGTTAAAATAATTCATCAGCGAATTAAGTCGGTTTTCAAATGACGCCATCTCTCATTCACCCCTTGATTCACAGCCGCAATCATTCTCCGACCACCATTCAAGGTCTATCCTATTCTCCAAATCAGTTACTCTCAATCCGCAATTCTTACATTCCGAGACTTCTTCATTCACAACCGGCACTTTCAATTTCATAGATTCAACACCATTCAATTTAGTTTTCAGTTCTATGATTTTCTGCAAATAAACTACCGCATCCATCAATTCTTCTTGTAGGTGATTCATCCAATCCAAAGGAGGGAGGTCGGCGTTCTGCATCGTAACTCCATATTTCACTCTCCCGACTTTGGCTCTTTCAAGCACCTTCTCACATACTCTCTCTTCAATTCCACTCATGTTTTCGGCCCTAACTCCCCGTCACGGTCGCAGACTTAAAGGATTACCACCAAGTCGGGTTTAACATGGCGAAAGTCTGCCCATGTTTGACTATTGCAGGTCATCAATGCACCCGACCGATATTTACAGACTATCCTTTTTGCGGAACTCATTTGAATCAACTAATCTATTCAATGGGTGGTAATTCATTCAAGCGAGGTCGGGTTCTAAGAACTTCATTCAGTTCGGTTGATGAATCGTTAATTCATGAAGCAATTGAAAAGTGGGAAAATGAGTTTTCAACTCTCATCAATACCGACCCGAATAATAATCATGAACTACTTATTGAAATCCTAAGACGGCGAGGTCGTATGACCGTCTCCGCTCTAACTGAATGCTTCAATGGTCGCCTTCAAACCCGATGTTCACCAACCCAAATAGGGCGGGCCATGACTTCTTTAGTTGAATCGGGATTAGTGATTAGGTCATCAACTAGGAGTAAAACGGTCACAGTTCACAAAACCACCACCTACGAATTATCCACCTAAAGCCGTTCATATACAACTAACCCCATTGATTAATCGGGGCGAGTGGTATGACTTCCGATGATTTTAACGGCCCTCCTTCGGCAGATACTCCCCTCGCCCCAACTATTCATGAAGCCTTTACCGACTTCGCTACTGTCGGGGTTCCAACTATCCTAACTTTACTTGATGCGATACATGATGACGATTCCGTTCAACTACCTAATGAAATGGAGACGATACTCTTCGGTATTTTAGGCACATATTGTCATTCCCTCCGAAGCGCATTCCTTCAAGGGTTCCCTCCGTCATTATGTCATCAAGTTTCAACTTTGGAAATCATGAGTAATGAGAGGGTGACTATGATGATTCAAACCGCTATGGAGTTCGGAACTAATGAGATGATAGCGGATAAATTAGGGCGTGGGGATAATGGCGAGATATGAAAAACATGAGACGGATGAAGGCAAATATCAATCAACCTTTGACGGATATGGACATGGCGAGGGTAATGGTAAAAGTCGGCAATCCATAAACCGGCATTTCAAAAAGAATGAGTCATTCTTAGAATCGGTCGTTGAATCGGTTACTGAATCGGTTGATGATACTTCAACCGAAAGTGATACCGTTCACAAATGGCGAACTGTTAATGATGAATCCCCCGGGGATTCAAAATTAAGTTCGTTACCATCCCCGGCCCGGTCAATGCTCAAGACTTTTTCAACCCCGGATAAGAAAAGGAGTAAAGCCGAAAAAGAAGTATTCCAAAAGAAGCAATCTAAAATGATTCGCTACTTCTTTTCGGGAGTTATTGACCCATTGACTTCGGCTTATTGTAGGGGTGTAATGGGTGAAAGAGGTCAAGGGTGGAATCTTGAAAGAACTGCCGAAGATTGGGAATTATTTGAGTCGGTAACTGAATCATGGATTGAATATCATGAGTTCAATATCCCGATGAACCCCGACCTATTGATGCTCGGCTGTCTCGGTTCATACTATGCCCCACCAATTTATCATGCTCACAAAAACCCAAGACCGGATAGGGTCGGGGTGTTTGGTAAAATTAAAGGTCGGTTCATCCGATGGCGGGCCAAGCGTAAAATGAAAAAGTTAGGAGTTGAAGAACTTGAGTGATTCAATTACAGCGTCAAGTTTTCTCGGTTCCGATACTACAAAACCGGCAGTTCGTCAAGTATTCGGAATATCGGGTTCGGGTAAAACTACATGGATGAGTGAACTTATCCGTAGGAGTTCTAAATCATCGGCGTTCTCGCCAATGTTCCGAATAGTCGTTTTTGATGTTAAGCATGAGGGATATGCTGAGGTCGGTAAAGTCGTTACCGATTGGAAAGGATTTCAAAAGTCAATCAAGAAAAACCGGGTGACGGTAATTCATCCACCCGACTTATTGGATGCGAGACTATTCCTTGATGAAGTGGTTGATTATCTATTCACCTTATCCGAGCGGATTAGTGGATTTGGCGCTTCGTTGATTCTTGAAGAATCATCAACCTTCATCAATTCAAATCCGAATGGAGTTCCCCCAAGTTTGAAGAGAATGGCGACTCAAGGTCGTTCCAAATCCTTGAGTTTAATTCTCTTGAATCAGCGAGCATTATCCTCAAAGTGGGTTGATACTCAAACTCAATCAATGGTGATATTTCGACTACCGATTCCCGATTGGGAATTGGTAAATCGGCGGTGGGGTTTTGATGGGATAGCGATTGATTCAAGGCTCAAGGAGTTGAAGTTCTCCTATGCGGTATTTGACTTAGAATCATTGGAAATCGGCTATTATCAACCGGTTGATATACAACCTACCCCATAAACAAATCATGGGATTAAGTAGTTCCTTCATGAATGGTGGGGCGGTCGCTTTAGCGGTCGGCTTGAATATCGCAATACTGAATGGGATTGTCGGTCGGTTCTCTAAGAGCGGACAGACAATGACTGAAATTGTAGCAGAAAAGTTGGGGGCGAACTGAATGGATAATGTCGGTGACTTCGTAGCGTGGGGATTAGGTATAGCCGTAGTCGGCGTATTAGCGGCCCCATTGTTCAATGCAGTTCAGTCAGTTTTGAAGGGAGAGTGATTTTCAATGGCTTATTCCGATTTAGTCTCAAGTGGTGAGACAGTAGTTGCAGATTCAGCGACTACCTACAACTTCGCTTTTGATTCGCCTATTAGTCAAGACTCTTCGCCCCATATCGTATTCATGGGATTCCAACTTGATGCAACGGCGGCGGCGGCTTTGGCTCCTATCGGCACAATTGGTAAGTTGATTACTTCGCTAAGAGTAAAAGTCGGTTCTAACATTTTGGTTGATTGGGATTCATCTATCGCTTATGAGAGTGGTTCCAGCGCAACTACTTCAGTTGCTCAACTTAGCGTTCTTGCTCAAACTTTAGGTGGCGAGGATTACTTTTGGGGTCAGCCCGATGCACAGGATAACGAACTATTGACCGGGATTTCATTCCCTGTCGGTCTTGATGCGACTAAGAGTCATCGGGTCAATGTAACAATTGGTTTTGATGATATGTCGGATTGGGTCGGCGCTGTCGGTGGATTGAATGCCGGTGGTGAACTGAATGTCTCTCTCGGATATGGAACGGCGACCGAAGCAACCATGATTGGAGCCGGTCAGCAATTCACTCATTCAGCGAGTGCTACGAGAGTGGTAACTATTCATGGTAAAACCGGATGGCAGATGCTCGGGGTTTTGATTTGTAACGATACCGAAACTGATGAGACAACTGAAATCCGAGTCAATAACGGACAATTCCGAGCCTTAAGGCCCGACCAATGGAGAACCCTTAATGGGCGAACTTCAAAGAATCCTATCCGAGCGATGGACACGCTAACGGCTGAAGCCAACACCAACCCTAACTATCTAACACGACAACCGGGAACTTTGTTTATGGATTTGAGGCGGATAACTGCCGGTTCATCCATTGATATTAGCGTTCAAACTTCGGCGGCTACAACCATCCGATATTATCCGGTATATGTTGCGGCAATTAATGCGAAATCCGGTAGCGGCCCAAAGCAGACTATTTCAAAAAGTCAATCAACTTCTTCAACCGTTGTGAATGAATCGTGATGGGGGAAACCCATCATGCCGAATGAAATAATTAGATTGACGGTTGGAACTACGCCGACCCCTCTTGATTTAGAGGGTGCGAAGCAGGTCGTTCTTCAAGCGTTAATGACTTCAGTTCAAATATCAACCGACCGGGGATTCTCGGATTATTTTACGATATTCCCGAATGATGGAACTGCCCCGATGGAGTTATCCATTGATAGTTCCGAATCACGGCTTTGGGTTCAAACCGCCGGGGGTTCTGCAATCCTCGAAGTTTGGGTGGTGAAATAAATGCCTAAAAAGTTAGGTGGGATTAGAAAAGCCCCAAAGTCATTCTTTAATCAATGGTTCTCACTTAGAGGGATTCCGATTCGTAAGTGGTGGGATGATGAAGTTCTATCTAAGTTCCTAAAGGGTGGTAAAAAATGAGTGATTCCGATAGAATTAACGAAATTGATTCACGCCTTAGAACCGTTGAAGGTGCGATAATTGAACTCGGGATTTTAAGCCGATGGATGAAAGTATTGGTTACGATTGTCGGTTTAGGTTTGGGCGTTGATGTTACAGGGTTCGGTGTTTGAATTGGCTGATGATTGGATGAAGCCTTTTCGTAAAATGAAAGAGGCCGTTAGCGAATTGAATCGCCCCATTACTGATATTACCAAATTAACTGAAGATAGGGAATGGAAGCGTAACAATGCTGAAAACTATCCTAATTATTTCGTATTAGACCAAGTAAATTATACGGTTGATGCGGTTAATATCCCTCAAGGATTTTATGTTGAAGTTATGCCGGTTAAACATTTAATGGGGCGACTCGGATTTAGGGATGGGTGTATTATTGACGGTCAAGCAGTTATCAATATATTCTATGGTAGTGGGATTGATTCTTCATTCACCCGTTTATTCTATGTGAATGGAACTATTGAAGTGATGGTCTATAATGAATCAACTGAAGAGAGGGAGACTTATGAAATCTCTTTTCTTGAAGATATTGAACAGTCATTGGATAACGCCGATGAATCCGATAAAGGGGTTATTGAAAATCCCTCATCGGTTGAATTGCAACTTGATATGCGGGATAGTAGTTCACCTAATCGTTGGGAGTTATCCTTAGACCGGGCGTATTGGGGTGATGAGTAAATGGCGATTTCAGCGAATGAAATAATCGTTGGCGGAGGGATTGCTTTCGTAGTTTGGAGACTTCTTGATTCCGATAATCAACCGACTTCAACTGATGACGGATTATTACCAATACCCGACCCCGATTCCTACGAATGGCGGAATGTTACCGAAGTCGGAACTAATACCGATGGGGTTACTTTCAGCGTTCAAGGGTTGTATGTCATTACGGATGAGGGAGTTGAAGAATCACCAAAAGCCGACCGCCACCTTTGGAGGGCGGTTCAAAGTGCGAATGGTGTATCAACTCCATTCTCCGGGCGTAATGAGTTCGGTGGTTTAGACGGTTCGGGATGGGGCGTTCCCTATGATGATGCTTTGACATCGGCTGAAAGTCGCTTCAATTCATCGGGTGGAACCGGGCCGATTAACCCAACTCCCGAAGAACCCGGATTCCCGGGCCTACCCGGAATACCCGAAGGTGGTTCACCACTAACACCACAATTCCCGGATTTAGGAGCCGGTTCATTTGAGGGGTTCAATTTAGGAGGCGCTTCAATTGGTGGAATATAATGAACTCGGGGCGACCTTTGAACAATTCATGAAAGGTCAGGTGGATGAGGGTTCAAACCCATTTTCAACTCGGATGATAGATGGCCCGACTTCATGGATTGAGAATGGTTCAACTTTGGATTTAGAAGTTAGTCGCTTCAATAGTGACAAGCCGAAGTTTGAGGTTAAAGTCAAGGTCGGTTATTTTGTTAATCTAAGATTCACTTCTTCAAAGTGGGGTCAATTTACTTCGTTAGTCAATGCGTTCCGTGATGAGGGATTCAATGATATTAGAATTGATGATTACAATACCGGGATAGGTGGTGATTCAGTCATGACCGTTAGACTCGCCCCGGCTGATACTTTAGAATTGGATTTCGGGATTAGCCCAAAGCCCCAAATGATTCTCAATCTAAGGAGAGAGGTTGAAATGGATGCCGGAGGGTATGAGGTTGTTGAAAATATGTCAAAGAGTGCTGATATTCAAATTGAATTATTGACAATAGACCATTACGCCGACCCGGGAACTAATCAAAATACTGACGAGGGAACGGTTGAAGGTGTTGGGGCTGATGATGTTACACCATTAGAACCGGAGAAGAACCCGGATAATGACCCTTCATTAGTTCCAACCGAAGATACACCGGAATATGAAATTGGGAATGGAGTAATTATTTTGATGATATTAGGAGCGGTGGCGGTTTTCATGGTGGTTCGGAATGAGTGAATATAATTCATTCATCGGGATAACCGCCGATGTTATGGGGCGAGGTCTGCTTTTGGCCCTACCGTTTATTTTGATATTCGCAGTTCTATTCTTGATTTTCAATGCAGTTCTAAGGGTGGTGATTTCATGAGTCGTTGGGTGTTCAAGGGATATGATGCTAAGACTGACGCACCCTTGACCCGGTATGGATTCCGGGTGGTATTAGATGATGAAGAACTTGAAAGAGTTGGGCAAAGAGTGGTTTATGATTGGTGGTTATTCCCTCGCTTGACTAAAGACGATTCACAAACTAAAGCGTATATATTCGCTGAAAAACTAAGTTCCAAATGGGAGCGGGAATATGGCGATTTGGTTAGAGTTCATGTTGAGAAGAATGGAAAGAGATTATTTGAGGTTGAATAATATGGCTAAGAAAACCCCTAACATGAATACATTGAGGAGATGGGCGAAGGATTTGGATATTCCTTTTACTAAAAGAACTTCAAAGAAGAGTTTGATTGAGAAAATTATGAGGGTGAAGTGAGGTTGATTGAATGGCGTTAATTGAAATTGATTTCGACCGTCTTACCGAATGGGTGAAAGGGATAGTGGTTCAATATGGTGATAACATTCTCGCCGTTGTTTTTGTTTTGGCTTTCGTATTTGCCGGAATTAATAGATTGGGTCGGGGTGGCGTTTGATGGTGAAAGAGAGGTATCGGAAGAGTGAGACCACCGGGAGATGGCTAAAGAAAAACCTTCACGGACAATTCACTATCGCCTTACCAAAGGGATTCAACCCAACTAAGTTTATCAAGAATAAACGGGAGTAAAATCCGGGGTGGTTCGGGGTGACTTCGGTCACTTCGGGCCACCCTCTTTTCAATTTTGGAAC
>Ga0209992_10004773_pt1 | contig 10389 bp, 19 predicted proteins | sample 2SBtaG_2_FD_182564 | JGI IMG/M metagenome (GOLD analysis project Ga0209992, IMG submission 182564) | Deep subsurface microbial communities from Kolumbo volcano to uncover new lineages of life (NeLLi) - 2SBTROV12_ACTIVE470 metaG (SPAdes)... | ecosystem: Environmental > Aquatic > Marine >... | reverse complement strand
GTCGAGATATGGAAAATGACGCTGCAATCTATAAGCAGTGGCGTAAAAAGCAAGACCAAAAAAAGAACGAAAGGAAAGAAAATGATAACTGCAAATGAGAGAGCCCAAGACGGGATAGACTTGTTCGAGATCAACGGCTCGCAGAGTTTTGAGATGGAAAACAAAACCCTGAAAATCTGTGCGGCTGAAGACGGAACAATATACCGTTCTGTTCGTGGCCTAGATGTCAGAGACGCAGACGGGAATACTGTTTTCAGTTTGTCATGGTCTGAAAGTGGTGTGTGTGGTACGCTACACGATGAAGAATTTACGGTAGAGATAACGGAGGAATTTTAAGATGCAAGAATATTTTGAATACCTAACTAATTTACGAGACGGTGGTTCCATGAATATGATGTGGGCACCAACTATGTTACAGGCCAATTTTGACTTAAGCGTGAAAGAATCGCGTGAAGTATTTAGCCAGTGGTGCGAATCACTAAGTGGAGGAAAAGAGTAATGCACTGGAAATCTTACGTCAAGTATTACATCAAGTATAAAGGAAATTGAAAATGAGCAGAAAAGTAAAAAGCCCAAGCGGGAACGAGTTCACAGTTCATAAATGGCTGATCACAAAAAACGGATGGGAATATTATATTTTAGATCCGCCGATTGAGGGTAACGCCTTCGGTGTTGTGATGGGACTACATCAAGAGATGGGCAGCTTCAACCTTGAAGAAGTCGCGCCGCATGTAATGATGACAGCAGAAGGTGACGACCTGTATGAGTTGGCACCGCCTCAAGAATGGGAGTGGGCATAATGATTCCACAATGGAAGATGAACGGTAAGGATATGCGATTCAATGGAGAGACTGAAATCGGAGTCGTGGAAGTGCGCGACCTATTCGATGACCTAGTGGTGACGCTATGGGTTGACCAAGAGGACAGCGGCAGTATAACCGTCAAGAGCTTAGGCGGTGTTGGCAATGGTCGCTACGATGTACAGGTGCTGTCTAGAGAGAAGCCGGTCGAGGAAGGCGAGGAGTGGAAAAATTAATCCCCTCCTGTGGGGGGTGAGGCTCCCCGGCCCCTTGCCCCCCAGTGGTGGGGTGTCTCTTGTCAACTAGGTTGACAACTGCAGAGATTGCGGGCGCTACAAAATAATCAGGTTTTTCTCGGAATTATCTAAAGGTTTGGGGTTGATCTGGTCGATAATATATAATAGAATGGAAAGGAGAACAATATGACATTCTTAATATTATTGATTGGTGCTTGTTTGGTTGGTTTACTTGGTGCGGAGGTTATGAACGCCCAATAAAAAACTTTGAAAAAATCCGGTTTTGCTCTTGACAACCGGCCAACTTTATGGTATAATAGGGTTATCTTAAACGAAAGGAAATAAGATGAGCTACTTCAAATTCAGACAAAACAATTCGTTCGGTCACTTCGTCGGGACTCCGTTGGTATTTGTTCAGGCAGATAATGCCGCCGATGCTAACAGCATTGCACAGGATCACGGTGTCTACTTCAACGGCGTAGCCGATGGCGTTGATTGTGATTGCTGTGGTGATCGTTGGTTTCGTGTATGCGATGACGACGCACAGGATCAGCCTTCGTCGTATGGTTACGGTGGTGCTGTTACTGTCTACAGCGACGGCGACAATTACATGGACTACGCTGGCGATACCCACGCCGTCAAAGTAATCCAATAAAATCACAAAAATTAATTTGACATACGTTTATCGTATGGTACAATATAAGAGTAACACAACGAAAGGTATAGACATGACTAAGAACATTGAACAATTAAAAGCTGAACTAGAAGCCGCCACGATGGAAGCCATTTGGATTCCAAACGACCTGTTACCAGAGCGTTACCAAGACGACCGTGAAGGTGGTCGAACGCTTGACCGTATTCAGGAAGTCTACGAACGTGAGGTAGAACCAAACTTAGAATACCAACGTATTCAAGCCGAGAAAGCGAAGCGAGTCGCTAAGTACGCCGCAGAGTATGCGGAGAGAGGCGAGTTTGATTACGACGTAGACCCTGACATGCAGTACAAGAATGAGCAATCATTCTGTAACGGGTTGATTCGTGGCGGCGTTCTAGACGCTGACGACTTCATGGAGTAGGATGCTAGAATTTCTAATTTGCATTGCGATTTTATACTGGTTGAATGATGACGAAACAAATTAAATTAACAATTAAGGCTAACGATATAAAGGTATCAACAGGCCACCAACAACACACAACGGGAACGGGAGCGCACGACAACCGCCCAAAAAGACAACGAACTAGACAGGCACAGCGTGCCGACTGGAGGAAAGAATGGTAAAGAAGTTTGAAGAATATTTATTTTGGTGCGGTGCTATCAGTATCGCAAGTTTTGGATCTTGGATTATTTGGGTGACACGATGAGAATGAGACGCATACACGCGGTACAACTCGCACGAGAGATGCAGAGACTGAAAAACAGCAAGGCGCCCCAACCTAAACCTAAGCGCCGCAATCTGCTCGACTTCCTACTCAGGCGGTAACCCCGCCGGTAGGGGGTGGGTAAAAAAACGGCGGGGAGTTTTTCGCTATTGAGACACGATCTCAACAAGAAAAGTTTTCTGGATTTTTCTAAAGTTCTCTGTTGACAATGACGATATATATAGTATACTGGTAGTATAAGACAGCAGCCCAGTCAAAGCCTTAGTAGCCCCTGTGAGTCCGGTGAATTATCGCGATTGAAATAGCGGCATTGGGACAGCATCGGTAAGACGGTGTAGGGTATAGGTGGTATGGCTTCCCACCCTGCTTGTCTTACCCCATCGACGCCAGTCAATATAGACAGGAATAGCCAGCCAGCGACAGCCGGCAAAAAAGTTCAAAAAAGATTAAAGATTCCACTTGACAACGCCGATAATAATAGTATAATAGAAGAGTAAACAACACTAACCCCATTAGGAGAATCGCAATGAAGATTCAAAAGACAGAGAAGCTCGCTCTGGATTACGGTAACGAGCTTTACGTCAACACTTACGTCTCAAGCTGGTCGGGCAACGTCGAACTGAAGTTCAATGACTACGCCTCTGACGCCTCAGAGCATCACTTAGTTCTCACGATGCCAATCGACAAGGCTCGTGCATTAGTCAACGAGCTAACTCAAGACCTAGCAAACTACGAAGCAGAAAAGGCTCGCAAAGCCGCAGAAGCAAAAGCAGAAGCAGAACAGGAGGTTACGGATGAGTAACACACTGAAGCCGATTGTGGGAGTCGGCACTAAACTCCCACAGGGTACAGTAGTATCCATCTCTAACGACGGCGTAGTCGTAGAGAAAAAAGGTAAGAAGTCAACGGTTGGCTTCAAACAAGTAGAGCAAACTATTGCAAAGGAGTAACTTATGTTTCCGCAATCACTACTCTCGCTACGCAAGGGCGATAAAATTTCTTGCAAGTACCCTAAGCACGGACGACGCAACATCTTGAAGCGTCACACCGGCACAGTCGAAAAAGTTAGCTCAGGTGCTAACGGGCTGTACGCAACCGTGCGAGCTGAAGCTGGACAGGTGCGTAACCTCAGCTACAGCAAGATAATTGACCCTCAAGTCAGTTAGGTTGTTGTCCCCTTTGTGGGTTGTTTGCTTGTGAGGGGGTAGGCGGGCTAGTCTCGCCTATCCCACACTTGCACCAACACCCCTCTCTCGGGGGAGGGGCAAAAAAACGGCGGGGCATTTTTCTCTTGTTGAGACCCATTCTCATTAAGAAAAAAAGATTGTATTTATCTGGGAAAGATTTAAAGTTTTGCTTGTAATGTAGCCGATATATATTATAATGGGAGATGTAAAGCAAACATATAGGAGACAATATAATGCTTAAAGACAATTCACATTTACTTAGGTCATTTCCTGAAGACCTTTCACGCTCAGGAGCCAACGGCACTGCCGACAAATCAGAAACCCTTTTTGATGAACACGTATATAATCTAGGTCATGAGGTATACATACCGCAGGCTGACAGAGGCATTGATAGAGTTGTAGTAACTCGTAACGGTTGCCGTAAAACAGTTCAGATTACAGCGGCGAATCAAAAACGGCATATAGCCGGTGGTGTTGGCTATCAAGTCAACAAATCTATTAAGAGAATACGGGAAGACGTTGATATACTTGCTATCTATGTAGACCACGACGAACTTATAGAAGTGAACCTGCCAACAATCGGCAAAGTGAATATACCAAAATCTCAGATTACTGGCGAAACTCCGCATACTTGGTTTTTATTGCCGAAAGAAGCAGTAGTCCATAAAAAAGCATGTAATTACTACAAATTCAAGTCTGCGGTATGGTATTTCAATATATCCAAGCTGAAGCAACCACTATTAGCCGCTCGTGAGAATTGGGCATTGCTAGAACGTAAGAGCATGACCGGAATACTGGAACAATTTGGCTTAGAAACCGGAAAAAAGATTGTAATTCCTTAAAGAATTCATTTGACATTGACGATATATATAGTATACTTAGAGTATAACAAACAGACAACTTCTTAGTTTTTTTTTGAAAGGGACATTTATATGTTCGATATTGGAAAGAGGGTTTCGTTCACCTACCTAAAGGACGCTCAAAGTTACATCACCAACGGATACCTGTTATCCGACCAAGTGAGTAACTCCCAACACTACACTGGTGTTGTGGAAGAAGTTCGTGACATCACGGACGAAACTTTGTCAAACGCCACTTGGCGGTATGGCAAGATTAAGGGTTCTCGCTCGCAGAACCTAGTAACCGTAAAACTCGATAACGGCGACGTTAAAAAGTTTTATGATGGATGGTCGCATGGTTGATTCTATGCAGTCCGTCAAATAGGTCTCCTTTCGTTGTGCCTGCCGGTTGGCATCGTGCTGACCGGTGGGCTATACGAAAAGAACACACACACACACACACACACACACACGAAAGGTTTATTATGGCATTTCCAACAATCAAAGATGTAACACTGTTAGCCGTTATTGAGAAGGCTATGCAGAACGATCCAACACACTACTGCGGGAAGTTCCTAGCGGAAAACCCCGAAACGGCAGAAACGATTTCCGCTTTTGCTGTTGAGATGGCTCGCAGTTGGTTCGAGTCTGAAGACACTGCGGAGATTGTAATGCAGAGTACGCTGTTGTCTTCTGTAATGTTCATGACCTATGAGATGGTCAAGGCTGAAGTCGAAGCCAAAGAGCTTGAGGAACAATGGGGCTGACGCCCCTCCCCTCGGGGGGTATGCAAAAAAAGGCGGGGCGTTTTTCCCTTGTTGAGACTGAGTATCATTAAGGATTTTTCTAAAGTTTTGCTTGACTTTGGTCGATAATATAGTATACTAGATGTATATGCTTAACACACGAAAGGAAAGCTATGACAGACATCGACCCCAATAAACGAGTTTACGTCTATTTCAATTTACACCGTAACGTGTTTAGTATCCGCCAATCTAATCGGGTTAAACGCCACGCAAAGCAGTTGTGCCTTAAGGACGTTCGTTATCTAGTTCAACCGGCAGGACGTGCCAAAGTTTTAGAGACAGGTGTGAAAAATGTTCACGCTGGATTGTCGGGTTACTTCGTTGACCGTGTTCCGGTTCCTGCTGTTAGTTTTGACGTTACCTATAATCCATTTAAGTATTCGACGTTTGTTGATGTTGAGGATAGGGAGCCGCAAGAATGGTCAGAGTATGCCTATCTAGAATGTGGTAGGGACTGGCGTAATATAGAAGCGATATTCACGCAAGAGTATTTTGAAAATGCTAAAGTTTGTGCTTGACATTGCCGATAAGTATAGTATAATAGTAGTATTCACACACAACGCAAAGGACACACAATGCTAAAATTCTCAAAAGCCAACGCCAAAACGCAAGCACTCGCCAACGATCCCGAACTAGCCGATTACCTCACTGACAAGCGTAAAATCTATTCGCTTGACCTACTAAGTGGCTACTCATGCCCACATGCAAAACAGTGTCTATCTAAGGCAGTCGTGCAGGACAACGGCAAGCGTAAAATCCGTGACGGCAAGCACACACAATTCCGCTGTTTCTCAGCGTCGCAAGAAGTACAGTATACCAACGTATACAATTCACGCAAACACAATTTCGACCTGTTGCGTAACTTGCACCATGACGATATGTTCTATATGATTGATGACTCACTACCAAAGGACGCTGGTATTGTACGCATCCACGTTGCAGGCGACTTCTTCAATCAGGAGTATATGCACGCATGGTATGCAGTAGCACTAAATAATCCTAGAACATTATTCTATGCCTACACGAAGTCATTGCGATATTGGTTAAGTGTTCGAGAGTTTCCCGAACTATGGAATTTCGTTTTGACAGCCTCATACGGTGGAACGCATGACCATCTGATTGACGAATTCAATCTACGTTCCGCTAAAGTCGTATTCAGTGAAGCGGAAGCGGCAGAGTTAGGTTTGGCGATTGACCACGACGATACACACGCAGCTAAGCCAACACTACGAGACGACAGTTTCGCACTACTCTTACACGGCACACAACCAAAGGACAGTGACGCATCCAAAGCCCTAAAAGCGTTAAAGGGCAAGGGAAGCTACTCACGCAACAAGAAGGGAGCAACTAGTATGATTGTTTAGTAATGAGGTATTGCCTATGTTAGAATTGATTGTCGCGTTCATCATTCTCGGTCTTATGGATGGAGGTGAGTCGCAATGACATACGAAGAATTGAAAAATTATTTGAACAGCTTGCCGGATAGTGACGATAGATTAAAGGATGACGTAACCGTTTGGGATGGACACTATAACGAGTTCTCATCAGTCGTAGACTTAATGACTCACACCGGCGACGATGTTTTGCATGACAATCATTTGTATTTCGCTTTTCAGTTAGACTGACTGGGTTCGCCGCCTTCGGGCGGCAACCCTTTACCTCAGTCCCTCTGTCGGGGGGTGGGTGAAAAAACGGCGGGGGTTTTTTTGCTGTTGAGACCGGATCTCAATAAGAAAAAAGTTTGGTTTTCTCTAAAGTTTAGGCTTGACATGGCCGATAATTATAGTATACTGTTAGTAAAGGGAAACGCATGAAAGACATCACTATACAGACTTATGACTGTGCCCACTGTAGCCACTCTGAACTTATCTCGTTTGATCGGAATGATTACGCACGATGGCAGAATGGTGAGTTAATTCAGTTGGCCTTAGATTATCTGACAGCTGATCAGCGGGAAATGATGATTTCCGCTACATGTAATAGATGTTTTTACGATTTTTTCTCTTGACAACCAGCTATACTATGGTACAATATTAGTATAACACAACAACTTTTAGGAGGTTCATTATGAACACGCATGTAAACGAAATTTCTTCAACTGTCCGTGACGCTTTCAACTTTGAGGTCGTCAAGCTACCGCTGTCTGGTGCGGACAATCACTACACGCCGTGGTACGGTCTATTCCGTGACGACGATGGCAAGTATGTTGGTAGTGGTTCTATCACTGAACGTTACGTTCCCCATAGCACTGACGACGTTTGCGCGTTAGTGGAAGCCGCCGCAAATGTATTTGAGGGTGACGTAAATCTTCAATGCCATTTTAACGATGGCCACTATGTATCAATCGCACCTAGCGATGACTATCGCCATTCCGTTTACGGGACGGACGATAACATTTTCGCGCGAATGGTTATATCATTCGGATTCGACAAGGAATCATGCGTTGCTAGTTTTGGCGGTTGGCGTGATGCTTGTGATAACTTAATGCTGCCTCGTATGGTGGAAGGTACTAGGGTTTCCATCCGACACACCCGTTCCCTACGTTCCAAGATGGACGATTTAATCGCCACGTTTGGACGTTTGGAACACGGATGGCAAAACCTTATTGCTATGGCTGACGAGATGCAAGCCCGCGAGGTACGTCTTGACGAGTTCCTTGACGCTATTTACGGGCAACCAACGCCTGAGCAGGTTGCACTGGCCAACACTGGCCAAAAGGTTCGTGGCGTCACAATCCATGAGAACCGCACCAAAGCTATCTTGAATCGTGTTATGCGTGAGCGATGGCAGACAGGTCGTCCGGCTCTTGGTTCTGATTTCCGTGTGTCCGCTTGGGAGGCTTACAACGCCATTCAAGGTCATGCACAGCACGATGCTACTAGACGGACTAGGCGTGGCAACACGATTACTAGATTCGACCGCATCCTGCTGGCAAGTAACGACAGTGCGGTATTGCAGGCTGAGAAGCTGGCACTGTCTGCCTAGCGAGCGTCCTTTCGTTGTGGCCGGCGGCGTCCCTAGTGGCGTCGTCGGTTTTTCAACTACCCCTCTGGGAGGGGGTGGGTAAAAAAACGCCCCCGCATTTTTCATGCCAAACCAACATACAAGATATAGTGTGTTATTAAAAAACCATTAAAGAAACCTTGCATAAATGTCGATATATGTTATACTGGTTATATGTACAGTACCATATATAGATTGAGGTATGAATGTCTTATTGATATTGAGACTCAGTATCATTAGTGCTTATTGAGATTCAGTCTCAACAGTGCGGCGCAGTGTCTCTGCCCATACATCCGTATAAAGTGATATAGTGAAAGCCAGCGGTTTTGGGCTGTGTACCGGCTGATCTATGCGAATCAAACATATATACTCATAGCCAGCGGATTTTACCATTTACAGGGGCGATGTCTCGCCTCAACACTACAGATCAACATATCTAACAACAGTCAGTGAAATTCCGAGATTTTTTAAAGTTTCTATTTGACACATGCCGATAATATGTTATGATATAGTATGGAAGGGATTTGTATTGGCTTAACCGTCCATATCAAGTGATTCATGTATAGCCAGCGAAAATAAGGATTCTTATAAGATGAAAGAAAATAGTTTAATTACTGCAGGAAATGTTATTACTACTGTATTATTAACTGTGGCGAGTGATCGTTTATATATAGACGAATCTCCGTTATTTTATGTAGTAGGGGCATGTAATGTGTTTTTATTAATTGGTGTACTTACACGTATTGTTAAATAAGGATATATAATTAAATATGGGTAAAGGTCAGAAAAAATGTCCAGAATGTGGTGTTATTAATGGGGCGCGCGCATATCAATGTAAAGAATGTGATTATGCGTTTCCAAATAAATATGGGAAGGTGCGTTATAGTAAGAGGCCAGTGCGTGATTGGCGCGATTTGAAACGAGGTGATTGTGTTCGTGTCGTTGGCGGGTCTGGTAGTTACTATGTGAGTCCGGAGACGGGAGAACGTACATATATGTCATCTAAGGGAAAGTATAAAGTACATTCTATTACTGGTGATGGTATAGTCGCATATGGTATTGGGAAGAATAATACTGGATGTCAATTTATATATATGGGTATACATAAACAATCTAATTTATGTGATAATCTATATAATGCCCCACATAAACTTGTGCGTATAAATGATCCGCGCCGCTAATTAGACCAAATAGTTAATTTATTCACGTTTTTTATAAAGAATGTGTTGCTAAATGGCCGAAATATAATATAATGAATCTCAGGAGGATATGATAATATGAACAAAGAAATCTTTAATGATGTTATGCGTGACCTATGGGGAGACGAGATTGATCTCTCAGAAGCGTGGGAAACGTATTCAGAGACTATGATGACTAAAGAACTGGGCGAACAGATGGATATTATGTTGTTGGAATCATTACCAGAGATGTCCACCAATAAACGTCTATTATGGAGAACACAATTATCTGAACAAGGTATTGAAATGACTCCTACACAAGTAGACCAATATATATCTATCATCGAACTTGCTTTAGAAATATAGGCTTTTTTATATTTATGCGCGTATTAATGTGCTTATTGTGAGTCAGCTAGGTTGAGAACAAAAATCCTACTATCCGTATATCTCTGTATATCTCTATTATGGTATATGTATGTATTATATATGTATACTGTATATATAGTGTTTAAGAATATATGAGCGTATGCCGTTACTTCCCCTACGCTGTGTATTATATAGTTAGAGTAAACCGTTGTAATTGGGCGCAAATCCCACAAATCAATATTAAAAAAGGAATTAAATGGGTATAAAATGAGAATTGGAATAATTTCAGGATATTTTAATCCGATACATACAGGACACCTAGATTATATAGAATCAGCTAACCAGAATTGTGATCTTCTGTACGTTATTGTGAACAGTGACAGGCAGGTAGAGATCAAGGGTAGCGAGCCTTTTATGGATGAAGAGAGTAGATTGAGAATTGTTAAAGCATTACAATCTGTAAACAGGGGATTGATCGCTAAGGACGATGATGGGACTGTGGTTAAGAGTATAGAATGGATTTATAATTGGAACAGAGATGATCCATTTGTTGATTCATTTGTATTTATGAACGGCGGTGACAGAGTTGCGGGC
>Ga0209992_10004772_pt1 | contig 10389 bp, 9 predicted proteins | sample 2SBtaG_2_FD_182564 | JGI IMG/M metagenome (GOLD analysis project Ga0209992, IMG submission 182564) | Deep subsurface microbial communities from Kolumbo volcano to uncover new lineages of life (NeLLi) - 2SBTROV12_ACTIVE470 metaG (SPAdes)... | ecosystem: Environmental > Aquatic > Marine > Volcanic... | reverse complement strand
TTATCCTTATCACTATCTCAATCCAAAAGACCATTAGTTTTTACATCAGTTAAAGGTCCATCTAAATCTTCTAAGAATCCATCAACTTCTTCAGTTCTCCTTTCTACAAACCCTCTACTCCTCAAAACTTCCATCTCAGCTAATTTTTCTGCCCTTATACTCTCAAAAGCTTCTTGGTCGTAAGGAAGAACCCCTCCATTTCTCCTATCTATTTGAGGCCTATACATAAAGTATAATACTTCAGGGAGATTTTCTCCGATTAAATTTCTATCCATAGATAATGAGAGTTCCTTAGTTCCATGTCCAGTACTTAGAGTTAATTGTCCAATAGCACTACTCCTATATCTGACTTTTTCCCCAAAAACCATATAAGGATTATCTAAACTATTAAAATATCTTAGCTCTCTATCTATATCTCTAGGCAACCCTCTAAATTCATAAAAATCTGCAATAAATGGGGTGTGGCTTTCTAGTTCAGGTTTTTCCAATCCACTAATCCTCTTCCCACAATTTCCAAGCTCAATTTCAGGGAGTAAGCTCCAAATACTCTCTAGTTCCCATCCCAATCTCTCATCTTTTCGAGATAAGTCTGTTTTACCAAACGGGAGAAATTTCATTAAATTTCATAAGAGAGGCCCTTAATAAGGATTATTGTGATTACTCTCTAATTTTCTTCCGCCTCAACAGTCGATTATACGAAATCGCAAACCGATGGGCTTCATCACGAATCTCTTGCAAAAGCTTCAAAGCCCTGCCCCTCTTATCCAACTCCAAAGAATTTTTCCGACCAGGCATAAAAATCTCCTCTTCCCTTTTCGCAATAGAAATTATTGGAATCTTCAAACCTAATTTCTCAAGTTCTTCTAAAGCAGAACTCAATTGACCCTTTCCTCCATCAATCAAAATCAAATTTGGAAAAGGCAAATTTTCAGTTTTTAACTTATAATATCTTCTCCGAACAACTTCCGCAATAGAAGCAAAATCATCCACTTGATTAACAGTTCTAATCCTATACCTCCTATAATTCTCTCTACTAGATTTCCCATCCCTAAATTGAACCATCGAACCAACAGTAGAAGTTCCAGAAAGATGCGAAATATCAAAACACTCAATTACTTTAGGATAATCATTGAGCTTCAACTTTTCCTGCAAATCATTTAATCTCTCGCTCTCTCCAAATAATTTCAATTCAATATTTCTTTTAACTAAATCCAAAAGTTTTCTTTTCTCACCCTTTAATGGAGAACTTAAATTAACCTTCCCGCCTTTTAATTTTTTAAGAAATTTATGAATAGAAGAGTCTACTTTTTCTGGAAAGATTATCTCCCTTGGAATTTCGTTATCAGAATAATACTGAACCAAAAATTCTTCTATAAAATCTTCTCTATATTCAAATTCAAAATCCTGTTTGTTTTCCAAAATCCCTTTCCGAGAATTAAATAACAACAAATAAACTTTATTCTTTTCAACAATCCAATTAATTATGTCTTCATCAAATTCAACTTGTCTCTCCATTTTTTGTCGCTCCCCTAAACTTCTAACCGCCTTAATTTGATTTTTAAATTCTAAAGCCCTTTCAAAATCTAATTTAGAAGATGCACTCTTCATTTTAATTTCTAGTTTTTTAATTAATTCTTTTGTTTTTCCTTGCAAGGCCATTCTAACAGAATTTACATCCTCCAAATATTCAGCCTCCAAGATTCTCTCACTACAAGGAGCAGAACAAAGCCCAATTGAATAACGAATACATTCCTTTTTAGGCAGTTTTTTACAAGTTCTAATCTTAAAAATTCGTCTAAGTGCTTCCAGAACATAATCTCTTGAAGTCCCAGAAACAAAAGGTCCAAAAAATTCACCCTCCCCATCTTTCTTACGAGCAATTAAAAGTCTTGGAATTTTTTCATTAGTAATCTTAATATAAGCATATCTTTTTGAGTCCTTCAAATCAATGTTATAGCGAGGACGATTTTTCTTAATCAAATTATTCTCTAGGATTAATGCCTCTACTTCATTATCCGTTATAAAAAAGTCAACCGAACTAACTTTTGAAACTAGAACATTGGTTTTTACATCAAGATGATTTTTAGAGAAATAACTCTTTACTCTTTTTTGAAGATTCTTTGCTTTTCCAACATACAAAATCTTCCCAAGACTATCTTTAAACAAATAACATCCAGGGTTCTTCGGAAGTTTTGAAGTATCTATCATCTCTTCAAAACTCCCTTCAAAAATTGCCCAGTATAACTATTTCCATTTTCAGAAACAACTTCAGGAGTTCCCTCTGCTACAATCTCTCCACCACCTTCCCCACCTTCGGGTCCAAGGTCAATTACATGGTCAGCATGTTTTATAACATCCAAATTATGTTCAATTACAATCATCGTGTTCCCTTTTTCTACAAGACCACCCATAACCTTTAGAAGCTTTCTTGTATCATGAAAATGAAGTCCAGTTGTTGGCTCATCCAATAAATAAAGGGTCCTTCCAGTTCCTCTTTTAGCCAACTCTCTCGTTAATTTTATCCTTTGACTCTCTCCTCCACTAAGAGTTGTAGAACTCTGTCCAAGTTTTATATACCCAAGACCTACTTGATTTAAAGTTTGTAATTTTGTCCGAATAGAGGGAATATTTTCAAAAAGAGTTAGAGCTTCCTCAACACTTAAATCAAGGACTTCCGCAATGTTTTTCCCGTTGTACATAACTTGGAGAGTTTCTTTATTATATCGGCTTCCTTTACATTCCTCACATTCAACATAAACATCAGGCAAGAAATTCATTTCTATTTTTATTGTTCCATCTCCCTGACATTTTTCACAACGACCACCCTTTACATTAAAAGAAAATCTCCCAGGATTATATCCTCTAACCTTCGCTTCAGTTATATTAGAAAAAATCTGCCGAATTTCATCAAAAACTTTAGTATAAGTTGCCGGATTACTCCGTGGAGTTCTTCCAATTGGTGATTGGTCTATTACAATAACTTTATCAATTAACCTTTCAGAATCAAAATCCAAACTCTTATGTTTTCCCGGAACGACTTTAGAATCTCTAGACAATTTTTTAACAACCCCTTTATACAAGATTTCATTAATCAAAGTTGATTTCCCAGAGCCAGAAACTCCCGTAACACAAGTTAAAACTTCTGCAGGAATTTTAACATTAATGTTTTTCAAATTATTCTCACTGCATCCTTTCAAATGAATAAACTTCTCAGATTTTCTTCTAGTTGTTGGAGTTTCAATTTCTAATTCTCCAGAAAGATATCTTCCAGTAATAGAATTTTTATTTTTCTCAATTTCCTTAGGAGTCCCTTTAGCAATTATTTCTCCCCCATGAATTCCAGCTCCAGGGCCCATATCAATAACATAATCCGATTCACGAATAGTCTCCTCATCATGTTCTACCACAATTAAAGTATTCCCCAAATCCCTCAAACGATGCAAAGTACCAATTAATTTTTTGTTATCTCTTTGATGAAGTCCAATGGAAGGCTCATCTAAAATATACATTACTCCCATTAAATTCGCACCAATCTGAGTTGCAAGACGAATTCTTTGAGCCTCTCCACCAGAAAGAGTTCCAGATTTTCTAGAAAGAGACAAATATCCAAGCCCAACACTAGTTAGAAAATTTAATCTCTCATTTATTTCTTTCAAAATTAATTTTGCAATTTCAAGCTCTTTTTTCTTAAAGGTAATATTCTTAAAAAATTCCTGACACCTCTCAATTGAAAGGTCAGTTAAATCTACAATAGATTTACCTTGGATTGTGACACTCAAAACTTTTTCTTTCAATCTTTTCCCATCACAAGTAGGGCAATGCCTACTTCTCATAAATTTTTCTAATTTTCTTCTTCTATAATCTGACTCTGTTTTTTTGTAAAGTCTAGATGACTGGGGAATCAACCCTTCCCATCCTTTTCCCATGTTCATTTGTGCACCATTCGACCATTTCCCCTGAATGGGTTTTGATGAGCCATAAAGTAAATTTTTTAATTGCTTAGATGAAAACTCTTTCAAAGGAGTCATTACATCAAACCCAAGAGAATTCCCAACAACTGCTAATTGCTGAATTCTCCAACTTCTATCCATCCCTCCATAAATACTAATTCCTCCATCAATAATACTAAGTTCTTTATTGGCAAGCAACAAATCGGGGTCAAATTCTGTTTTTACACCAAGACCATGACAGTCATGACAAGCACCAAAGGGACTATTAAACGAAAACATCCTTGGTTGAAGTTCTTCAAAAGAAAGGCCACATTTTGGACAAGCCATTTTAGAAGAATAGATTTTAGAAGTGTCTTTTTCACCTAAAACTTCAATCAAACCTTCTTCAGATTTTTTCACAGCCAACTCAACAGCCTCAGTCAAACGAGAATCCTCAATCACATCTACTCTATCAATTACAACTTCTATATCATGTTTTTTATAACGCTGCAAATTAACGGATTCATCAGTCCTTTGAATTTTTCCATTAACCCTCACCCTAGTGTATCCCTCTTTATTCAAATCCTTAATTAATTGTTCGTGCGTTCCCTTTTTTTGTTTAATAATCGGAGCCAATATAGTAATAGTCCCATCAAAATCTTCAGAAATTCTCTCACTTATCTTTTGGGGAGATGAAGATTCTATTACAACTTTATGCTCGGGACAATGAGGTGTCCCAACTCTAGCAAATAAAAGCCTAAGATAATCATAAATTTCAGTAGTAGTTCCAACAGTAGAGCGAGGATTCTTAGAAGTTGTTTTCTGTTCAATCGAAATCGCAGGACTAAGTCCATCAATTGTATCAACATCAGGCTTATTCATAAGACCCAAAAACTGCCGAGCATAAGCAGACAAACTTTCTACATACCTTCTTTGCCCCTCCGCATACAATGTATCAAAAGCCAAAGTAGATTTTCCAGACCCAGAAAGCCCAGTTATCACAATAAACTTCTCCCGCGGAAGCTCCACGCTAATATTTTGAAGGTTATGCTCTCTCGCTCCGACAATCTTTATATTCTTCATTTTAGATATCAACTAGATTAATTAAAGTAGAAATTACAATTTAAAGGGTTTTGCTTTGATTTTATAGTGAATAAAATGCTCCCACCGGGATTTTGCCCCTTGTGGGTACGCCTGTGGTGGAACACTACGGGTTCAAATTCCAGATGCTCCCACCGGGATTTGAACCCGGGTCGCCGCCGTGAAAGGGCGGTATCCTTGGCCACTAGACTATAGGAGCATAAAATAAAAAAGCAATTAGTGGCTTTTAAAGATTGCCCTTGAACTGAAGGGGTGAGAAATTTGCTCGAATTTTCTCCGCGAAGCAATTAGAAAATTTTAGAGTGAATTACGAAGAGGTGAATTGGCCACTAGACTATAGGAGCATAAAATAAAAAAGCAATTAGTGGCCTTTAAAGATTGTCATTAGGCTAAAAACCATATTTTAGTGCTACTCAAAGAAAGCAAATACAAACACATAAAAAGGACTTTTCATGCAAAAATATATGGTTAACAAACCTCAGATTAACGACTTGATTTTCAAGGAGCTAATAAAACGAGGATATTCTCTTGAAGGGAATACTCGAATCTGGAACATTGCCGATTCTAAACTTTGGTATTTAACACCTGATCAAGCACAAGGCTATTTGGACTTGGAAGGCTCAGAAAAATATAATCAAGCCGTTAGTGAAGAAATAGGGCAAAAATTAATTGAAGACAGGGCAGAAGAAATAATGAGGTGGGCAGATGGAGAGCCAATAAACGTCGTAGACCTTGGATGTGGAGATGGTAAAAAGGCTGCAGAGCTAATTAAGAAATTTAATAACAAATTAAAAGTAAGATATTGTCCAATAGACATTAGCAGTTACATGGTTCAAAAAGCCATAGAAACATTTTCTAAAGAAGACATAGCAGAAATCGTAGACTTTCAGTACAATATTTCTGATTTCGAAAATTTAGATAACATAATGCCTATGTTGAAAATAAAAGACTACAAAAAAAGTTTAATACTTCTTCTCGGGAATACCTTAGGGAACTTTGAGATAAACGAATTATTATACGAGATAAGAAGTTCAATGACCGGAAACGACATGCTTCTAATTGATACAGCGATAGAAGACGAAAAGGTTATGGAACGGACGGCATTACATTCAGAAAATGAAGCACTAAACAATTTCTTCAAACAAATGCCCTTGCAACTAGGTTTAACAGATGAAGATATAGAATATAACGCAAGATTCAAGAATCACAGGGTAGAATTCTTCTACACAATAAAAGAAGATAAAACTATTGAGTTCAACAATAGAAATGTAGTCTTCCATAAGGGAGACCAAATAATTGTAGCAGTAGCATATAAACACAATGAAGAAGATTTAAAATCCTACTTAGATATATACTTTAATAGTGTAAAAACTTTTTTCTCCAAAGATAGGTCTAAGGTAATAGCACTCTGCAAAAAGTAATCAAACAACAACTTTTTATATCTAATTTATTCAGTAATCTTGAGAGCCTATAGCTCAGCCAGGTTAGAGCGCTGGTCTTATATGAGTTGGATTCGTTAGAATGCAATCAAATCTTCACTCGAAGAAAGCCAGAGGTCCGGAGTTCAAATCTCCGTAGGCTCATGATTCGCCAAAGGAGATTTGAACGGAGGACACGTCCGGAGCGAAGAAATTGCTTTTCAAAAATAAATGTAATGATATTTTTTGGAATGTGATTTTCGAGTAGAATCTTTGCGGGCGTTACCTTATCACAACAATTTTTATATAGTTTGAAGTTTTTTGTAGGAGATGGACAAATTAATGAGCGCTTTAATTGGTGCAGTTGTAGTCTGTACGATGTTTATTTTTGTATTTGGAATTATCTGGGTTTTAATGAAGGCAGGAGGTTTTTAGGATGGCGAACGAAGTTTGGGCAACACAACAGATAAACCAAAATTTCTTTGAATTGAGTAAGGATATTAGAAGGCTCACAAAAGCGATAGATGGACATTCCAAGTCATCAAATAAACTTCAACTTTTTATAACAATTTTAACAGGAATCATGGCTATTGGAATTATTATTGGATTATTTATTTAGATAGTTTTTTATAGTTTTTTATTTGAAAATTATTATGGTAAATGAAATTCATGAGAGAAACTTAATACTCGCTGATGAATTGCTTCAACGTTCGGGAAGAGAGATTTTAGCTCTTTCATTAAATGATGATGGAAGATGGAGAGAGAATTATCGAACAGCAATGATTATTAAGAATCAGAAAATAAATGAAAGATTAGTGTGGGCAACATGGGCTGTTGCTATAGGAACGATTATTCTATCCACAATGTCAATTGGATTAACACTCTACTTCCAATATTTTAAGTAACCCCCAAAACCCTTAAAACCCTCCCCACTTTATCTAAACCATGTTATTAGGACTAGTAGGGAAACCATCCGCCGGAAAAAGCACATTCTTCAAGGCAGCAACGTTAGCAGACGTACTCATAGCATCCTACCCTTTCGCAACAATTGACCCAAATCACGGAATGGGATACGTTCGAGTAAAGGCCCTTTGTAAGGAACTAGATACAAAATGCAACCCTCGAACAGGGTTTTGCACGGGAGAGACAAGATTCGTCCCAGTAGAACTAATGGATGTCGCAGGGCTAGTCGAGGGAGCAAGCGAAGGAAAGGGACTAGGAAACAAATTCTTAGATAACCTTAGACAAGCAGATATGTTCATCCATATAGTAGATATTTCGGGGACGACAGACAAAGAAGGAAAAGAGGGAGAAGGAAACCCAATTGAAGATGTGAGAATGTTAGAAAACGAACTTAACAAATGGTATAAAGGAATCTTATCAAAAATATGGGATAAATTCTCTAGGACAGTTCAAAACACCAAACAGGATTTAGCAAAGGCCGTATCAGACCAATTTTCAGGATTAGGTGTAAAAGAAGATGATGTAAAGTCTACTCTAAACAAATTAAAACTTGACCCAGAAAAACCAGCAAGCTGGTCAGAAGATGATTTAACAAATTTTGCAAAAACCCTTCGCCATTTAACAAAACCAATGTTAATCGCAGCAAACAAAATAGACAAAATAGACTCAGAAGAAAATTTAAAGAAACTAAAAGAAGAATTCAAAGATTTACAAATCATTCCTTGTTCGGCAGACGCAGAACTCTCCCTTAGACAAGCAGCAAAAGCAGAGCTAATAGAATATACTCAAGGAGATTCAACTTTCAAGATAAACGAAGAAAAAACAAACAAAAAGCAAAAAGAAGCCCTACAATCAATCCAAAAAAATGTATTAGATAAATTCGGCTCAACTGGAGTCCAAGAAGTACTCGATAAATCTGTCTTTGAACTTCTAAAATACATAGCAATCTTTCCTGCAGGCTCAAAACTAGCAGACAGCAAGGGAAACGTCCTCCCAGATTGCTTCCTCCTTCCACAAAATTCAACTGCCCTAGACTTCGCATACTATCTCCATACAGATATCGGAGATAAGTTCGTAAAAGCAATAAATGTCCGAACAAAACAGGCAGTTGGAAAAGACCATCCATTAAACCACCGAGATGGTGTAGAGATAATGATTTCCTAATATCTTGAGTATTGGGCTCAACACTTGGACAAGTCTCAAGTATTTCGTACAGGAAAGAAGAATTTAGTAAGGCGTTGTGATTCTTTGACGCTGAGTTAGGTTTTGATACTATTTGCGGGGTTCATTTTATTTTAAATATTTTAGTAGAACAATTCATCAAAGAGATTAACAACTTATTAGATTCCCCATGAAGCGAAACGCCTTGACAAAGTCAGGCGTGAAGCCCCAAACTCAAAACATTTAAAAATTCCTTCCCCTTTACATTATTTTAATGAAGCTTAAACACATTATAGAATCCCAACAATTCGATAGAGATATTATCTTTAAGCTCTTTAAACGGGCTGATGAACTTCGAACATCGCAAGAACAAACTCTAAAAGGAAAAATTCTAACAACTTTATTCTACGAGCCATCCACAAGAACAAGACTTTCTTTTGAATCTGCAATGATTAGGCTAGGAGGGTCAGTAATGGGAACAGAAAGTGCAAAATTATTTTCATCAGTTTCGAAAGGAGAATCTTTAGAAGACAGCATTAGAGTAATCTCAGAATATTGTGATGCAATAGTTTTAAGACATAATGAAGAAGGTGCCGCAGAAAAAGCTTCAATTGTAAGTAGCGTCCCACTAATAAATGGAGGAGATGGAAAAGGGCAACATCCAACACAAACACTCTTAGACATCTACACAATTTATAGAGAACTAGGAAGATTAGATAATCTAAAAATAGCTATGGTAGGAGATTTAGCCTCTGGAAGAACAGTCAGGTCCCTCTGCTATATCCTCGGAAAGTTTGAAGGAATAGAAATAACATTTATCTCTCCAGGGAATCTAAGAATTGGAGAAGACATAAAAGAGTATCTGATAAAACATAATATTAAATTTTTTGAAAAAGATAATCTGGAAGAAATCCTCCCGAAAATGAATGTTATTTATATGACAAGAGTTCAAAAAGAGAGAATGTCCGAAGAGGACTACCTAAAAGCTAATGGAAATTTTAAGATAACGGAAAAAAGTTTAAAATTAATAAAACAAGATACAATTATCATGCACCCTCTCCCCCACATAGGGGAGATTAATCTTCCTTTAGATATAGAACAAACAGATAAGAGGGTAGCATATTTTAGACAGGCAGAGAATGGGTTATATATTAGGATGGCAATATTAGAGAGCCTAATAAATAACTAATATTTATAACCTCAAACTTCTTCTAACATACAAAAGATGGCAAGAATAAAATACACAGACGCTCCGGATATAAAAGAAATCTCGGAAGAAATAATAAAAACATTAGGATGGAATCATATCCATCTAGAGCATATAGCATTCATTCGAAGTTTTAATTCAAAAGCAAAAAGAACTATAGCCAGATGTCATGCTTTAGGTAAAGCAATGCAAATCGGAATGGGAAGGAAGAAAGGATTCTACCTGGTAGAAGTAATCTCAGAACAATTTGACAAACTACCAGAAGAAGAAAGAATGAAGGTCATCATTCATGAACTAATGCATATCCCCAAATCTTTTGGAGGAGGGTTCATACACCATGATAAGGTCCACGATGAGTCTGTTTCAAATATCTTCCAACATTATTGTAATCTAAAAAAACAACCAAAAAAAGAAGAATGGTTCTAAAAGAAATAACTTATTTTATCAATGGAAAGAAGAAAAAAATAAAAGTAAAAAAAGTAAATCCATTTTCCTCAGGGCTACTCTTCAGAAAAAAATCTCCCCCGTTATTGTTCACTCTTCCAAAAGAAATAAGATTTCCAATAACTTCAATATTCTGCAAACCATTTAAGGCAATTTGGTTAGATAA
>Ga0209992_10004769_pt1 | contig 10396 bp, 8 predicted proteins | sample 2SBtaG_2_FD_182564 | JGI IMG/M metagenome (GOLD analysis project Ga0209992, IMG submission 182564) | Deep subsurface microbial communities from Kolumbo volcano to uncover new lineages of life (NeLLi) - 2SBTROV12_ACTIVE470 metaG (SPAdes)... | ecosystem: Environmental > Aquatic > Marine > Volcanic... | reverse complement strand
CTGAGACTTGCAATAGTAGGTTGAGTTTGAAGATTTTCAAGCCATACAGAAAATTCTTTTAATTCTTCTTCTATGAGGTGTTCCGCTGCACCAATTTCTTGAGCACGTGCTTTACCATTTTCAGCAGCAATCTCCTGCAATGCCTCCATATCAAAATAAGTTACATTCGGTAAATCAGAGACTCGGGGTTCAACATCACGAGGTAACCCAATATCCATAATAAGTAAAGGTGTGTTTTGTCGAAGCTGTATCGTCTTGTTCATTTCTTCGAAATTGATAAGTGTGCCTGGTGCCCCTGTAGCCGTTATCACTACATCAACATCATTAATAACTTCCATCAAATTTGAATATTGCACCGCAATACCATCTAATTCTTTTGCCAAAGATTCAGCACGTGACTGAGTTCGGTTAGCCACATAAATTTGTGAGACATCTTGTTCAACTAAAGATTCAGCAATTAACCTTGCGGCCTCACCCGCTCCAATAATCAATACCTTAGCTTTTTGCAAGTCATTATGATGATCACGTATTTTTTGAACTGCAATAGAAGATACGGAAACTGAACGATGCCCAATACTAGTTTCTGATCGAACACGACGTCCTGCACGTATTGCACCGTGAAATAAACGTACCAGCATCGAATCATCTACACCTGAATCTGCGGCATGCGCAAAAGCAGTACGAACCTGTCCAAGTATTTCTGCTTCACCAATTACCAATGATTCTAAACCTGATGACACCCGATAAAGATGCCTTACAGCTGATTCTCCTTGATATATTCGGAAATAATCTTGAACTTCGGTTTCATTCATATGGGTTTCTTGCTGAAGATAAGTAGTTAATTGTTCAAGATTTTCAGTACCTGTTGTATAAAACTCAAGACGATTACATGTACTAATGATAGCGGTGGGACCTAGGTGTCGTTGAACACGTAGAAGAAGATCATCGAGTTCATTGTCAGCGACAGAAATCTTCTCTCTTACATCAAGTGAGGCCGTATGGTGATTAACAGTTGCAACTGACAGCATTATAGATCACCTGCATCCTCAGCCGATTGAGCACGATCTTTTAATGGCTCATCGATCTTCAAAGAATTAATTAACCTGTCTTTCGCTGAATCATATTGTCCTTGACGCAATAACTCCCTTAAATCTTCATCAATTGCCTGTTGCCATAACTCAGGCGCAATTCGATTAGGACATTCTTTACACAATAATGGTGGTGGAGTTTGCGTGAGATCACATTCACTTGCACATTCACGATCACGCTGACGCACCAAAATCCTTACTTCAGCCAAAAGATCTCCGAGAGACACCACTTCATCTGAAAGAAAAAGTTCCATCTGTGTACGTAGCCAACGAGCCAGAGCAGGACTACTTCCACCCGTAGATGTAGCAATTGCAATTTTGCCGCGCTTCGCCAACGATGGAAGAATAAAATCACAATTTGAAACATCATCAGCAGCATTAACCCAAATGCCTTTGGAGCGAGCTTCATCTGCAACTTGCTTATTTATCACTCCATTGTCAGTCGCCACCATAACAACTTCAAACCCATCAGTATCACCAGGTTCGAAACTTCTCTCATGCCAAATAGCTTGACCATTTTCTACATACTTCTGTACTTCAGGAATGAGATCAGGAGCAACAATCGTAACTTGAGCACCAGCATCGACCAACTTATGAATTTTTTCGTCGGCCACATTTCCTCCGCCAACCAATAAAACGGGGCGCTCTTCCATTTCCCAAAAAACAGGATAATAACCCACTAAAAATTACCTCCTGCTGTCATATCTCCTAAGTCAATACCATTACTTTCACACCACTGTTGGTAAGCAAGAGGAGAAATTTCAGATGGTTTAATTTCACTACGACCACCCCAAAAAACATTGGTATAACTGACTGGTATATTCAGTTCACTCAAATGATCATCAATGGCTTTTTTATGATCTAAGATCAATTGCTTATCAGTTCCATGAACCACGCCCATAACATTAACATTTTGGAATTCAGGACCACCTTCACGCCAATAAGCATGCGTCATAATATGGTGCCTACCCAATTCTTGACCTGCCTTAAGTTCCATGCCTTCAGGAACTGCCCAATGAAATAAAGCATTGTAGCGAGTGACCCTTTCACCATCAGCCGTAGGTTTCACATGCTCAAGAAAAGTGGAAAATCTTCCTATCAATCCTTTAGATTCAAGTTCATCTGCTGTGTCATAAAGTTCTTGAAGAGTAATTCCTATCTCATCAGCTCTTTGCTGCCATAAATCTTGTACCAATTCTGAAACTGCAAATTCACGTTTTAAAACTTCCATAATTTTCCATTGTTCTGATGTGAGAGGAATAATTTCGGTATCAATTACTCGCCCAGGATCTTCACTGCGTGACCCAGGGAGAATTTGTTTACGACGAGTATGACCTACCCCAAGAGCAAATAATTTCTTGGCAGGCATTAATCGATACGACTGTGCACCAACTTTTTCAGCAAGAAAATCAGCATGCTTTTCAAGTGAAAATTGTGGAGGTACTTTCAACGTCGTCCACAAACGATAACGTTCACCAGCAGAACCGACATCTGCAGTTCGAATTACAACATGCCCCGAAAAAGGATCTTCTTGGAACATATAATCGAATGCGCCATTCAATTTACTTTCCTCTAATTGCCATGCAACTAATGAACCACGGGCAAGACTGGTTGTAATCATAGTTTGACGCACTCGGCGTATAGTGCCTGATGCAAGCATTGCCTTAATACGATCTATAACAGTATCGACAGGGATTTCTGTAAGACGAGATATTTCTCCAAATGGATCTGTCTGAAAACCTGAAAGAAGATCCTCAGAAACTGACAATATTTTTTGATTGATCGGATCACTAATTGTCACTGGAATAGTCGTTCCTACCGCATTTTTCACTATTACTCTCCAGTATTTTTGGCGTCTTCAGAAATAGTATTCGATGAACCAAGCCCAATATGATTGATCAAATGATTTATTTCCATTCTTCGACATGTAAACATTGGGGTATCAAAATCAGTAAAATAAGTAGAATCTGAAACTCGTAAATCACGCACTAAAGCTAAAAATTGCCCTGGCGAATCTCCTTCAAAAGCTACTACAAATTCCTGATCATCTAATCCATAGGAATATGTAGTATTAATCTTAATTTCGGGATAAGCATGCCCTATGCGAATATGCTCAGCCATAGCCTTATTACGAAAAGTACTTGAAGATTGATACCAATCTTTGGTTTTTGCCATTGGGTAAACAAACAGCCAATCATTAACTCCACCATCTTCACGAAATCGATCTCTTTTCTCTATACCGTCAGTAAATTGATTTTGGTATTGAGAACGCATTGTCATTGAAAGAAAAGAGTGTGATTGTTCCAAACCCCAACTAAAATCATTATTCAATAACAAAGACTGCCAATTCATTATTTCTTCCAAATCATCAGAAACTTGCCAAACCAGGAAATCAGTATCTGCTCTAGTACCAACAGTGGAGTACACGCGCGTAAGCATTTTTTCAGAAGAAATATTTAACAAAGAGACTAACTCTGTACCCAAATCAGCACGCTCCTGAGAATCCAGTACACGTACAGAATGATGGAGTTTATAAAAATTAAACTTTACAAACTGTTTCCCATGAGGAGACTGTTGTGGTGGTGGCGCAGCCAAGGAGGCTTTTAGCCATGGAGGTTGACTCATCTTGTTGATAAACCTGCTTCTCTTACTCTTTCAAGACCATAATTCGATTCAAAAAGATGTTCAATTTTGCTCGCATGATCATCCGATATATCGGGGACATCAGCTGCCGTAGCAAATTCGTTTAATTGGTCGAAATCATAAATATTAGGAAAGGCACTCACAATTTGAGGTGAGCGCATCACATACTTCAATGCTGCTTGTCCTAAAGTGCGGTTACCTTCTGATGTTAGAAATCCAAGTTGATCAACTTTCTTGATACCATTTTCGAGCCATGCACGTGGTCGATGTTTTCTATGATCGTTAGGTCCAAATTGAGTATCCAAAGTATATTTTCCTTCGAGCATACCGCTTGAATGAGGAACTCTAACTAACAAAGATTTATTATGTTTTTCTGCACCATGAATTAGCTCCCGACCGGGATCAAGCTCTAAAGCATTGTAAATCATATAGACTATTTCGATTGGCAGGTGTTCAAGTGCATACATACCTTCATCAAGCCATCCAATTGCAGGACCGAGGGCTATACCAACCGATCTAATCTTTCCTTGAATACGAAATTTATCTAATAGCGTCCAAATATCATCACGCAAAAGATGTTCCATTCGGACATTATGCAATTGCCACAAATCTATACGATCAGTTGCAAGACGTTGTAATGAATTATGCAATGCACGTTCTATAAAATCAGGTTCGAAACAATGTTCAGCTGGTTGATGATCTTTTTTAGAACGATCTACTGATTCCCAGTCATAGCCAAATTTAGTACTGATAACAATTTTGTCTCTAGCAGCACCAGGGAATGCATGAGCAAGGATCTCTTCCCCTCGACCGCGACCATAAGTATCTGCAGTATCAATAAAGTTAATCCCCAAATCAACTGCACTTTGTAACATATCTACCGCTGCAGAATCAGAATAATCACCCCACCAGCCTGCAGTCAGTGTCCAAACACCAAATCCAACCTCAGAAACTTGAATATCTGTATTTGCAATGGTCCGATACTGCATTATGTCCTTCTTAAACTATCTCTTAGTGAACAATCGCTCGATTTGTCATCAACATCAACTGTTAGATTGGTAAGATATATATAGTTTTAAGTAGATTTTTTACTAAATTTACGAAGATTTCAGCAATTTAACACTAATTTTTGTGCTGTCTCTACATAATTATACAACTGGTGCCATACCACCGTCGACATTAATCGATGCCCCTGTAACATAACTGGCTTTATCAGATGCCAAGAAGCAAATTACATCACCTGCTTCACCTGCTTCTCCTATACGTCCTAGTGGTACTCGTGAACCCATATTGTCATAATATGCATCGAGATTGAGATTGGAATCTTCAGCTTGAGCTGTTGTAAACCTGCGTTCATGCTGACCTGCCTTGATCAATCCAATACAAACAGTATTGACCAATATATTATCTTTTGCCAAATCACGAGACATAGCTTTTGTCATGGCAATACCTGCAGCTCGAGAAAGGCTAGTGGGTAAAGAAGATGCGGCAGGAGCTTTTCCACCTCCAGTAGTAATATTGATAATTCGACCGCCACCTACAGTACGTAAATGAGGAATAACAGCCTGTGATGTGTAAAGAGCTCCATAAACTTTTAAGGTAATATCTGAAGTCAATGTATCTTTTGTCATAGCTTCGACAGGCATAGCAGAAGATGTACCTGCATTATTAACAAGAATATCTATACGCCCCCATTTTTCATAAATATGCGCTACAAATTGTTTTACAGCATTCTCATCAGTAACGTCACATACGTAGGGTTCCACTTCTCCTGATGCTTGCGATCGAATCTCTTCTGCAGCAGCTTCTAGTACATCTTCACGTCGAGCACATATAGCGACCTTTGCACCTTCACGGGCAAGAGAGAGTGCGGCGCCTTTACCAATACCGTCACTACCACCTGTCACTATCGCAACTTTACCTTGTAACCCTAAATCCATTTTCTACTCCATTTCTAAATACCTTTGATAATCTATATCAAATTAGTAATTTCACTTGCCAACATAATATCTTTATCCGTAATACCACCTGCGTCATGCGTAGATAAAGTAATAGAAACACGATTATAGACATTCCATATCTCTGGATGGTGATCTGCTTTCTCTGCAAGTACACCTATCTTAACTATGAAACTCAGAGCTTCAACAAAATTTGAAAAGATAAATTCATTCTTGATTTGGTTATCATGCACATGCCAATCGCTTAAATTAGATAAAGCTTTAGTAATTTCATTAGATGAAAGTAAATCCGACATTCAAACCTCCAATGTTCGTTATAATCAGAGTACAATAATTGAATACTTGCCTGAGAGTAATACTAAACCGAAACTATTGATAAGACTAAATAAGTAGGTAAACCATGGCAAACATTCTTTCAACTTTTGAATCACTACACTCTTCTTCAAAAAAATTAGCTGCGGAAGCTTCATTAGTATTCCCTTCAGGAGTAACGCATGACGCTCGAGCATTCGAACCTTTTCCCATTTACGTAGAAAAAGCTCAAGGTGCAAGAAAATGGGATGTCGATGGTAATGAAATCGTAGATTATATCGGTGGACATGGTTCGTTGCTGCTAGGTCACAATCACCCTGAAGTAATCGAAAATATCCAAAAAACCCTCCTCCGAGGTACGCATTTTGGATCATCACACGACTTAGAGGTTGCCTGGGGTCAACAAGTCCTCAAAATGGTGCCATGTGGAGAAAAATTACGATTCACAAGTTCAGGCACAGAAGCAACAATGATGGCATTGCGATTAGCACGCGCATATACCGGACGTGAAAAAATAGTGAAACTTAGTGACCATTTTCATGGTTGGCACGATATTGTGGTTGGCAAACAAAGCAATGATGAATCACAACCACAATCTTTAGGGGTGCCAGATAGCTTTTATGAGTCGCTGATAATTATAAAACCAAATGACATCGAAAACTTATCGGATGTTTTGGCAAAGAACGAAATAGCAGCTGTAATACTTGAACCAACAGGAGCGCATTGGGGAGAAGTACCACTCGATCCTGGATATTTACAAAAGGTAAGAGCACTTACAAAGGAAAATAATACTTTAATGATAATGGATGAGGTTATTACAGGTTTTCGAATGGCCCCAGGTGGAGCACAAGAATACTACAATGTACTGCCCGATCTCTCGACACATGCAAAAATCGTTGCAGGTGGTTTGCCAGGCGGATGTGTGACTGGACGTGAAGAAATAATCAATATCTTAGAAATGAACACTGGTGGCTCTAACCACAATTCACAACTACAAGATCGCGTTGCACACCAAGGTACTTACAATGCTAATCCTGTTTCAGCTGCTGCAGGACTTACAGCATTAAAAATTATCAGTACCGAAAATGTAAATGAACAAGCAAATTTAACAACAAAAAAACTTGTTAATGGATTGAATGATATTTTTCGTCAATCATCAGTACCAGGATCTGCATGGGGAATATCGAGCATGTGGCATTTTAATTTAGGCTATGAAGCACCATTCCCAAATAATGTAGAATGGGATGCAAAAGAAGCTCCTCGAGGTGTTCCTGACAAAAAATTAATGCAGGCGTTACGGTGGTCACTATTTAACCACGGAGTTGATTTGATGAGTCATGGTGGGATGGTTTCTGCCGCGCATGGAGACAAAGAAGTCGATGACACTCTTACAGGGTTCACCAATGCAATAGCTGATTTAAGATCAGAAAAATTATTGGCGTAGAAACTTGACTTCATAGCTATCAATTAATTTAGTAGAAAAAAAATAAATAATTAGACGTGGCGCAGTCCAACGAGTAGATTATCGACATTGATATCTCAAAATATGTAGAAGGAATGATCAGTGACAAAAAAACTCCCAACCAATCTGCGAGGATTAAAATCAAATAATTATCAATTACTACCTGTACGGGAAGAGTTAAGAAAGAATTTGATAACAAAACTACAGAATGGAGAGGAAATTTTCCCCGGTATAGTTGGTTATGAAAACACAGTGATTCCACAATTACAAAATGCCATTCTTTCCGGACAGGACATTATACTTCTAGGAGAACGTGGACAAGCAAAATCTCGAATTATAAGAAGCTTAACCACATTGTTCGATGAATGGACTCCAATTCTTGCTCATTGTGAAATACCGGAAAATCCTTTTTTCCCAATTTCACCACAAGGACATGAAATTATCGCTGAAGAAGGTGATCGTGCTGAAATCAACTGGATGCATCGAGATGAACGTTACGGTGAAAAACTAGCAACTCCTGATATTACAATTGCAGATCTCATTGGTGAAGTGGATCCTATAAAAGTAGCCGAGGGAAGATATCTTTCAGATTCACTAACTTTGCACTACGGATTAATCCCTCATACAAATAGAGGTATTTTTGCAATCAATGAATTGCCTGACCTCGCTGAAAGAATTCAAGTTGGGTTGTTAAACGCAATGGAGGAAAGAGATGTCCAAATTAGAGGGCATAAAGTACGCCTGCCTTTAGATGTCTTAATCGTTGCAACTGCAAACCCTGAAGACTACACAAATCGGGGTAGAATTATCACACCACTTAAGGATAGATATGGATCTCAAATTCGAACTCATTATCCTCAAAATATTGACCATGAAATCTCTATTATGGAACAGGAAGGTCAGATATTTAGCACAGAAGATTTCAATATAGAAATCCCTGACTATATGAAGCGGGTAATTGCAGAGATTACTCGTTTGGCGAGAAAATCTCCTGATGTAAACCAACGCTCTGGAGTTTCTGTCAGGGCATCAGTTGCAAATTATGAAGCGATACTTGCCAATTCACTTAGAAGATCTATCCGGCTGAAAGAAAAAAATGTCGCTCCACGAATTTCTGATTTACCTTTCGTTGTGCCATCTCTACAAGGAAAAGTGGAACTTGAAACTGTCGAAGACGGCAAAGACCAACAGATTATTGAAAGACTAATCCTTGGAGCAGTAGTTTCAATATTTAATGAAATTTTTGAGGAAGATGAATTGGAAGGCATAATAGAATCATTTAATTCTGGCCTTTCAGTACAAACTGGTGAATCAGAATCTATCGGAAGCTATACGGAAATTATTAAGAAAGTAAATGATCTTGAAGATTCTGTGCATCGATTAGTTGGAGAACAGTCTTCAGATGCAGTAAAAGCTTCAGCAACGGAATTTATTTTAGAAGGCCTACATCTAAACAAGAGATTGAATAAAGAAACATTATCTTCCCTAGGCGATTCTATCTATAAAGCATAATCACTGATCGGTAGGAAAATGGCATTAAAATACGAATATAGTGGCTGGGATGACTCCCAAGACTCTGATGCACCTTCTGCCGAAGAAATACTAGATAATCTTTCAGACGAACTGCTTAACTCTGGTAATTTACAGCAGGCACTTCAAAATCTGCTGCAACGCGGCCCGGGATCTGCTCAATCTGACCAGATGCAAGGATTACGAGATTTATTACAACAACTTCGACAGATGAGACGTGATCAACTCGACAAGTATGATCTTGGTAGTGTGATAGAAAATATTAATCAGACAGTGGAGGATATTTTAGAACTTGAAAAAAACACATTGAACGAAAGTATCAACGATCAAAGTGTTAGTAATAATACTGACGATGATGAGAATGCAGAATTTCAATCAATACTTGAAAATATTGCCACCAAAAAACAGAATTTCCTTGACCAATTACCACCTGACACAGCCGGACAAATTCAATCGTTAAAAAATTATGAATTCCTAAACCAACAAGCACAAAATGAATTCAACAATTTGCTAGAACAATTGAAAAGTTCTGCTGCAAGTTCATATTTCAAAGACACGTCTGAGCTTATAGATAATTTATCTGAAGATAAAATCTCTGAACTAAAAGACATGATCAAAGAACTCAATGACATGCTTGTAGAAAAAATGCGTGGTGGCAATCCTGACTTTGAATCATTTATGCAGAAATTTGGTGATATGTTTGGCAATTCTCCTCCTGAATCTTTAGAAGAATTAATTGCTGGAATGCACGAACAAATGAACGCTATGAATTCAATAATGGAATCATTGAGCCCAGAACAACAAATGGAATTGGAAGATTTACTCTCAAATCAATTAGGCGATGATGAATTAGATGCAGAATTCAAAGAGCTTGTTCAAAATCTAAATTTTTTAGGCCCAAAAGGAAACCGAGAAACCCGCTACCCTTTCCGTGGAAGTGAAGACCTCACTCTTGATTCAGCAATGTCAGTAATTTCAGAAATGCAAAATATCAATGCATTGGAAAGAGCCTTAGAAAACGCTCAACGCTCAGGAGATTTAGAACAAATTGATCTGGAGCAAATACAAGATTTATTGGGGGGAGAAGCAGTTGATATAATTGAAAATCTGAAAAAATTGCTCGAAACCCTTGAAGATGCAGGATATCTCCGTAAAGACGGAGATAAATGGGAACTTACGCCACGTGGTACAAGAACTATTGGACAAAATGCTCTGGTAGAAATTTACAGACAACTAAAAAATCAAAAAATTGGCAATCATCCAATCCCTGAATCAGGTCGACATGGTGAACGCTTAGAAGAATCTAAACCCTATGAATTTGGTGATCCTTTTCATCTTGATATGAGAAAAACGATAATGAATGCCATCGAACGAGAAGGAACTACATCCACACCTGTCAATTT
>Ga0209992_10004764_pt1 | contig 10405 bp, 9 predicted proteins | sample 2SBtaG_2_FD_182564 | JGI IMG/M metagenome (GOLD analysis project Ga0209992, IMG submission 182564) | Deep subsurface microbial communities from Kolumbo volcano to uncover new lineages of life (NeLLi) - 2SBTROV12_ACTIVE470 metaG (SPAdes)... | ecosystem: Environmental > Aquatic > Marine > Volcanic... | reverse complement strand
TGGTACAATCGCAGCCATGATTCTAGCAGTAGCAATTGTTTCAATAATTGCAGTATCTGCAAAATCAAGACTCAGCATTATGCCAAGATACTAAAATCACAACTTTTTTTCATTTTTTAATAGTAAAGGAAATATACAAACATGCATGAAATATTTTTATGAGTTCTAAAATTTTTTACAGCATTATATTTTTACTAGTAATTTCAACAGGTTCAATTTTTGCACAAGAATCTTTAATTTCAGTTCAAACAGATGACAAAAATTATGATGAAGGAGATACAATTGTTATTTCAGGACAAGTAACTACAGTAATTGGCAGCACTCCCATCACATTGCAACTATTCACTGAGGGAAATCTGGTAGAAATAGCACAAATTACAGTGGCTCAAGATGGAACCTATTCACATACAGTACTTGCAGAAGGTCCATTATGGAAAAAACAAGGAGAATACATAGTCAGAGTATCATATGGAGTAGGGAATATCGCAGAATCTGAATTTAGTTACATACCAGCATCAGAAGCAATTGTAAAAACAGAAACTTTTGATGTAAATGCTGGAAGTAAAGGAACATTTGATGTAGAGTATTCCATCAAAGGTGGCATAGTTAATGATATCATAGTAAATTCAAATAATTTCTCATTAGAAGTACTAATTGAAACAACTGATGATGGTTCAATCACATTAGATATGCCAAGAGAATTCATTGGTGCAGAAAAACAAGATGGAAAAGATGAGATGTTTATTATTTTAATTGATGGGATAAATGTTGCATATGAAGAATCAGCAGTATTTTCAGAATCAAGAGTAATAACAATTAATTTTGAACAAGATGATTCAAAAATTGAAATTATTGGCACATATGTAATTCCAGAATTTGGCACCATAGTAATGATGATTCTAATGATAGGAATAATGACAACAATTGTAATTACCAGAAATAAATTTCAAATTAAAATTTAATTATCAAAAGTAAAAGAATATTTTTCTTTAAAGGGTGAAACTGATCTTAATTCTTGAATTACTTTTTTTAGAGTATCAACTGTTTGTTCAATTTCTTGTTCATCATTAAATATCCCCATAGTTAATCGTAAAGAACCAGTAATTTGCTCAAGTGAAAATCCCATGGATTCTAAAACATGTGAGGCTTTTTGGGTATTAACAGAACATGCAGAACCAGTGGATGCAGCAATTCCATGTTCATCAAGTTTGATAATTAGATCTTCTCCATTGACTCCAAGAAATGTAAAATGAGCATTATTAGGTAATCTAGATTGAGTATGACCATTTAGTGTAACTTTGGGAATTTCATTAAAGATTTTTTCAACTAGAATGTCTCGGAGTTTTTCAGTATGAGTGATATTTTCAGAAAGATTGTTTTGTGCAATTTCACATGCTTTTCCAAATCCTACAATATTTGCAACATTTTCGGTTCCAGAGCGCAATCCATGTTCCTGACCACCACCTAAAATGACAGGATCAAGGGCGACACCATTTTTGATGTATAATGCACCTATTCCTTTAGGACCATAAAGTTTGTGAGAAGAGATAGACAGTAAATCTATGCCTAATTCCTTGACATTAATTGGTACTTTACCAACTGCTTGAACTGCATCAGTATGAAAAAGCACATTATGATTTGAGCAAATTTTTGTAATTTCTGAAATGGGTTGAATTGTACCAACCTCATTATTTCCAAACATTATTGAAACAAGGCAAGTTTTTTCAGAAATCATATTTTCAATATCTGCAGGATTTATCATTCCAAAACTATCAACAGAGATGTAATCTATATCAAATCCATTTTTAGATAATTTTTTACACGGTTCTAAAATTGCATCATGTTCAATTAAAGATGTTATAATTTTACTAGAAGGATTTTTCATGGCAACCCCATTTAATGCAGTATTGTTTGATTCAGTACCACCAGAAGTTATCAAAATTTCAGAAGGATCAGCATTAATTAATGATGCAATTTGTTTTCGTGCTTTTTCAATTGCTTTGTGAGCTAATCTACCATACCGATGTATTGAAGATGGATTGCCATATTGTTCTTTAAGATATGGCACCATTGCATCAAATACATCATCATGAATTTTTGTAGATGCAGCGTTATCCAGATATATCAATCTGTGATCACATTAATTTTTCCTGGTTTATACCCTTCTTGATCAATTTCAACTGTTGAAAATCCAATCATGTTTAATTTCTCAGTAATTTGTTTTAAAATTCCAGAATCAAATACAGAAATCATATCTTTATCAACTTCAATTTTTGCAGAACCATCATAATCGCGCACTCTAACTTGTTTTACATTTGTTAATTGTTTTACAATTGTCTCACCCAGTTCTATTCTAGTTAATCGTTCAGCAGTTACTCTCTGACCCCAAGGAATTCGTGATGCAAGACAAGAATTTGATGGTTTATCAAATACAGACAATCCAACGGATTTTGCAGCATCCCTAATTTCTGATTTTGAGAAATTGGTTTCCACCAAAGGACTTTTGATGTCATTTTGTTTTAATGCCTCAATTCCAGGCCTATAATCACCTAAATCATCAAGATTTGTACCATCAACAATAATTTTGACATTATGTTTTTTGGCTAATTCAATTAAATGATCTCCCAATTCTAATCTACAATGAAAACATCGATTAGAGTCATTTTTTGTAAATTCTGGATTTTCAAGTTCATCATAATCAAGTAAAAGTTGTTTTATTCCAATCTCTGAACAAATGTGTTTGGCAGTTTGTAATTCTTCTACAGATAGTGTTTTGTAATCAGCAGTAACAGCAATTGCAGAATCACCTAATTTTTGATATGCAGCATATGCAACAAGTGCACTATCAACTCCACCAGATAATGCAATCATTACTTTATTTTTACCCTCAAACCAATTTTCTAAATCATTAAGTTTACTCATTACAAATTCTCCAATTTTTCAATTTCTCGTCTCAAAAGCGAATCAGTTTCTTTTACTGATTTATTAATAGAGTTTGAGATATTTTTCAAATCATCAAATTCAATTTTAAAATCATTTTTTCCTTTAAATGATGATTTTTTGTAATGTACTTGAAATGATTGGTCATTTATGGTTAAAGAAATTTCGTGAGTTGAACGTGGGACAATAAATCTATTTGATTCAGAAATTCTTACCCCCAAAGTACCAGTTTCAAGTACTAGAGTATCAACTATTTCATCCATATTGGAATCGTTGCAAATTACTGAAACAAGATTAGTTGGTCTACCTTTCTTTGTAATTCCATGATAAATTGAAACATCTTTAGCTCCTTTTTCCATTATTTTTTCAATTAGATTTCCCAATATTTCTCCAGAAACATCATCAACATTTGTTTCAAGTATTTTAACAGAATCAATCTCAAAATTATTCTCAGTTCCTCTAACAATTTTTAATACGTTTGAAAAAGAATCAAATTCTTTTTGTCCTGCACCATAACCAATAGATTCAATCTTCATTGAAGGGTAAAAATCAATAGCAATATTTGTCAAAGATGCTAAAATACAGGCACCAGTTGGAGTGGTGAGTTCCTCATTTGAGTCATTTCCTTTAATTTTCAAATTAGAATTCTTAAAAATCTCAAGAATAGCACTTGCAGGATTTGACATGGTTCCATGTGAAAAAGTTACAGTACCACCACCCACAGAAATAGGCATGCATAGAATTTTCTCATCAAAGAATTTTAAATCATCCAAAGCAATAGTTATACCAATAATATCTACCAAAGTATCAACACTTGAGGCTTCATGAAAATGAACAGATTCTTCAGAAACTCCATGAATTTTTGATTCAGATGAAATCAAAGTATCTATGCATGATTCTGCAAAGATTTTTCCTTTTTTAGAAAGTTCAAGAAGATTAACAGAATCAATAATTGCTTTTTTGATTTCAGAGCCTTTTCGTTCATGTACATCTTCATCAATTTCTAAAATTAATTGAGTAGATTGAACTCCTTTTTTTTGTATTTTTTGAAAATCAATTTTTTTGATAGTGGAATTTGTAAGAAATTTTTCTGATTCTTTAATACCAGAAATTATTTTATTTTTATCAGCACCCAAATCTACCAATGAGCAAAGAAGCATATCTCCAGAAATTCCTGCAATTAAAGGATCAATTACAATAACCATGATTAAAAATTATCAAAAATGCTTATAAATTCGCCTAAAAATTAATGAATTTCATTAGATTTAATTATTGAAAATTTAGGATTAAATTTATGATTACAATAATTGGTTCTGGAAAAGTGGGCGGGGATGCTGCCTTATTTTCTGCATTAAAACGATTAGATGATCAAATTCTATTACTAGATGTTGCCAAAGGTCTCCCACAAGGTGAAGCCATGGATATCAATCACATGTTATCAGAGCAGGGTATCGATGTAGAAGTAAAAGGTTCTAATGATTTTGCAGATATGAAAGGATCAAACATAGTTGTAGTTGTTGCAGGTTCTGGAAGAAAACCAGGAATGACTAGAATGGATCTTTTGAAAATTAATGCAACAATTGTCAAAAGTGTAATTGAGAATGTTAAAAAATATGCTGATGACTCTATGATTATTCCAGTAACAAATCCACTAGATCCAATGGCATACATCACTCAAAAAGTATCGGGATTTGATAGAAGTAGAGTATTTGGCATGGGCGGAATGCTTGATTTATCACGATTCAGACAATTCATTCATGAAGCAACAGGACATTCTAGAGATTCAATTCGAGCTCTAGTTATCGGAGAACACGGAGAAAACATGTTACCATTACCTAGATTTTCATCAGTTTCAGGTATTCCATTATCAAACATACTTCCAAAAGAAAAATTAGATGAAATAGTTCTAAACACAAAACAAGTTGCAGCTAAAGTTATTGAATTAAAGGGCGCTACAGTTCATGCACCAGGAAATGCAATTTCTGCAATTGTAGAATCAGTGGTAAGAGATAGAAAACAAGTCATACCAGTTGCAACATATCTTGACGGTGAATACGGACATTCTGATGTAACAATTGGAGTTCCAGCAGTGATTGGAAAGAAAGGTGTAGAAAAAATTATTGAACTAGACCTAAATGATGATGAAAAACAAGTCTTTGATAAAGGAGTAGAAGGTGTGAAAAGCGCCATCTCAGGTATCGAGATCTAAGCATTTTTTTATCTAAACAAAGAAAAAAGATCATTGGAAATTCATGAGATTTTAGAATCATTAAAGAAAGGAAAAATTTCAGTTAATAGCGCAAAAAAACTTTTGTCACTTTATTCAATTGAGGAAATTGAAGGAATTGCAAAAATTGACATCAATAGAAGGAAAAGAAAAGGAATTCCAGAAGTTATTTTTGCAGAGACAAAAGAATTAGATGAAATTAAAAAAATTACTAAAAAGACAATAGAAAAAACAAATTCAGTTATCATATCAAGAATAAAAAAAGAAGATTATTCAAAAATTATGATTTTTGTAAAAAGATTAAAAATCAAAATAAAGACTGGGAAAAATTCATCAACAATATTACTATTTAAAAAACCAATAAAATTTCATGGTGGAAAAGTTGGAATAATTACTGCTGGAACATCAGATGTAGGGGTAGCAGAAGAATCAAGGCTGATGTGTGAGGCAATGAATTGTAAATGTATTACAAGTTATGATGTAGGGGTTGCAGGAATTCAAAGAGTATTTCCAGTATTAAAAAAAATGATCAAAGAAGATGTAGATTGCATTATAGTTGCTGCAGGAATGGAGGGTGCTTTGGCCACACTTGTCTCGACTTTGGTAGATATTCCAATAATTGGAATTCCAATATCAGTAGGATACGGATATGGAGGTAAAGGAATTACAGCACTAGCATCAATGCTTCAAAGTTGTTCATTGGGATTATCAGTAGTCAATATCGATAATGGAATTGCTGCAGGTGGAATTGCTGCAAATATTGCAAACAGAGCAATAAGAAAAAAATGAAATCCAAAAAAGAATTACATAAAACTCGTAAATGATATATAACATACATTGAGGAAATTGGGTAATTGGCTGGCAAACGTGTAGTACTAACTGCTGATCGTAGTTTAATGACAAATTATAGAGGAAATTTTCTTTATGGCTTTATTGCATGTGGACCTTATGAGGTTTTACCAGAATGGGTTTTTGATAAAGTATTTTGTCCTTCAGTTGAAACTGATCCAATAACAGGAGAAGTAAAGGTTGCACAAATTGGACTAAGAAGAATAGAGAGTTCTTTGATTCAAGGAGGATACAAAAAAGAGGATGTTTTCATGGCACATCCTGAAATGTTACAAAAATCAATTGGACCAGATACTAAAATTGTTGGAATCAATGTTATGGATCCATTAGGAATGGCACCAGTTACTACAACAATGTCACCTGAAAAATTATCATATGTTGCAATGAAGTTTAAAAAAATGTGTGCAAGTATTATTCAACTCAAAAAGAAATATGATTTCAAAGTAGTTGTAGGTGGAAATGGTGCATGGGAATTAGCAAAATCAGATAGAATGAAGATTCATGGAATAGATACAGTAGTTGTAGGTGAAGCTGATGAATTAGCAGTTGACTTGTTCCAAGATTTAGAAAAAGGTGATGCTCCAGAACTAATGCATTGCTTTGTTAGAAATCTTGAAAATATTCCAACCATTGAAGGTCCTACAATTAATTCTCTAATTGAGGCAATGAGAGGATGTGGACGTGGTTGTGACTTTTGTGATGTGAATAAAAGATCAAAGAAAGATTTACCATTAGAGAGATTACAATATGAAGCAAAAACCAATTTGGATTATGGTTTTGATTCAATTTGGTTGCATTCAGATGAAATGTTACTTTATGGCTGTGACAATAGAGACTTTATTCCAAACAGAGACGCCATTGTTGATTTATGGAAAGGACTCAAAGGACTAGGTGCAAACTTTATTGGAACTACGCATATGACATTTTCAGCAGTTGCAGCAGATCCTACATTAATGCAACAAATTTCACATGTAAATGGTCAAGATAAATCAGGAAGATGGCTTGCAACTAATTTAGGAATTGAGACAGTTTCACCGGCAATGGTAAAAAAACATCTTGGTGTAAAAACAAGACCATTCTCAACTGATGAATGGGGAAGTGTTGTAAGAGAAGGTGCAAAGATTCTAAATGATAATCATTGGTTCCCAGCAGCTACAATCATTATAGGATGGCCTGATGAAACTCCAGATGATGTTCAATATACAATTGACATGATGAGTGACTTTAGAGAGATGGACTTTAGAGGATTAGTTGCACCATTACTCTATCAAGACTTTAGTGAAAAGAATTCAATGCATTTTGGAAATTTGAATGAAGCTCAATTTACACTATTTTGGAAATGTTGGGAAAACAATATGCGAGTCATTAATGATATCATTCCAATTATTCTTAGAAATAAGACATATGGACCGCCAATGAAAGTTTTCATGTACGGAATCCTCAAAGCAGGAACTTGGGCAATAATGAGATATCTCAGAGGTTTATGTAAAGACCTCTTTAATGGTAGAACACCTGATCAAATTCTTGACAAATATGCAAGAAGTAGATCTGTGACTTCTCCAAAAATGCAAATAAAGAAATTATAGATTTTCCATAGCAGTATCTGCTATTGTGTTTCTTTTTGGAGTAATTGAAACAAAGTAAACTTTGTCTGCTCTCTCAATTCCTTCAACTTTTTTATAAGATTTTGATGCAACATCAAATTCATAAATTCCAGATTCAAGTGAACCTTTTGCATAAAGCATAAGATATGATTCACCAGTTGTAGGACTAAGTGGGATAAATGACATGATGTGTCCTTTGTAAGAATTAATCGGCATTGTATTTTTCATAGGCGGAGCTGCTGATGCCATATACATAAAAAAATCCTCAATAGTTTCAAATTCTTCATATTCAACATGCATGAAATAGCAACATGTGCTTCAGTATAATAACCTACTAGAATAAGGAATTGTATTATTTTCTTGATTTGAAATGCTTGTAGGATTTAACTCCAATTAATGCAGGTGCTGCAATATACATTCCCAAGTTTAGCATTATGACAGAAATTCCCAATCCCAAAACTTCAGTTTCTGAACCACTATCAGCCAAAGTCATTATTGATAATGTGGAAACCATTGGTGTGATAAATGCTCTAACTGCTTCTTGGAACATTGGGTTTTCTCGTTCCATATCAGCAATTGTTGGTGAGAATGAATAATACAATTGATTAAATCCTGTCATAAATGATGTTCCAGATTCTGTACTCATTACAGTGTTATCTCTAATTTCTCTCAAGAATTGAACTTGAGGTGCTAGTTCTGTTCCATAAGCTGCAGTAGCAATTAGACATCCACCACCACTCTTTGGTGTTGGTTCTGTAGTTTTAATTACTTGACACATTCCATTTACTAATTCTGTTCCGGCACCACATGTTGGTTCAGGTTCTGGTGTTGGTTCAGGTTCTGGTGTTGGTTCAGGTTCTGGTGTTGGTTCAGGTTCTGGTGTTGGTTCAGGTTCTGGTGTTGGTTCAGGTTCTGGTGTTGGTTCAGGTTCTGGTGTGGTAGAACCTTCAGCAGTAAAAACAAAAGTACTTGTAATTTTTTGAGCTCCATATTGAGCACGAATTTCATAATCACCACTGATATTCATTGTACCACCAGCTTTTAGAGTAGTAGTATAACTGCCATCAGAACTAGGAATCACTTGAGCAATTGTTACAATATTTCCATCAGGACTAACAACTACAATAGTTACTGATTGTGAATATTCTGCTAGAGTTTTAATTGAACCAGAAATTGTAATGGAGTCACCACTTGCATAGGATGGCAAATCAGATGTTACAGATAATGGTAAAACAGGAGCTTCTTGAGCATATACTGCACCAGATAAACCATAAGATAGAATTGAAATTGATAATAATACAAATGCAAAGTACCCCATTGACTTCATTTTCATTTTGATTCATGGTTTTGAGTATTTATGTTTTCAATGAAACAAAAATTGACTATATTATATGAGAATGATACCTTTTTTGACCAAGTATTGGATCGATTTTACAAAGTCTTCATCAGGAATTTTATTATCTGCCCACCATTTTGCATTATTTTTTATCCAATCAGGAATTTCTTGCTCAGACCCATCCATATCAGAAGGTGAAACAGAAATTATTCCAATATCTATCAGATGTTTAATTCCAGAAATAAATTCTTTATCAGATATACTATCTGAAGACCACCATTTTGCATTATTTTTTATCCAATCAGGAATTTTTTCAGAAATTACAATAAATGATAAAGTTCCAAGATTTTGATCATCATAAGAGAGTTGAAGAAAATAGGTTCCAGGTAAAGAATCAGAATTTACAGTGAAAATTGATTTGTAACTCCCACTAGTAGTAAGTGATGCACCAAAGTTTTGATTTGTTCCATCAGGATTTGTAAGAATTATCGATAAAGGAATTCCACGTTTTTGATTTTCAATACTGCCAGACAAAATTATTTCTGCAGTTAAACCAATTCCAGGGAGTGTGATTTTATCTTGACTTAATTTTGCAGGACTAGAAAATGTGACAGTAGTTTTTGAGCTAAGTAAACTGAAAATATTTTCATTTCCAGAAGCATCACGTGAATCATAATAACGTGCATCAAGACTACCACCTGCAGTAGAAACTAGTTTGGAGCCCGTTTTATCACAAATTTGAGAAGGCATCTTAAAGACACCTTCAAAGATTCCAGTACTTGGCCCTGTTTCTATTAGAGAAAATCCTGTCGAGGCCAAACCTCCATGTTCAACACCATTAATTGTACAACGTTTGTATCGAATGTCTTTGAGTTTTACCTCTAAGAGAATTTCCCCATTTTGTCCTACAGTATCTACATTTTCAGAATTGGAATCATTAATTGTTTGATAGCTTTCTATTGTGTCACTTTTCAAATTGAGATCAGAGTCTTTTAGAATAATCGTCACTGGTTGTCCAAATCGATATGTAGATGATGTAGTTGAAACCATTCCTGAATTAGTAGCAACATCAGTTTTGATAGAAGTTGTTGTAGTTACACCAGATGAATCTAAATCAGAATAGGATAAAGAAATTCCTTCATCATCAATTAATTTATCAGTGATTATTATTTTTATTTCATTATCAATTGTCTGAATAGTTTGAATAAAATCAGGATCTAAAATGTTTAATTGATTTGTCACAGCATATTCAAAAGTTCCATCAAAGATTGAAGAGTTGTCTTGTGTTTCTTCTAATTCAAAACGATAAATTGAATTGTTAATACTATCATTATTTTGTAATCCAAATGAAAAGATATCAAATACAATTGGTTGATTACTTGTTTCACTAGAAATAGTAATTTTTCCTGAATCATCATTTGAAGAATCAAAATCAATTACAAGAAATAC
>Ga0209992_10004762_pt1 | contig 10406 bp, 8 predicted proteins | sample 2SBtaG_2_FD_182564 | JGI IMG/M metagenome (GOLD analysis project Ga0209992, IMG submission 182564) | Deep subsurface microbial communities from Kolumbo volcano to uncover new lineages of life (NeLLi) - 2SBTROV12_ACTIVE470 metaG (SPAdes)... | ecosystem: Environmental > Aquatic > Marine > Volcanic... | reverse complement strand
TCGCATGTCGCCCGGCCGGATATGCGTTCAGATAGGCCTGCATCGCGTCCGCAGTGTCGATGTCCCGCACCGCGCGCCAGTACGCTTCCTCGCTGATCTCGCCCTCGTTTCGGCGCGCACCGTTCAGTGCCAGCAGCGAACCCATATCGGAAACGAAGCCCGATCCCGACACCGATGCCGGCGCATTGGCCAGCGCGGTTGCAAACCCCGCGCCGCCCGCCAGAAAATCCCGCCGGATCGTCAGGTCGATATCGGCGGGGCTGCCTATGGCCACAAAGACACCCTGCGGCACGGCAAGATCGCCAATACCGGGTTTCAGACCAAAACCCAGATCGATCTGGCGCGGCACTGTTCCCAGAAAAATCGCGGCACCGCCGGGTTTCGCGGCAGCGATATCCATCAACGTATTCAGGGAAAGGCCATCATAACTGATGCTGCCAAGATCGGGTCGCGAGGCATCGACCGACACAAACCACGTATCAGTGGCAGAATGGACGAAATGTCCGCTAAGAACGATCGCCGCGCGTTCCGCGTTGGCAAACCGGGCGAGAAAACCATCCAGCGCCTGCCGTGTCTGTGGCACCGAAAGATCGCGCCCCGAGACCACCGCATAGCCAGAGTTTCGCAATCCTGACGCCGAATTCATGACGTTTTCGGCCCCGTACATCCAACTGGCCTGCAGATAGTTCCGGTTGCCGATCACCAGGGCGACATCCGCCGCCATCGCGGCGGAGACCGTGATCGCGAAACTCAAGACAATAGCGAAAAAACTCTTGCAAACGCGCGGCATGACAACCCCAAAACCGGAAACTGGTCTCAATCATAGCTCCGCTGATCGTCAATGACCTTGCCATCGTTCGGCAGCGAACCCGGCGGCATCATTATCACGTTTCCCCGCAATTTCAGAGTCTCAAGAACAGATGTTTCGAATCCGGCCTTGTCCTTGGCCAGAGTTTCCACCTGCACCGTCATGACATCGCGCTCGCCTTCGCGGGTGGCGATGACTCTGGCTTTCCTGATGGCCTGATTGCGGGCGACCAGCGCCGCCACCTGTTCGGGGCGCACGAACATCCCCTTGATCTTGGTCGTCTGGTCGGCCCGGCCCAACCAGCCCCGGATGCGCATGTTGGTGCGCCCGCACGGGCTGGTGCCGGGCAGGATGGCCGACAAATCGCCGGTCGCGAACCGGATCAACGGGTAATCGGCGTTGAGCGAGGTGACCACGACCTCGCCAACGTCGCCTGCGGCAACGGGGTCTCCGGTGCCGGGCGTCACGATCTCGACGATCACGCCCTCGTCGACGATCATGCCTTCCAGCGCCGGCGTCTCATAAGCAATGTTGCCAAGATCGGCCGTGGCATAACCCTGCAGACACGCAATGCCCCGGTCGGCATATTCCTGACGCAACGAGGGAAACAGCGCACCACCCCCGACCGCCGCGCGGGTAATGTGCGAAAGGTCCACACCCATCGCATCAGCCTTGTCCAGAATGATTTTCAGATAGTCGGGCGTGCCGGCGTAGGCCGTGACGCCGATGTCGGACGCAGCCCGCACCTGCAATTCCGATTGCCCCGTGCCCGCCGGAAAGACCGACGCGCCCACCGCGCGCGCGGCGTTCTCAAAGATCATGCCGGCGGGGGTCATGTGATACGAAAAGCAGTTTTGCACGATATCGCCCGCGCCGATCCCGCAAGCAAAAAGGAAACGTCCCATTCGCCACCAGTCGTGACTGGTGCCACCCGGTTCGTAGATCGGGCCGGGCGATTGGAAATAGTGGCGGATATTGGCGGTTTCGATGCCCCCGAAGGGCGGTCGGGCCTTCTGCATGGCCGACAGGTCCGATTTGCGCAGAACCGGCAGCTTCGCCAGATCGTCGGCGGATCGAACGCGTGCAGCGCTCGCCCGCCATTCGTCAGGTGCAACGGTGATCCCGCCAAGGATCGCGGTCAGCGCGGCGCTTTGTTCCGAATGGCGTTGGTCGGCGGACCGGGTTTCAAGCTTGTCGTAATGACCCATCATGCGCCCTTTCGTGTCGGCATCCGGGGAAGGACGCCGCGCAGGTCTTCGTTTGTCATGCGGTGCGGCATATTGAACTTCGGGGCTGGAATGCCAGTGATCCAAAGCGTGTCCCGGTTGGGCGTTCGGCAGCCGAACTTGGGACCGGGCATCAGCTCAGCCAGCGTTTGCGCCGACGGTACGAGCGCACGTCGCGAAATGACTTGCGCCCTTCTTCGGATACGCCGAGATAGAATTCCTTGACGTCCGGATTTTCCCGAAGCTCCGCCGCAGGGCCGTCCATCACCACGCGCCCGCTTTCCAGAATATAACCGTAATGCGAATATTTCAGCGCGACGTTGGTATTCTGTTCGGCCAGCAGGATCGACACGCCTTCCTTTTCGTTCAGGTCCTTGACGATGCCGAAAATCTCTTCGACCAGTTGCGGGGCCAGTCCCATTGACGGCTCGTCCAGCAAGATGGTTTCAGGCCGAGACATCAGCGCGCGACCGATGGCGCACATTTGCTGTTCGCCGCCGGACGTATACCCGGCAAGCGCTTTGCGTCGCTCGCGCAGACGCGGAAAATAGTCGTAGACCAATTCAAGTTCGCGGGCGACCGCGCCCGATCCGTCTTTGCGGGTGAATGCCCCTGTCAGCAGGTTTTCCTCGACCGTCAGATGTTCGAAACAATGGCGGCCCTCCATCACCTGAATGACGCCCCTGCGCACCAGTTCTGCGGGGTTCAGGTTGCTGACATCGTCACCGCGATAGGTGATCGAGCCCTTGGTGACCTCGCCGCGTTCAGAATGCAGAAGGTTCGAAATCGCCTTTAGCGTCGTGGTCTTGCCGGCACCGTTGCCGCCCAGAAGCGCGGTGATGCCACCCTTTGGCACCGTCAGACTTACCCCCTTCAAAACAAGGATCACGTGATTATAGATCACCTCGATATTGTTGACCTGAAGGATTTCTTCGGGCGGTGAATCGGGTTGTTCGGCAACGCTCATGGTCGAGTTCCGGTTGTTCGGTGGTTGGGTTCGGCCCGGCCCCGCGATGGGGGCCGGGCCGGCATTCAGATCACGGGATCAGTTGCAGGATTGGGTTGCCCAATCCGGCTTGTCCGCGATGTAGGCTTCGGCCGCTGCTTCGAGCATCGGGCGAACAACATCGGTCATCGGCGTGATCAGGTCCGACGTACGGACCCATTTGGCGCCATCCCACTGCTGCATGAAGATGGACCCGCCACCGGCATGGTCCGTACAGGTGGATTTGATCGGTGCGGTAAAGCCCTCGAGACCAAGTTCGGTCCAGCGTTCCGCCGAAATGTCCATGGCTTCGAGGCCATCGCGCATTTCAACACCGGTGATCGCAGCCTTGCCCGAAAGCTCTTGCGCGATGCGGATGCCCTCGGCAACCACGACTGCGTTCAGAACGCCGCGGTTGTAAAGCACCTTGCCGACTTCGCTGCGGTCTGTGACCTGGCTTTTGCCGGCATCGACGACCAGCGTCAGGATGTCCTGCATGGCCGGGAAATCGGTGCCGTTACCGGACATGTTCGCCGAACGATACCCTGCGCCGGCTTCGCCAACCGGGTCGAGATCAGCATTCGCGCCCGACCACCAGTTGCCGATGAAATGATCCATCGGATACTTGATCTTGGCGGCTTCCTTGATCGCGGTCGGGTTCATGGCGCCCCAGCCCCACATGATCATCCAGTCGGGATTTTCTTTCCGGACGTTCAGCCAATGCGAGGATTGCGACTGCATTTCCTTGACGCCAACCGGGAATTTCACGACTTCGAAACCCATCGGGCCCGAAAGCTGGTCCAGCAGCGGGATCGGCTCTTTGCCGTAACCGACGTCAAGATAGATGAAGCCGATTTTCTTGCCCTTGATGCCGCCATCCTGGCTGTCGATGAATTTCAGGATCGAAGACATCTGGCTCCAGTATGTCGCGGGGTAGTTGAAGCCCCACGGGAACTTTTCGCCGATCGCTGTCGCCGACAGACCATATCCCATCGAAAGGACCGGAATCTTGTCGACCGGTGCTTTGGGGATCAGTTGCAGCGTGATGCCCGTGGAATACGGATTGTAGACCAGCGCACCGTTGCCTTTGGTCGCCTCGTAGCACTCGACGCCTTTTTGCGAATTATATCCGGTTTCGCATTCTTCGTTGACGATCTTGACGCCGCCGATCCCGCCATCGCGTTCGTTCAGCATCGTCAGATAATCGCGGAAACCATTGGCCACGGGAATGCCGCCACCGGCAAAAGGTCCTGTGCGGTAGGTAAGCGACGGAATATAGAGCGAGTCTTCGGCACTTGCTCCGGCCACCTGAAGGCTGGCAGCCATGGCAAACGCGACTGCGCCCGTTGTGATTTTCTTGAACATTTAAGTTCCTCCCAGTTTACGCGGATGGCTTGGGCGCCTTCCGCAATTGCTTGAAACCCTGGCCTTGTGTCGGGCCGGTCAGGTCTCACCTCCGGTCCGATATTCACGCGCCCAGCCTAATAGGGGAATGGCCACACACGCAATTTCTGTTTCACCAACGACCATATCCGGGCCAGTCCGTGCGGTTCGACGATCAGGAAAAAGATGATCAGGCCGCCGACGATCATAAAGTTGAAATGTTCCATCGTTGCCGCAATGATATCAAGCCCGAACCAGTCCGGCGCCGCCCTTAGCAGGATCGGCAACATCCAGATGAACGCGGCCCCGAGGTACGAGCCGACCAGCGAACCCAGACCACCAATGATCACCATGAACAGAATCAGGAACGAATGGTTGACGTCGAAACTCTCGACCTCGGCGGCACCCAACCACAGAAACACCATCATCGCCCCCGCGACGCCCGCATAGAACGAAGACACGGCAAAGGCCGACAATTTGGCATAAAGCGGTCGCACGCCGATCAGTTCGGCGGCAATATCCATGTCGCGGATCATCATCCATGACCGTCCGATTCGACCATGAATCAGGTTCGACGCGATCCATGTCATCACGACGACGATGGACAAGACGACCACATAGCGCGTCGTCGCCGAGGCCTCGGCACCAGTGATGATCACGCCCATCACCTCGCGCCGGGGAACCTCGATCGCGCCGCTGGCGTTGTAATTGTAAAGCCACGGTATGCGGATGAAGCACCATTCCAGAAAGAACTGTGCCGCCAGCGTCGTGACCACCAGATAGAATCCCTTGATCCGAAGACTTGGCAGGCCGAAAATCATGCCGACGGCCGCCGCAAATCCGCCGGACAAAAGGATCAGCAGAATGATGTTGGTGTCCGGAAAAATCGTGACCAGCTTATAACACGAATAGGCACCGACCCCCATGAAGGCCCCGGTGCCAAGCGATATCTGTCCGGTATAGCCGACCAGAATATTCAGTCCGATGGCCGCCAGCGTAAAGATCAGGAACGGGATCATCATCGAATTGATGAAAAAATCAGAACCGAAATAGGGGATCACGGTGAACCCCACCACCAAATAAAAGATGATCGCCAACCGGTCCTGCAGGATCGGGAAGATGGCATTGTCTGCCTTGTAGTTGGTCTTGAACTGCCCGGCTTCGCGATAAAGCATCTGATCACACCCTCTCGATGATTTTTTCGCCAAACAGGCCTTGTGGGCGGAACAACAGGAAGATCAGCGCGATGACATAGGCAAACCAGCCCTCGACCCCGCCGCCCAACAGGCCACCCCAGTACACCTCGAACAGTTTCTCGCCAAATCCGATGATCAGCCCGCCTACGATGGCGCCGGGGATCGAGGTGAACCCCCCAAGGATCAGAACCGGCAGCGCCTTCAGCGCCACGATCTGAAGCGCAAAGGAAACGTCCGAGCGCGCGCCCCACATGATACCGGTCGCCAGCGCCACGATGCCCGCGGCAAACCACACGATCGCCCATATCTGGTTCAGCGAAATGCCAACCGAAAGCGCCGCCTGGTGGTCATCGGCCACCGCGCGCAAGGCCCGTCCGATGCGGGTTTTGCTGAAGAAAAACGCCAGACTCCCCACCAGAATGGCGGCGATCACCACCGCGGCGATGTCGATGTGTTGCAGGATCAGGATGCCGTCAAACGGTTCAAGTACCGTCGATCCGGTCGGCAGGCCCAGTTCGGTCGTGATCATCGACTTGGTTTCACCGCCAAAGATGAACTCGCCAAATCCGATCAGGAAATAGCTAAGGCCGATCGTGGCCATGAACAGGATGATATCCGGCTGGTTGACCATGTGCCTCAGCACCAGCCGTTCCACCGAAATCGCCAGAACCGCCATGATCCCGACCGCCAGCACCAGCGCCAGATAGGCCGGAACCCCCGCCGCATAGAGCCCGACCAGCGACAACGCCGCGAACACCACCATGATGCCTTGCGCGAAATTGAACACGCCCGACGCCTTGAAGATCAGCGCGAAACCCAGCGCGATCAGCGCATAAAGCGTGCCGGTCACGAAACCTTCCCACAAGACCTGCAAAAAGAAATCGGGTAGGCTGAACATCTGCACGAACGGGTCGGCAAATATACTGTAAAGCAGGTCCATCAATGCGGTACCCCCAGATAAGCGTCTATCACCGCTTGGTTTTTCTGTACTTCCGACGGAACCCCGTCGGCGATTTTTCTGCCATAATCCAGTACAACCACCCGGTCGGCGATATCCATCACCACGCCCATATCATGTTCGATCAGCGTGATCGTGGTGCCGAACTGGTCGTTCACATCAAGGATGAAGCGGCTCATGTCCTCTTTTTCCTCGACATTCATGCCGGCCATCGGTTCGTCCAGCAACAAAAGCGAGGGCTCGGCCGCCAGGGCGCGGCCAAGTTCCACCCGCTTTTGCAGCCCATAGGGCAATTGCCCGACCGGGGTGCGCCTTATGTGTTCGATTTCCAGAAAATCGATGATTTCCTCGACCGCGCGGCGGTGTTCGATTTCCTCTTCCATCGCGGGACCATAGCGCAGCATCTGCCACAGGAAATTCTTGTGCATCTTCAACTGCCGGCCCGCCATGATGTTGTCCAGCGTGGACATGCCGGTAAAAAGCGCAACATTCTGAAAAGTCCGGGAGATTCCCGACTTGGCCGCCATATAGGGCCGCATCCGCGAGCGTGTCTCGCCCTTGAAGGTGATCTGACCCTCCTGCGCGTGGTAAAACCCGTTGATAACGTTCAGCATCGAGGTCTTGCCCGCTCCGTTCGGCCCGATGATCGCACGGATTTCGCCTTCGCGGATGTCAAACGATATGTCGCTGATCGCGGTCACTCCGCCAAACCGCAGCGTGATGTTGTCGACTTTCATCACCGGCTTGCCGATCGTGCGCCCGTCCGCCGTGGTATACCCCTCGTCAAAGCTCATGCTGCTTTTGCCTTTCGTGGAAACACTTTGGCATCGCGGATCACCAGATCGGCCGAGATCGAGCCCTTGCGGCCATCCTCGTAAGTGACTTCGGTGACTGTCGAAATCTCGGTCGCGCCCTCGTTCAGTGCCTTGATCAGGTCGGCGTATTTGTCGTCGACGATCCGGCGGCGCACCTTGCGCGTGCGGGTCATCTCGCCATCATCGGGGTCCAGTTCCTTGTGCAGGATCAGGAACCGATGAATCTGGCACCCGTTCAGCATCGGATCATCGGCAAGCGAGACGTTCACTTCTTCGATATGTTCCTGAATGGCGTCCAGCACCCGTGGATGCCCCGCCAGTTCCTGATACGATCCATAGCCGACATTATTGCGTTCCGCCCAATTGCCCACCGCCGCCAGATCAATGTTGATAAAGGCAACGCAACGTTCCGAATTCACCCCGAAAAGCACAGCCTCCAGCACGTTGGGATAGAATTTCAGTTTGTTTTCCACGTACTTGGGCGCGAACAGACTGCCATCGGCCATCTTGCCGACATCTTTGGCCCGGTCGATGATTTTCAGATGCCCGGTGCCCTCTTCGATATATCCCGCGTCGCCGGTCGCGACCCAGCCGTCCTTGTCCTTGGTCGATTTGGTGCTTTCGGGGTTCTTGTAATATTCCACGAACACCCCGGGCGAGCGGTAATGAACCTCGCCATCGTCGTCGATCCTGATCTCGACGCCCGGCGCGGGAATGCCGACGGTATCGTTGCGCACCTCGCCGTCGGGCTGGATTGTCACGTATACCGACGCTTCGGTTTGCCCGTAGAGCTGTTTCAGGTTGATGCCCAGCGAGCGGTAAAACTCGAATATCTCCGGTCCGATCGCCTCGCCTGCGGTATAGCCGGTGCGCACGCGGGTCATGCCAAGCCGGTTCTTGAGCGGACCATAGACCAGGGCGCGGCCCAGTTGGTATCTCAACCGATCCCCAAGGCCGACCGGTTTGCCATCCAGCAGATCCGGGCCGACCTTTTTCGCATGCGCCAGAAAATAGTGGAACATTCGCCGCTTCAGCGCGCTGCCGTCTTCCATCCGTATCATGACCGCCGTCAGCACGCCCTCGAAAAACCGGGGGGGTGCGAAAAAATAGGTCGGGCCGATCTCGCGCAGGTCGTTCTGCATGGTTTCCGGGCTTTCGGGGCAGGAAACGCAGAACCCCGTCCAGAAACATTGGCCGATGGAAAAGATGAAATCACCGACCCACGCCATCGGCAGATAGGCCAGCACGCTGTCGCTGGACGAGAGGCTGTCGAATTCGGACGACGATTTGGCGCTTTCCACGATATTGCGGTTGGACAGGACCACGCCCTTTGGCTTGCCGGTCGTGCCGGAAGTGTAAAGCATGACACAGGTCGTGTCGTAATCCTGTTTGGCCAGCCGCTTTGCCAGAACCGGTTCCAGACGTTCCTGTGCTGCGCGGCCCTCGGCCTGAATGTCTTTGTAGGCGTGAAGCGTCGTGTGGTCGTATTTTCTGAGGCCCCGGGGTTCCAGGTAGATGATCTGCTCCAGGCCCTGCAACTGGTCATGCACCTCCAGAACCTTGTCGACCTGTTCCTGGTTTTCGGCAATCACGAACCGGGCCGAACAATGATCCAGAACATAGGCCATCTCGTCCGCGACCGCGTCCTGATACAGCGGCACCGGCACCGCACCTGCCGTCTGCGCCGCAACCATCGACCAGTAAAGCGCCGGCCGATTTCGCCCGATCACCGCGATATGGTCGCCCTCTTTGACGCCGATGGCCAGCAATCCCAGCGCCAGCGCGTTGACCTCTTCGGCCACTTCGCCCCAGGTCCAGCTTTGCCAGATGCCGAATTCCTTTTCGCGGCTTGCGGGTTTGTCGCCGAACTCCCGCGCGTTCCGGGCCAGCAATCTGGGAATGGTATCCAGTTTACCGGCAGGTGAAGCGTTCTCGTTCACGGTCGTTCCTCCCAAGCGTTCTTTGGCGACGGACAATCATTTCACCCTTGCCGAATCCTGCGTGAATTGACCCCACCTTGATTGGGTCGAAATTGATGCGCAAGTTTTTCGCAATTGTATCGAATTGTAACAAGCAACACTTGCGCGATGGCTCTCTGGCTATCCGGGGCAAAACGATGCTAGCGAGAACCTCAGGAGGTTGGGTTGGCCACAACGAAAGATACATCCGCAGAGATGACGCAGGCTGGGCTCAATCTGATCCAGCAGGCGATTTCCATCTACGACAGCGATCTGCGGCTCGTCATCTGCAACAGCCGTTTTCGCGAAATGTTCGAACTGCCCGAAGCGCTGACAACGCCGGGTGCCAGATTTGCCGACACGATCCGCAACGTCGCGGAACGCGGAGATTATGGAAAGGTCGGCAATCTGGATCAATATGTTCAGGAACGGGTCGATCAGGCGCGGGCGTTTGAACCGCATTATGTCGAACGAACACGGCGCAACGGCCACGTCATTTCCATCGAAGGCAGCCCCTTGCAACAGGGCGGCTGGGTGACGGTCTACACCGACATAACCGCGATCAAGCGACAAGAGGCGCTGCTGCGCAACCGCTCGGAACATCTGTCCGATCAGTTGCTGGGCCATTCCGAAGACCTGTCGCGCGCCAACCGTGAACTGGCGGCCAGCAACACGGCACTGGCCGAAACCAAGCGGCAACTTACCGCCAGCGAGGCACTGGCACGTTCTACCGCCGAGATGATGCCCGCCCATATCGCGCATCTCGACCTGTCGCAGCGCTACACGTATTCCAACCGGCAATTGCGGTCGCTCCTGCCGGACAGCCCTGCGGAAATTGTCGGCAAACCCGCCGAGGTCGCGCTGGGTACCGATGCATTCCGGAAGATCAAGCCCTATCTCGACCGGGCATATCGCGGCGAAGCCAGCGTGTTCGAGTTTTCGCATTCCGACGACGCGCAGAGGATCCGGGTCGCCTTCACACCGGGCCGTGACAGCGATGGCAGGGTCAGCGGCGTCTACGTGATGTCCACGGATATCACCGAAGAGGCGCAAGCCCGCGCCGCGTTGATGCAATCG
>Ga0209992_10004761_pt1 | contig 10407 bp, 9 predicted proteins | sample 2SBtaG_2_FD_182564 | JGI IMG/M metagenome (GOLD analysis project Ga0209992, IMG submission 182564) | Deep subsurface microbial communities from Kolumbo volcano to uncover new lineages of life (NeLLi) - 2SBTROV12_ACTIVE470 metaG (SPAdes)... | ecosystem: Environmental > Aquatic > Marine > Volcanic... | reverse complement strand
GAAATCACTATTTTCCATTTGATTCTATTAAAGAGCAATATTATTCCAAAACTAAATTAACCACATTTTGTGGCTGGAAGGGAATGGCCAACTACTATTCTGTTACTGTGAATGGAAAAACAAACAAGGATTGTGCTTGGTATTATGCTGAACCAAATGATGCAGCTTCCAAAATCAAAGGAATGGTGGCATTTTGGAATGGTGTAGATGTAAAATGACTAAATTTTATTCATAATTTATGAATTGTTAAGATAATTTTAATTTATTTCCTTAATTTCATACAATTGTACTATGTTGTTAGGAAATATCTTATTCGATAGTTTGAGAAAAAATATGGATATGAATTTTAATTATTTTGTTTTATTTGGAATACTTTTAATTTTTGGATTAAGTTCTATTGATGAAATTTATGCTCCTTCTCCTCCAACTCCTCCCTCACAGGCAAACCTTGCAATTACAACTGAAATTAATTCAAATACTATTACTGGGGGGTTAATCATTCAAAATCAAAATTATAACTATACAATTACAGTAACTAACAGTGGACCTGCATCCGCATCTGATGTTGAAGTTATCACCATTTTACCCTCTCAATTATCTCTTGCCAATGTTAATGCTACTTGTTCTTCATCTTCTCAAACACATACTTGCCAGCTGGGAACAATTACATCTAGTGGAACAAAAATAATTGAATTTGAAGTCACACCTGATTCTCTTGGCGGTGTAATTCCCAAATCAAATGTCACTAGTAGCACATTTGATAAAACTCCTCAAGGATTTGCTTTCTCCAAAATATTCAAAAGTTTAACTGGTGCAAAACAAGTTGCAGTTGATTCATCAAATAATGTAATTGTTGCAGAATCATCTACTGATTTGATATACAAATATGATATTCATGGAACAGAACTTGCATCAGAAACTACCAATCGTTTTAGTTTTGAAGCTGGAAATATTGATTTTGATACCAGTGGTAATATCTTGATTGCAGATAGAAGTACTAGTTTTGGAGATATTTTAAGATGGAATTCAAATCTTGGTTCTTTTACTACTTGGATTCCTAGTTTGACTGCTCCTTCAGGACTTGCAATAAATTCTACTGGCCACATTTTTCTTGGAATGGTCAACAATGATCAGCTCAGAATCTATGATAGTACTCCAACTCTTCAACAAACCCTTACAGTAACTCCTAGCGATGCTGATACCGCAGGTCCTTTTGGAGTTGCTGTGAATGCTACCCATGCTTTTGTTGCTAGTTTTGATGATGATGGCGAATTTGAAATTTTTGATCTTGCTACAAACTCTATTGTAAAGAGTGTCACATCAACTTCTGGTTCTTGTAATAGTCTTGGAAGATTTTCTAATAATATTGATGTTAAGGTGGATGCTGCAAATAATATCTACCTTGCAAGTGCTGGATGTAGATCAATTCAAGTTTTTGATGCAAGTTTGAATCCTCTATTTCACTATGGAATTGGTAGTTCTACTGCTACTGAATTTTTTCAAAATATTGGAGGTATTGCTCTAAATGGTACTGGATGGTTATATGCCCCTGATACCACTTCAGGTAAAGTATCATTATTACAACCACTTGCAGGAATATCTAGTTCATTACCTGGAACTGTTTTAGCATCAGCACCTTCATCTGGTGATTTTATTCAATCACTAACTAAAGTCACATCCACTGATGGTATTGTAAATAGCCCATTTGGATATGCAGCCCATGCTGCAGAAAATTCTGCAGGAGAAATTTTTGTTGCAGACAACACAAATAATGTAATTCAAAAATTTGATTCAAACGGAGTTTTTCAATCAAATTTTATTTCGGGAATTAGTCTACCTGACGATGTTGTAATTGATTCAAATGACAGAGTAATTGTTGCAAGTCAAGGTCAACATACTGTTCAAGTCTTCACATCAGCTGGTGTAAATGTCACTAGTGCACTAATTGGAATGCCGAATTCTGCTGGTGATGGTGATAATCAATTAAATGATCCTCATGCAGTTGCAGTTGATTCATCAGATAATATTTACGTTGTAGATAGGGGCAATGATAAAATCAAAGTTTATGATTCTGCAGGTAATTATCAGAAAACAATTACTGGTGGTGCTCAAGGAGGTTCAAATTTTGGGCAACCTGAAGGTATTGCAATAGACTCGAATAACAGACTTTTAATTTCAGACAGTGCTCCTCCATCTGGTTCGGACAGCGTCCAAATTTTTTCATCTTCGGATGTTTTTATTCAATCAATAACTAATGCTGATGGTGCAGGTGGAACATTCAGTGATCCACATAAACTCTCAATTGACTCACATGATAGAATCTATGTAGGTGATAGTGATAATGATAGAATTCAAATTTTTGATTCTGCAGGAACATTTGAGAAATCCATAACTGTTGCAAGTGGGGCATCTCCTACAACATTTGGCTCTATTCCTGGATTCTCCGTTGGACCTTCAGGAAAAATCTTTGTTGCAGATGGTGATAATAATCGAGTTCAAATTTTCAAAGCACTAGATGCCCCTGTAACTGAAACTACAACAACACAAACACAAGCAGAAATTTCAGCTGCAAGTGATTCAGATGCAAGTACTCAAGAAATAGCAGAGGCAGCAGCTGCTGAACCTGATGAAACCTTTGAACTTCCTGAAGAAGAATATGCTGAAGTTGTGGCTGAAAGCCTGGCTACCCCTATAGTTGAGGCAGTAAAGGCACCAATAGTTGAGACATTTGAGGAGGTAAAAGCACCTGAAAAAGTGGAAGCAGCACCTGAGGATACCTCGTTTAAGGTGCTAACCAAAGTCCTATCAAAATCAGACGACAAAGAAGATGACGCAAAAAAAATGGGTCTGGAATACAAGGAAGGTGATGTCAGAGCACTTGTAATTTTAGATAAAGAATCAGATGCTGTAATCAATGAAATCAAGAAATTTGCAAACATTGAATCTCTTAATTCTGATTTGGTTCAGATTAATATTCCCCTTGATGATTTATCTACATTATACAAAATACCAGACATTGCAAAAGTGCAACCAACCACCAAAGCAATTCAAAATGCTCTGACTAGTCAAGGGTATGATAAAATCAAGGCAAACATTCCACATGAGATTGGTGTGAAAGCTGATGGAATAAAAATTGCAGTTTTAGATTTAGCTTTTGATGTTACTAATGATGAGATTAAAAATAACATTGTAGATTCTAAAACATTCCGTCATGACTTTGATGGTTTGAAAATTCCTCTAGAAGGATTTGGACATGAAAAAGTTCATGGTACTGCGGTGTCAGAAATTGTTATAGACATTGCACCAAACGCTGAATTATTCTTGTACACATTTGCAGCTGAAGTGGAATTTTTAGATGCAATGGATTATGCAATGCAACAAAATGTTGATTTGATTACAATGTCTGCTGGTTGGGTAAACTATCCAACTGATGGTACAAGTGAAATGACAAAAAAAGTTGAACAAGCAATTAGTAAAGGAATTCCGTTTGTAGTGTCAGCTGGTAACTATGCTGAAACTCATTGGGAAGGAAATTACATTGATATGGATTCAAATGGTTGGCACGAGTTTGCACCATCTGATGAAGGAATCTCTGTTGTAGCTACACAAGACAGAGTTGATCAACAAATTCCATTTATTCTTTATTTGATGTGGTCTAGTCCTAGTGGAACCATCTATGACTTTGATTTATCGATGACTGATGAGGAAGGAGACGTTATTGCATATTCTGCCAATTTACAAGAATCTGCAAATGCAATTAATTTTGAATATGTCTACTTTACCCCTGAAACTCCAGGAACATACAGTCTAGGAATTTTGTATGGTGGGGATGTGGAACCTGATGTATCATTGGAGTTGTTTAGTCCGTCAGACAAACTAGAATATCCAATATCTGCAGGAAGTATCAGTGTTCCAACTGATGCCAAGGGAGTAATTTCAGTTGGTGCCCTCAACTATTATGATTCAAGACTAGAACCATTCAGTTCACGAGGCCCTACAAACCACTGTGTGCAGGCACCTAGTGTAATGGGTCCTGATGCTGTGATGACTTTGGCCTATGACCAGGCCCCATTTTATGGCACATCTGCTGCTGCACCTCATGTTGCAGGAATGGTAGCCCTAATGCTTGATAAAACACCACAACTCACACCGCTCCAAATCTTATCAGAATTAGTATCAAATACTGATACAGAATTTGAATCATATGAGAACCTCAATAACGTGTTTGGACATGGAGCAGCTGATTCTGAGTTTATAGCAGTACTAGATGAGATTGTAGATCCTATAACTTTGGATGATGGTTGTATGTTGAACAAATCCCAAACTAGTGAGAGGTATGGTGATTCAGACCAGCAAAGTAAATTTGCAGTAGCTGGTGTAATTACACAGCAAGGAATTGAGGTGGATGATAAAGTTCCAATTCCTGAATGGGTAAAAAAGAATGCTGGATGGTGGTCAGATGGTACAATAACTGATGATACATTTACAAATGCAATTGGATTTTTAATTGAAAAACAAATTTTAGATATTCCAATGGACCAAAATGTTTCAGTTGATCCTGATGAGGAGCAAGAAATTATAGAAGAAGTGATTGTACCAATTCCTGATTGGATTAAAAACAATGCTGGATGGTGGAGTGATGGTACCATTAATGATGATGCATTTATATCTGCAATTCAGTATTTGGTGGAGAAAGGAATTTTAGATGTTTAAATTTTTAATTTATTTTCTTGAAAAGTATTTGATTCTACCCATGAATAATTAAAATAATCAAAACACCATTCATGGAAATTACCATCATCACTGTAAAACATTTCACTCACATCAATCTCTCCATCTGTTTTTGGAAATACTACGCAAGATTCTTTTTCATTTAATACAACCATCACTTTGACATCTTTGTTCATTTTTCTCTGAATTACGCCTTCTTTGATGAATTTTTTAATTATTGATTTGTTGATAATTTCTTTTCTTTCTTGAGGTAAGATGGCAGATTCAGAAAAAATACTTTTGATTTTTGTGCCTGTTTTTGTCTTTTTTAGTATGATGCTCATTGTATCTGAATTGTATGATACCTCAAACAAAATATTGTAAATGTATTTATCAGCATTTTTGTAAATTGATTCCCATTTTTCTTGAACTTTGATGAATCCTTTGATGTGTTTTGAATTTTCTAATTGACCAATTCTATGAATAAATTTGATTGGCAAGTTGTGAAATCCATGATTTTTGAAAAATTTTTGATTTTTAATAATAAACTCCATTGATGGAACTTGGAGTAACATAATTTTTCCAAAACTAGTTACATGAAACATCCCATCATTTTCTTTGGAAATTAATCCTGATTTTTTCAGTCTTTCAAAATTTCTGTGCACTTCTGGAGGTGTAGCGTCAAGTTCTTTTGCCAAAATTGACACTTTGGATGGATTTTGATTCAAACTATACAAAATATTCATTCTCTGTGAACTGGCAAGTTCTAAAAAATAGTCTGAGATTTTTTCATCCAACAAAAAATAAAAAATCGGACATGCATCTAAGCTTTTCTGATTTATGACATTGCAAAATTTGTTTCACATTTTAGGCATGTTCCCCTAAATCCATTGTATTGTGGCTCAAAAAAAACCAATACTGAATTTGTTTCACATGCTTGACAGATAACTGATTTTCTCATAAATTATCTATCTTGATAATTCCATATTACTCTCTATTAGCTATGCAGCTAAAAATGAACATCTCAGCTAATGAGCCTATTAGTATTATTTTCTTACTCTATAATTTATGATGAGAAATCCCGAAAAAACATCTCCAAATAGACTAACAATAGTCATTGATGGAGATGTTCAAGAAAAACTAATGGAACTTCAAGGTAATCTGATTACCTCTGAGAGAAAAAACTTCAGTTTTTCAAAAATTGTCAATATGGTTCTAGTTGCAGGACTAATGGGATCAGACAAGCTAAGTAGTGCTGAGTGGACATTGATTCGTTCCATTGTTTATGGCAAAAAGATAGTCATTGAAGAACTTCCTACAAAAGAATATGTGGTCAATTTGGCTGCAATGGCACAACTTGTTTGATTTTTTTATTTTCTTTTTTTAGAAAATTTTACAACATAACTTCATACTTTTTTGTGAATTCTTATATCTGATGGTTTCAAAATTTTATTAATGCACAAATTACAAATTGTTATTGTTTTTTCGATTGTACTTTTATTTTCTAGTTCAATGATTTTGTCTACACCTTTAGCTGATGCTAAAAAATCATCTGGAACGTCAAATACTGAAGTATCTTCAGACAAGGTTTGTGGTGATAGGTTGTGTAGTGAGATTCGTTTTTTGTCGCGTGGTCCATCTGATCAACAAAGTAAATTCTCTGTAGGTGGTGTAATTCAACAGTCCATGTCTGGACAAATCATGCCTACTGGTGATATTGTTCCTGATTGGATTAAAAACAATGCTGGATGGTGGAGTAATGGTGCAATTAACGATGATTCATTTATTCAAGGAATTCAATTTTTAATCCATGAAAAAATTTTGAATGTATCCTCCACTGTAATTGAATCTGAAGGTGATGCTAAAATTCCTCAATGGATAAAAAACAATGCTGCCTGGTGGTCTGAAGGAATTACTTCAGAAAGTGATTTTTTAAATGGTATTGAATATTTGATAAAAATTGGAATTATTCAATTACAATAACTGAAAACTAATTCAATAGATTATCATCAAAATATAATGCAATATGTATTGGTTTTGCTTTTTTTGATAATTCTACATGTTCTTTAGTCTTTGATAACCAAATTCCTAAATCATCATCAACTGCTCTCATAATTAATTAAAAAATCTAATTTGAGAAATAGATGTCGAGTAAAACTCGATTACTTTGATCGATACTATTGTTGACCTTCTCATTTGTATGATGTTTGCTAGTTACAATGATTCTATGGCTTGTAAATCTGGATATATTCATTCATTTTCATGGTTTGAGATTTTATCCAAAAAAATGTGTATACACTGTGGTTTGGAAGAAAATGCTTGATTCTATACTTTCAAAAGATTTTGTACCTAAAAAAAAGGATAGATTTTACTCCTTTGGAAAATCTGGCTGGATAATTTCTGCGAAAAACTGATTTTTTATGAATTTTTATTATCTGAAAAAGACTTGATTGATCTAATTTTGATATATCTCAAAATAATTCCAGTTATGGAAATTCCTATTAAAATTATGATGATAATTGACAAATTATTCTCAAAGAAATTGTCATTAATATTTTCTTTATTTGAATTAAGAGTTTTTTGTTCATCAATTATTTTTAAATTCTTTAATTCATTATTTTTTTCAAAACAATTAACATCTGTTTTTAGATATTCTAAGCTTATTTCATGAGGTGTTAAAACTCGATTAAAAATTTTAATTTCGTCAATTAATCCACCATAAAAATTTCTTACACCTTCATGTCCTCCATGCCCTCCAATTAACCAATCATCTCGTTTATTTGCATCTAATTTTATTGGAAAATTATCAAAATTTTGATGATTTAAATCTCCATCGATATACAATTTTAATCCCTTTGGAGATGTACTTCCATCATATGTAGTTGCAATAAATGTCCATTTGTTTAATGTTAAAACATTTTTTGCCATTGATTGAAATACCCATGTTTGTGTATTGCCAATATTCATTACAATTGTGTTATTTTGTATAACATTTAATTCAACAAAGAATTTCCCATGATTAGATCCAGGGTGACCTTGCCCTTGTCCGATTATTGTGTGTTCTGATTTTTCTTTTAAAGTATTTTCGTTAGGTTTAATCCAAGTTATTATTGAAAAAGAATCTTTGGGTGAATTAATTCCTAAAGATCCTAAATCTACATAATCATTTTCTCCATCAAGATAAAATGCGTTTCCTACTTTTCCCGTCATGAAATTTACTCCATTAATCAGCGTCCCATTATTCTTACCTGTGGAATCAAACGCATTACTTTCTCCAGACCATATACTAATTGCTTCCTGATTTAATATGCAATTTTCTGCAAAAATTGGAATTGGAATAATTAATACAAATCCAACAATAATGATAATGACGCCAAAATTTATTTTTATACTTGTTTTTTCCATACTGTGTATTTTTTTCTTGTTAAATATTGCTTATTTATCAGAAAAATAATATAGAATCCGTGAAGCAATACACTGGGATTATTCTAGTAAGTATTGGAGCGATTGCAATTATGGGTATAATTTTTGGTGCAGATCTTTTAAAATTCTCAGTTGCTACTCAGGAATATGATATTTTTGTTGATCCGATTTTAGATAAACAAAGTTTGTTTGTAATGGGAAGAATATCTATTCAAAATATAGGGACTCAACCATTAACTAATGTTCATGTGAATTTTGGAGCAGGGGACACGCTTGATTTGGGGACTATCCAAACTGGACAAAAAATCATAATTTCTCCACCTCAAGACAATCCGATGGAATTTGTGATGATTTCAGCAGATAATGATGTATTTGTTAGTAAAGCATATCGTGAGATGCCAAAAATGGTTGGTATGATGGGTTCTTGAAGATTCCCTAGCAGTTAAATCCAATCAAAACCGTGTTTAATTGTTTGAAGTTTCTTACTAGTGGAAAAGTAAAGGATCTATATGATGTGGATGATGATACTATTCTTTTCAAATTCTCAAATAGAGTATCTGCATATGACGTAAAATTTAATCAAGATATTCCAGAGAAAGGCAAGGTTTTGTGCAAATTTGCAGAATTTTGGTTTGATAAACTAGATGTACCAAACCATTTTGTAAAAAAAGAATCTGAAAATGAAATAATTGTAAAAAAAATGAAAATGCTTCCAATAGAATGTGTTGTTCGAGGCTATTTTTATGGTAGTTTGATTGGCAGATGGAAAAAAGGTGAAGTGTCTGTTCCAGAAGGTACTGATACTACAATGGCTGCAAAATTACCTGAACCAATTTTTGATCCTACAACAAAGTCTGAACATGACATTCCAATTGATAAAAGTAAAGCAATTGAAATGAATCTAGTTACTGAAGAACAATTTGATTGGTTAGAAAACACGTCAATTACTATTTACAAAAAAATGGCAGAAATTGCAGATACAGCTGGATTCATTCTAGCTGATTTAAAATTAGAATTTGGATTACTTGATGGAAAAATAACTTTAGGTGATTCAATTGGTCCTGATGAATATCGATTATGGCCAAAAGATTCCTTTGAGGTAGGTAAAATCCAAGAAGCATATGATAAACAACTCTTACGTGATTGGTTAACTGCAAATGGATATCAAAAACAATTCGATGATGCACGGGACAAGGGCAAAGAACCTACAGCACCTCAAATTCCACAAGAAATTATTTCAAAAATGACACAACGATACGTTACAGCATATGAAAAACTTTCAGGACATACTCTGTAATACTCTAAATTCATTAATTGTTGACTAGCAGCTAACTTTCAACTCGAATTATATTTTTGATCATATCCCAAATCATACCCCGATAAGTCGTTTTTTGACATATCTTTTCAGAATTTACCTTTTTTGATATTTTACAATATTTTTAAAACCACTACAATGATTTTATCATTATTACTATCTACATCATAGCGGTACTGATTATTTTAGATGCATTATGATATTTTTAGTATTGGTAATGGTAAATTTAGTAGTGATAATAATAATTTTAGTAGCAGTATGATATTTTTTAAAGTTGAAAAAAATTGATGCGATTAGACAAAAAAATGTGATACAAGGATCTTTTAGATCACTTTTTGAGAGTAATATCAGCATGTCAACCTTACTAGAAAAGCAAATCAAAGTAAATCGTATTGTTACGACAAGTATTGAACACGCACGAGCAATTGAAGACCCTGCACGTGCAAAAATTGTAGAGATTTTGTATCGTCAAGCATTATCTGCAGACCAAATCTGCACCACTCTAAAAAAATCTGGATACAAAAAAGCTCTAACAACTGTCCGTCATCACTTGGATATTCTAAAAGAATCGGGTCTAATTGAAATTGCAAAAATTGAAGAGTCACGAGGTGCAATAACAAAATTTTACAGTACATCAACAAAACTGTTGGATTTTCAAACACCTGATGATTTTGATTCTAAATATTCAAAAATCATCGATAATACATCTGAAAAAATTGAAAAAATTCTCAAAGGTCTAGCTCCAAAAACAGGAAAATCAAAGGGAAAAAAATCTGAAGGATATTCTCAATATTTGGTAATGGAGATAATGAATAGAGCCATGACTAATGTATTTGAGAATGGCAAAAAATAATGGATGAAAAAGCAATCAAATTATTTTCTGAAAAGAATTTAGTTTTTATTGCAACTGTTATGAAAGACGGCTCTCCTCAAGTGTCCCCTGTTTGGGCAAATTATGA
>Ga0209992_10004760_pt1 | contig 10410 bp, 16 predicted proteins | sample 2SBtaG_2_FD_182564 | JGI IMG/M metagenome (GOLD analysis project Ga0209992, IMG submission 182564) | Deep subsurface microbial communities from Kolumbo volcano to uncover new lineages of life (NeLLi) - 2SBTROV12_ACTIVE470 metaG (SPAdes)... | ecosystem: Environmental > Aquatic > Marine >... | reverse complement strand
CACTGTTTTCAGGATCTTTTGAGATTCCGATTTGTTTGAAGTTACCAGATGTTCCAGATTCAGAAGTGTCTAACTCTGAAGTTGACATGCCAGTTGTAGTGTTTCCACCAACACCGACAAAATCAAAACAAGAATTGTTCATTGCTGCTGTTCCTGTTCCATCATGTTGTGCTTCAAACACAGTGTAAGGGTCAACGTGTACTGTAGCCTTTAGATCAGAAGCATTTGTGCTTGCTGCGTAAAAAGGTTTGAACGTTGGTTTACTTGTTGTGGGATCAGTGTAGAACACACCAGCGAAAACACCTGCTTGTTGAGTGTCTCCAGCTGCTGCAGCTTCTATACCGCCACCCGCTACTGCTTCAACTACTTGACCAGTATATATTGCTGATCCATAGTTTGCTGCTATAGCGTATTCTTCCGTTCGTATTTCTCCACCGACAAGTGATCTTACCGGTCTAAAACCGAACGCTGCGTCTTTGTTTGCCATAGTTTTTTCCTTATTCTGTTTATGGTTTTACCCATAAACGGGTTAATGTTAATTCGTTGGTAGGGATTAACCCGAGAATCGTTAAAAAATTAACTTTTCTTTGTACCACCGAAGGTTACACGAGTCTGCCTCTCATTATTGATTGGCATACTTGGATGCTGTTCCTTCATAAGATCGTTTTCTATCGCGTTATTTTTGTCTTGTGTTTGTTTTGCAAAATATTCTTGTCGCGATTTCGCAATCTCTTCTGGTATCCTTGCCAGCAAAAGGCCGCCAACTCCGATCACTCCCTTGTATTTACCAGTTTGTACAGTTGGATAATCAGTTTCCGGATATTGATCAGCTCTTACTAATTCAAATCCAGATCTCATTTTCGCTGACATATTTGATGAATCATCAAATCCCATACTCTCAGCTCTTAACCATCTGTGTCTAAACCCATCTGGTGCAGGGGGTGCATCTAAAGATGATGGTGGAGTCCAAACTTTTTTCTTTTCTTCTTTAACTCTAGTTTGACTCGCACGGGAAGTTCTTTTTTCGTCTGTTTTTTTCATATGCCTATACCTCCTTCGTGATATTTAATTGTTTCGCATATTCTTCTAGTGGCACACCTAATTTTTTAGCGATTGTAACTTGTGAGGGTGTGAGTCTCACTGTTTTGCGACCAGGGTTTACACTTCGCTTCGCTGAAGCTACTGTTTGTGTAGGCTTGGTCGTAACCTTATTTTCAGTTGTAACAAATTTATGCGGAAAGTCAATACGCATTCTTTTATCTATTTCTGCATAATATTCATCAGTAGAAGGATCCATACCCTCTTCTTCTGTCAACTTTTTGTGTAAATCGAACGCTGTATACGTCATAGCGTTATCTTTACCAAACCATTCGTTCTTTTCTGCCCATGCTTCAGCTCTTGGATCTGGTGCAGTGGTTTTAGGTTGAATAGCTTCATTAAGAGATGGTTGCTTAACTGGTTTTTGTTTACTTTCAGCTTCAGCTCTTTTCTTCATCAACTCAACTCTAGCTTCTTCTAAACCTAATTTAGCTATTTGTTTTTGTGCTTCTATTTCAGCTTTTAAATCCCCAGCTTCTCTTGCTGCTGCAAGTTTAGCTGCGGCTGCTTCTAAACCAGAAGTAACTCTACCTTCCATGGCAGTCATATAACCTGGTTCCATAGTAGATAATTTACTTTTAGTTTTATCTGCTTCTGCTTTTACACCTTTTGCATATTCTAAAGCGGCTTCTTTTTGTCTTTCCGCTTCACGCATTTTTTTTGTAAGTTTAGCAATTCTTTTTTTAACGCCTTCACTATATTCTTCTAATTCTTTCTTATCCTCAGAACTTTTATCTTCTTGAACCTTAATTTCTTTTTTAACTTCTTCTTTTTCTTTAACAGGTTCTTCTGTTTTTTGTTCTGTTTCTTTTTCTGATTGAGGCTCTTCTGTTTTAACTTCTTCAATAATAGATTCATTAGATTCAACAACTTTTTCATCTTTAACCTCTTCTTTTTTTTCTTCTGGTAAAGTTACATCAACTTCAGGTCCTGAATTATCAATGTCTACCATTTCGTTTGTTTCATATTTTCTTGTCTCTGGCATAGTTTCTCCTTATGGTTATACGTTGTGAAGTACAGATTCAGGGTTTTCTATGGTTCCCAAAACTTCGTCATCATTTAATAAACGAACTTCTCCGCCTTCGATGGGTAATCTTGATCCTGCGTATCGTGCAAAAATAACCCACTGTCCTTTTTTGCACCACGGTCCCGTTGGAAATTTTTCTTTATCATGATAAGCCAACGGACCCATCTTGAGTACATAACCACAATTAGTGGCTATACGTAATTTCTCTAATGATTCTTGAGCAATGATAATACCACCTTTAGTTTTTTCTTTAGGTGTAAAGGGTAAAACTAAAAGTCTCCAGCCGCTTGGTTCAGGTAACTGGGATTTTTGTTCTTTAATGTTTTCTGGATTTAAAGGTTCTTTTTCTTTTACTTCTTTATACTTTTCTTCCAAAGCGTTTTTATGCTTTGGGATTTCCTTTGATGTCGATAACATTTCCTTGTTCATCTTTTTGCTCCTTATTTTCTAGCAGGTTAGAGATTTCCTGTAACATGTACTGATATGTACGTGCTTGTCCTAACATATATTGATATTTTTCCATGTTGTCAACCCCACCTGTAATCATTGTATCCCCAACAGCTTGAAGTCTATCTTTCATAATTTTTTGTATCTTTGATACTATTACTAGTCCATCCATTATTCAAAGTCCTCCAACTGTTCTAATTTTTCTTTTGCATGTCCAATTTTACCTAATAGTTTATCTATCTCTTGTAAATGTTGTGGATGCTCTCCAATACCAACAGAATTATTTAGATAAATATTAATTGTAACGTCTGCTTCTGCAATATCTGCTTCGTATCTTGCCCGAAGTGCGGATGTCATTGTTGCTTTACTCATATTATTTCCATGTCCTTTCGTTGTATTCCAGATTGACCACTAACAATTTCATACCAAAAAATTATTAAAGTCAAACGTGAATCTTTGTTTTTAGAAAAATCATTGGCACAATGCCAATAAGAGGAATCAAATCCAATGCAACGATTATATACATTTGAGAAACGAATCGTTTCTTCAAAGTCATTATTGCTTTGAATTCTAAATTTTTCTGCCTCTTCTTTATTCAACTTACCTAAATTGAATTCTCTTTTTTTAACATTGTTCCTTGTAGTAATCATAGGACCAACACCTGTTTTAGGTTTATATATTGATGTTCCAGAATTTAAATCTGCATTGGGACTTAAATACATTAAAGTTGTATGTAAATGTGGAGTATCATTATGAACCCAACCTTTGTTAGATTCACCTTCTATTTTTTGAAAATAAGCAGCGCATTTATATTGAACAGCTGGTGATGATAAAAAACATTTAAGATATTTTCTACAAATAGCATCTTTAAAATGTTCAGAAATAGAACTTAATTCTGGTGATCTAGTGCCTGGCCATAAGCCTTGTGGTTCGGGTTTAAATTTTAAAGATAAACCAAATCTTCTAATTTCTTCAGGGTACTTAAAAAAATTATCTATACAAGTTATGGGGAATTGATACATCTAGCATTTCCATCTTCTCCGTGCCTGTCTTATTCGTGAGTTTGGATCGTTTCTTGTTTTTGCTGATGATCTTTTTAATTGTCCTAGTGATCTAGCGCAGTATGATTTTCTGCGTTTGGCAGCTTTTGATCCTGGCTTCACTTTTCCAGTCACGGCTGTTTTTAGTTTTGAACCGGGGTTTTCTCTTCTGTATCGGGCGACACCGGCTCTAGTCATCCCTGCTCCAGACTTTGTAGGTCTAAAATATTTTTTTGTTTTTGGTGGGTTAGTTCCTTTTGCAAAACTGCTTCTATCTACGTAATCAGTTCTCATACTAATCCTCCCATTACCATACTTTTTCTTTTTTTAGCAAATGTTGCAGCTCTATCTGGCTTTGGTCCTACATTTGCTTTAGCTTGTTTTCTTCTTACGGCACCCGCACGTTGCCCTTTGGACATCGCTCTTGCTTTCGCAATAGGCACGCATTTTGGATAATTTTTTCTTTTTTCTCCACCACTTCGACCACACTTCGGGTATGAACCATCGGATCGCTTGTTTGCAATATCGACCCAGTTCTCTTTGACCCATGCTCGTAATCCTTTTTTAGCCATTATGTGTATAAAGTTTTTTTTCGTCTATCGTTCATGATAGCACCACAAGCTTTTGCAATTTTTCTGGAGCCACCTGCACTAAAACCCACTCTACCACCAGATGCTTTTTTATCTTTTTTACCACCAGGTGTAATTTTTCCAGAGCAAACTGCAGATGCATACATGTTAGCATACGCGCTTGGGTATACTTTAAATTTTCTTTTAGCTGCTGCTTTTCCTCTAGGGCAAAGTTTTGCCATTATTTATCTCCTAATATTTTTTTCTGTTTATCTACAGTTTTACCAAATTTTTTTAAAACTTTATCTGTTTTTTTTAATGTCTCATCAAATTTTTGTTTTGCTTTGTTGTAATTTTGTTTAACATCAAACTGTTCTAGTTTTTGTTTTGCTTTTTTAGCTGCAGATTTAATAGTCCCTACAGTTTTTTGACCAGCTATTTTAGCAAAAGGTTTTACAGCTGTGTAAACTTTATAGTATTTACTTGCCATTATGATTTTGCTGTTTGTGCCGCTCTTTTAAAATTTGCCGAAGTAGGTGCACCTTTAGATCCAGCTTTTCTCATTTTCTCACCTGAACCTGCTTTAATTCTTGCTCTTTTAGCAGCAATGTTTGCGTATAAACCTGGTCCACCGCCAGCACGCATTTCTCTTTTCATAGCTCTTCCACCACCAGCGTAAGCTATACCACCACCCATGAAATTTGATCTTTTATCTTCCATTGGTTTGCCTCTATCTTGAGCAGCCATAGATTTTTCTATAGCCATTCCTCTTTTTTTCTCATAACCACTTAACTTACCGTCTTTGTTAAGGTCTGCTTTTTTAGGATTTTTTAACATTATTTTCTCCTCTAGGACAAAGTTTAGCCATTAACTTGAACCTTCTTTTTTAGATAGTTTTCTAACGCTAATGTCATCATAGTCTTTTTTAGGATTTTTTCTTTTATCCATTATTTTTTGAACCTTAAAAGCAGTTAATGCTGATTCAGTATCTGTTGCTTTAGAAGCTCCAGGAGCAGGTTTAGCATATTTTCCTTCTTTTTTTCTTTTAGCTAGTTTAGATACCATTTCAATTTTAGCGGCTTCTTTTTGTCTCTTTTTTCTATATTCTCTCATCTCTTTTTCGCTAGGTTTATATATTGATGTTCCTTCTTTTAAACCAACTCTACCTCCTGATTTAAAACCAGGAACTTGTTTGTTATATCTCTTCATTATTTTTTGCCTCCGTTTCTAAATATTTGTGTACCCTTTATACCAAAAATACTTGCAACTACAAGTATCCATAAGTTTGTAAACCAAGATGGAAGGGTAGAAAAATAGTCAAAAAATAATTTTACCTTTTCCATCGCCTGCGGATCGTCACTTATGACCGCCCAAGCGAGCACTACAATTGGAGCGCTTAAAATTACAAGCACAAATTCGTCTTTCCAGTCCGATTGTCTTGCCTCAAGAAGTTTGCCTTGGTATTGCTCTTCACCTCTAGCCATCTTCTCTGCGTGCATAAGCTGTGCATCAGACATAGCCATCTTTGTTTTCTGTCTGTTGCTGTAAATTTTGCTTCCAGCTTGTAATGCAATCTTCGCTAAACTAAACCATGCCATAAATTACTCCTTTTTTAACTCGTTTTGTAAAATTGTTTTCTCAATAGAAGTGTCAGCACGTAAATTTGCTAGTTTTTCGTTCTGTTCTAGCTTTTCTTCTTGAGTATCTTTGTTCATCATAGCTCTCATTCGGTCAAGATTCAACCTTTCTTCACCTTCTAGTTGTTTTCTAGAGTTTTCTTGTGCTTGTAAGTCTAATTCTCTTGCTCTAAGCATTGCAATAGGGTCATTTCCAAATTTAGAAGTAATTCTCGTCTCTTCCTTCATGTATTCTTCAGTCATTTCAGCAATTAACTCTGCTTTTCTACCTTCAATACGTTGTTGAAGTGCCATTGACTCTCTTTGCATCTGTGGATTCATCTGTGCTTGTTGCATCATCATAGCTAGTCTAGGTAATTCTTCTCTAAATTCTAGTTCTATCTGTTCTTGTGCCATCAAACTAATATGTTCAAGTATATTTTTTTGCACTGCAGCTCCAACTATGGGTGCATTTCTTACCATATTCGTTTGTAAGAAGTTTAAATGCGCTGTGATGTGTGCTTGATGATCTTGACCAGGAAAAGCTTGGAAAGGTTTACCTGCTAACGCATCAATATGTTCTAACGCTGGATCTTTTGGTGTAGGCGGCTGTGGTTTTTTTAAAATTAAATCAATATCTTTTACTCCTAACGCTTCATACATGTTTCTGTACACTTCGTATTGGTTATGAATAGCTGGATTCGAGGCAGCCAGTTGCATTTCTGTTTGTGCTAGGGAGATCCGTTGTGTTTGAGAAAAAATATTAGGATCTGCAACTGGCAATATATCTACTCTGTCATCAAAGTCTAATTGTTTAATTTGCCTCTGTCCTCCGACAACATCATAGGGATAGATTGGAGGTAGATATAATTTGAAAACTCTTGCTAATAAACTAAATTCTTTTTTCATAGAGGCATACAATCTTTTATGTATGGCAGACATCGTTCTGCTTCCTCTTTCCAGCATTGCAACTGTCGTGCCCACTGCTGCTGATTGATTACCCTCTCCTACTTGCAGATCCGCTATAGAAGCGAATCGTTGACCTGCCTGTACCACGACACCCATAAGTGCTAATAATGTTTGCGATGGTTCTTTGAAAGGAAGAGTCATAAAAGCATCTTTTAAATTTCCACCGGGAGCATCTACATCTCTAAACTCTCCAGGTTGAATAGCTTGCGACTCGTCTCTCATTTTAATGCCACGCATTTTAAATCCAGCAGGTAAGTTCGACAAGGTTCCTGCGTCAAGTAATGATCTTAAAGCTGATGTCGCTGTTCTAGATAATCCACCTATCATGTGAATTAATCCAAAACCATAAAAGCCAAGACCGGGTAAAAATTTAAAATGAACAAAGTAACTAATTTTACTTTTTGTCGGATCACCTATTTCATAATTTCTTCTAATAGATAAAACTTCTTTTGAAGCCTCTTCAATCGTTACAATGTAAGGTAATTTAATTCCTGTTGGTGCGCCGTCAGCACTGACATCGTTAAATCCGTCAATGTCTAAATTAACATGGCACTCTAATAAAGAATACATTTTTTCATCTTTACCTTTTCTTGTGCCATCTAATTCTCTTTCTTTTTTATCTGTTTGTGATTCATTTATATAAGCAGGATTTAATTCTATGTCTCTATAAAATCCACCTACTTGTTGTTTTCTTAGTTCGTTTTCAGAAATTTTTATTGTGTGTATAATTGAGTCTGCATCTTCCAATGATGTTGCTGTATACGGTACAACTAAATCATCTGCGGGTACAAATTTAGAAACAGCTCTACCCATAACAGAATCATAATAAACTTTTTTAAATGCAGATCCTGATAGTGGTAAATAAAATAACATTTGATCAAATTCAGCTTCATATTCTTTCATCTCAGACATGATTGTATAATTCATAAAATCTTTTACACGTTGAGCTTGTTGTTCTCTGTCTGCTGTTGATAAACCAACAATCTGTGTTCTCACAGGGCCTTGTGCTGGTAATAATTCTTTATAAGCTAATGATTGAAACTGAGTAACAGCTTCTGCTAATACAGGGTGAGTTGCACCTGAAGCACCTTTAAATGGTTCTGTTTTGCTTTCGTATTTAAATCCTAATAGATCTAATCCTGATGTGTAGGCTTTTTCCCAATCTCCTCTTGAAGATTTATAATCTTGATAATTTGCAGACAACTCTTGACCAATAGGTGTAAGAACATTGTCTGGTAATAATTCTGCTAAATTAGAAAAATGATCTTGGCTCTGTTCTAAATTTACTTGTGATGGATCAAAATTAATATCAACACTGCCATCTTCGTTTGTTTGAACGTCAACGGGTTCTTGTGGTTCTTTTTCTGTTTTTTCTAATTCTACCTGTAATTCGTCTGGGCTAGGTATTTTTATAGTTTGCTCAACGTTTGGAAGAGCCTTGTCTACGTCTGCCATTATTTTTTCTCCAATCGAACCACTTTAACCTTTTTATTAGGTATATTCAACCCCTGTGGATTAGGTCCTCTTTTAGGGGGTGGACCTGATTTTTTACCTCCGCTATTTGCGGGACGAGTAAGATATTTCATCATTTGATTGTACTCGTGTATTTTCATTACATTCCTAGCATACGAGCTAAGCCACCATCTGCTTTTTTAATTGATGGTGTTTTTTTAGAAACTTCTTCTACAATTTCTTGAATACCTTCTGGTTCAATTCCATCTTCAATGTCTTTCATCTTACCTTCCATGTCTGGTTTTACAGTAAACTCCTCATATTCGTCTGGTGGTTTTTTACCTTTTGTAATTTCATCTGCTTGACCTTTTCTAAATGTCATAATTTCTTCTTGGAAACCATACTCACCCATATCATCTGTTTTTGTAACAATAGTTTCACCTGATGTACCATATGCATTTTCTCTTAATTCATAATTTTTGTATGTATAATTTTTTTCAACTCTTGGATCAACAGCGACATCATCAACTGGTTTTCCAAATTTTTTAATCTTATCAACTAATGCAAAGAAATAGTCTGGAGCTTTGGTTACAGATTCTTTTACTACAGGTGCAACTTTAGCAGCAGGTTCAGCTAACTTAAAAAATTTTCCAACATAAGGTAGTGCTGCAAGTCCACCCATAATTTTTAAAACTTGTCTTCTTTTAGGATCAGCTGGTCCACCTTCTTTCAAACCAAACAATCTAAATAGTTCTGCAAGACCTTCATATCCTAATTCTGCTCCCATAAGTTTTGGGTTTTCTAAAATAGCTTCTAGTGTTGAACCCCTATATCTTTTTTTTAATCTAGCTAATTTACCTGATGCAAATCCCACTCTACCACCCATAGCAAAATCTTCTGGCTCGCCTCTTGGATGTTTACCTGTTTTTCTAATCTGTTCAAGTTCATCAAACGTTTCATCACCGTATAATTTTACGTTAAGATCTTTTTCAATAATTCTTGTTGCTTCACCTTTTTTGCTTTTTTCAAAAACATTTTCCATTTTCTTAAACTCATCTAAAGATTGAATACCACCAAATTGTTTTTCAACTGGAACTCTGTCTCTACCACCTGAAGGAAATTGAATTATTTTTGCTTGCTCTCTTGCTCTTTCTGCAGCTTCCATTTTTACTTTTAATAAATCTATTCCCTCTGGGTTTTTACCTTTGACTTTACGATATCCTGCAATGAGTAAATCTAAAATTTTTTTATACATGTTTTACCAATAATATTTATATTTTTTTGGAGGGAGCTTTTGGTCCTCGTAATCTTCAGGGTGAGTAATTAAACCTCCCTGTCTAAAGCGCATGACTGCTTGGGTCATGGAATCAACCAAATCATCATGATCTCCATACGGAAACGCTGCACATTCTTCAATAACCTCTTGTGCAAACTTTTCGTGTGTAGGAGCCCATATCATACCACTTTCAAACAAAGGTGCAATAGAATTTACACGTGTGTGTTTATCATTACCTTTAGATGGCGTGAAGTTCACTACTGGTATACCCATAGATCTAAGTTCATAAGTTAGTGGTAGACCAGATGCTTTAGCTTCAACTAACACAGTCTCTGGTTGCCAGTAATCGTATTGCTCTTTTGCAAGTCGTCTTAACTCTGGAAACTCTAATCTATCTTTAATCGCATCTAATAATATCAAATGATGTGGCGTGTCTTCATTCTCTTGAAACACACCCCACGTGGTAATAGCAGAATAGTCGGCTGTTTGTTTTTTCATGAAAGCAGTATCATAGGATTGTATGACATGTTTCAAAGGTGGCAATGAGTTCTTTTCCCAAGGCTTCCACCACTCACGTTTTATGATAGCACCTTCCTCTGATGTTGGATTTTGCATCCATTGTGCATTCCATTTAGCAACAGATAGTGATGCTTTCACACCTTCTAATTCTTCTAACTTCCAATACTCTGGCCATACTGGTTTACCTGAAGGCATAATAGCTGGAAACTCTACAACTTCCCACTGATCAGCTTTATCTGTCTTTTGAGATTGCACCAGCATCCCTGTTAAATCTTTCGTATTCCATCTTGTCATTACACAAACAATTCGTCCACCTGGTTGCAAACGTTGACGTGGACCTGATGTATACCATTCATACGCTCGCTCTAACGCTTGTTTGTTCATAGCATCTTGTTCC
>Ga0209992_10004759_pt1 | contig 10411 bp, 7 predicted proteins | sample 2SBtaG_2_FD_182564 | JGI IMG/M metagenome (GOLD analysis project Ga0209992, IMG submission 182564) | Deep subsurface microbial communities from Kolumbo volcano to uncover new lineages of life (NeLLi) - 2SBTROV12_ACTIVE470 metaG (SPAdes)... | ecosystem: Environmental > Aquatic > Marine > Volcanic... | reverse complement strand
TTACGAGTTAATTTATCTAAAGCTCCTATTCCTAAACCTATTGCAAGAGGTTGTTTCCAATTAACTTGTTGACCAGCAATGTTACTAGGTGTGCCTAGCCAATTTGCAAAGTTTGAACCTGTTATTAATCCTGTTATATCACTTGCAACATCTCCAATTTTTCCTGGAATTGCTGTTGCACCTGTTAAAATAGTATTAAGAAAAGAACTTTTATCTTCACCACCGCCACCTGTACCTGTATATACTCCTTCAGTTCCAGTTATGCCAATGTCTTTAGCTAATTGATCTAAGCCACCAACTGGGTTAGGTGAAACAGTTCCTTCTCCACCAGGGCCAAATACTAAATCTTTACCACCTAATAATTCTCCTAACCAATTCTGTCCCATTCTATCTCCTGGTGTTCCAGTAAATGGAATCCCAAACTGATTTAATAAAGCACCAGCTACAACTGATGATAAAATAGGATTATCTTTAATTTCATTTGGAATAATGTCGTCTACAAATTTGTCTTTAGCTTTTTGAAAGTATGATCCAATACCATATCTTTTTCTACCATCGACTCCTGCAATACCACCATAAGCTAAATTTTGTTTTCTTTTTTGAGTGTATGTAGGGTTTGCTGATCCACCATAAGCCATAGGCTCAGATCTTACACCTTGCATTAATCTTTTTAGTTCTTCTAATCTTTTTAATCTCTCATAATAACCTTTGTAATCTGCAATATCTTCAATGTTAGGATTTGCAATTTTAAATTCTCTCATGTTTTCTATTTCTTCCATAACTGGAGGATTGCCCATGAGTCTTGGTTCAGTTGGCATTCGATCTGCTCCACCACCATATAGAAAATTAGCTCTTCCACCATCAGCATGAACAGAAAGATATGGAGATTGTGAACTTAAAGGTCTATGACCTTTTATTCCAAACATGTATCTCTCCCATTCCTCATCAGTCATTCCTGGTGGTCTAACTAATTGACCTCCTTGATAACCAGCTCTTCCACCATCAGCATTTTCTATTCTTGATTCTGCTATAATTTGTTGTATAAATTGTTGAAATGACATTGGCGTAGCTTCTGGACGCATCTCTTTTAATTCGAAAACGTATTGTTGATACATTTCTATTATCATAGGATCAGCTTGAGCCATTAATTGTTGATCTGGAGATTTAGGTCCTTCATTACCTGAATAGGTAATTTCTCCTGCACCTGATTGTAATGATGATATTCCTGTTCTATCTATAGCCATAATTTTTATGTGTTAATTTTTAAAGAGCAGGAATTTAACCTGGGTTTGTAATAATACTTGTTTTTCATAATTAAATCAAGCCTATGATGTAACTGTTCTAGGTTTAATTTCAAGCGCAGAAAGCACGACATGTAGTCTATTAGCTGTTGCTGCGGTTACTTTTACTACTTCACTTTCTGCAACCACTAAAGGCTGAGATAGCAATTCTGATGTTCCATTAGCAGATATGGATTTAGTCTTAAATAGGCTAAAAACAGCGTCATCTGTGTCCGTTATAGTCACTGTTATAGTATCAGCATTTCCTGAATCTTCAGACACTATTATAGATTTAATAACAGCTGTTGTGGCACTAGGTACAGTGTACAATGTAGTAGCACTATTACTAGTTAAATCCTTCTTTTTGTTTACAAATGTATTAGCCAAAGAAATAAGCCTCCGCCTCTGCTTCTTCTTTCAAGTCTTGTTGAAAAGAAGTGTTTAATTTTTGTACTATACTATCAACATCTCTTACAAATGATTGTTGTATTTGTTGATCGTATTTCTCTAGTGGTTGTGTTAATGATTGTACTATTCTAGCCATATTAAATCCTAAATATACTCTCTGGACTCACTTGATATTGATTTATCAATTGATTCATTTGTGTTAAGGTATTCATACCTCTTTCATTTAAAGCTCCTTTATCTGCATACCCTTGTAGTATCATTCTTTTTCTCATTATCTCATTTATTTGAGCTGTTTGTTGGTCTGTTGGTTGAAATTTTTTAATACTTGTTTGCATAACATTTTGAGGTTGTTCTGGACCATCTCTTTCAGTAGGAATATCAGATTTTTTAGGAGGAACACCAGCATATCCTGTTCCTAAATTTTTAAATGGATTAAAACCAAATAAAGATGCAATACCTAAAATGGGATTAAGCATACCTAGTCCCATCTTATTAAACACATAACTTGAAAACATTTTTGCAGGATTAAAAAAATTACCCAGACCTCCCATTTTATCTGTAAGATTACTAACCCCTGTTCTAGCTTCTGGTACAAAACTTTTCATTCTATTTAAAAGACTTTTTTCCAATCTTGTTTCTGGAATTATACTTCTTAATCCAAAATTAATTAAATTTTGTCTACGAGTATCAGTTGTAGGTGCTTCTAATGTTAATCCTTTATTAACTACATTTTTAATTTCTTCAAAATTATACCCTTTATCAACCATATCTTGTATTAAATTCCAGTCTTGTGCTCCTTCCCAGTCTTCAATTATTTCTTTGTCTTCTTTAGTCAACGTAGATTCATCTTTTGTCATGACATCGTCTATTGATTTTTTAGTAGGGTCTTCAAAATATTGTTCTGGATCTTCTCTTGGATCAACACCTTTAACTCCTCTCATACTTAAAGGAACTTCAACGCCTCCAACCATTTCGTAAGCTTCTTTTTCTTTACCTGTATCTTTATGGATATTACGAATTTCTGGTGTATATGTTTTTTTAGGTGTCACATCTCCAGGTACAACTTCTGTAATTGGATCTGGATCTTTGTAAATAGGTGTAGGTGCAGGTTTAGGTGCAGGTCTAGGTGCTGGTGGAGGATCTCTGTCAGCTCCTCCTCCACGATGGCCGCCAGTGTTACCACCATAATTTCCACCAGATGATGCTCCTCCAGCAGGGCCTCTACTAGGGCTTGTATCTTTACCCATAGTATCACCACCGTATCTATAATTAATTCTTTTATCTATCATTATCTTCTACCATCCGCTTGTATATCTAATCTAAAAGTGCCAAGCTTCCAGTGTTGTTTAGTACTAGTGTTATCTACTTTTAAAGCTATGGCTCTAGCTCTTGCACGTGTATCTATTTTAGTTGTTGTTGTTGAAGATGTAAAAGGTCCTAATGAAGAACTAGCTTCTGAATCTGTTGGATAATTTTTTAAATTTAATGTAACTCTTGCATCTCCAGTTTGAGATAAAAAGTCTGGAAGCACTCTTCTAATTTTCATCATGTAATCACCATCACCTCTTAAATCTGCTCCACCTTGTGTAGCTGCTATATCAAAATCTCCTGATTGAATACTTGCTGAAATACCAGTTCTTGTTCCTGCTTTAATTTGATCTTGTCCTGTTTCGTGTTCAAAGTAAGTTGTAACACCATCAGTATTTCCAACTGTTGCATCACTTGTAGCAGATGAGTCATATTCAGTACCGTGTGGTTTTCCAAATATAGATGAGTCAAACCAAGATGATCTAGAAAGTGAACTTGTAGTCCATACTGGTCGCTCAGGTGTAGAATCCATATAGTTATAAGTAACTGATCTATTGTTAGATGCAGCACCACTTCCTGGATAAAACCATGTGACTTCACCAAATAAATTATTTAATCCTGCATATATGTGATTTTTAGGAACCGTATTAAGATCGTCATAAACATAATCTTCTACTAAACATGCTAAAGATTCTAGTTTACCAGTGTATCTAAAAAAACCATTTTCTGACATCCAGTAAGCAGAACCATCAACTTCTACGGCTGCATTCTTACCAATCAATCCACAGTTAGTTCCAACTTGTTGAAACGAGAAAGTAAATGGAGCACCAACGAATCTCATAATAAATAGAGATGTATCAGTCCAAACATAAATTGCGTCTCGACCTCTTATAGCTGAAACAATTCGTGTTCCGTCAGCCAGTCTTTGTGTACCAGCAGTATTGGTTGCACTAGGTGTATATGATGTTGTTGCATCAATTGATTCTTGGTCCGAGAATCTAATATACATATCGTCTTGAGTCGATGTTGTGCCAATTGTAGTTTCTGTTCCAAAAAATACTAAGTGTCTATCAGGTGTAGATACTAATGTTTGTATCGCTGCTGTTGGTGCATTTGCAAGTATTGTTGCTCTTGTAGATGTTGCACCAGATGCATCTGAATCCCATGAAAAAGTTGCACTATCAACGATAGTTGCAATTAATTTATTTCCATAATTGTCCAAGGACCAAAGTCCTGGAGCTGTTATAATATCACCTGTTTGCGATGCACCCCATTTAGTATACTCAGAAGCATCAGTTACTGTTGCTGCATCAGAGTGTGATGCCGCTGTCGTGTTGTCTGATCCTCTAGTTAATCCTCCTAAAGTTCCAGTACCTGTAGTGTTTGAAGTGTAAGCAATTCTTTCATCATCTATTACAACTGTTCCTGATGCAGGAAAAGCAGATGAATCATCAAGAACAATACTACTTGAAGAATTTGTTAAAGCACCATCTAAGGTTGATGTTGCTTCACCCGCAACAGTACCACCCCATAATCCTAATCCCCAACCAGCGGCTGATGCCTCAGTTGCTGGTCCAATTGGATAATAATGCTGAACTCTTATTCCACCAGAAGTACTTGCCCCTGATCCAGATTCAGCTGATCCCATTTCAATTGTTAATGTTGTTGAACTTGGAATTGATGTTACCATAAAAGTTTTACCATCAAAATCATTAGAACTAAAATTAGAGTTAGTAATAGCTGTAAAACTGTCTAAATAAATAATATCATACTTAGAAATGTTATGAGCAGATGAAAAAGTTAACGTAACAGTTGCATCACTTTGTGTTGTTGTAAAAGCACTAGTTAAAGTTGTTGTAGCTTTAATAGGAGTAATGTCATAGAAAGCTCCTCCAGAGTATACATATAACATTCTATTTGTTCCAAGGGCTGCGTATTTAATACCAGATGCATTAACAAAATGGTGTAAAGCTGTATTTCTACCAGTTAAAGTTACATCCCCTAACTGTGCCCAACCACCTATTTTTTCAGGTGAACCATATCTAAAACGAACATAATCACCACTAACCCATTGGCCTTCACCACCCGTCGCTGTGACTTGTTTATTAAATCCTGGTTGAAATCTTAATTTTTGTAGCATAATTATCTCGCGTTAGCCGGTACTCCATTTGAATTTACGAATGGTTGCTCTGCAAAAGCCATATAAATTAGTGTGTGTCCTGATCCATTAGCCCATTCTCCATTACTTCTTATTTTAAATCCATTACTAAGAATATCAAGAATATCGCTTGTATATTCAGCTTCATTTGTATTAGCCACTAATCTGTAATTATTAGGATTAAACCCAGCTCTTTTATTGTCATATGGATTCCAACCTTGTGTGGCACCTGCATTTTTCAATAAAATCCAAGCCGGCCGAAAACCGGTGTGAATAAAGGGCCCATCAGCATTGGCACTGCCGGTGAAGGACCCGAATTTTGAGTAGCCTTGTTTAGCCGTGAATAAATAAGAAATATAATTTGCAGAACTTCCATTAACACTTGTACTTCCTTTAACACGAAATACTGAACTCGTAGGTGCGGTATCGTCCCATGTACTATCGTCATCAGAAGTTGCCGCAGTCGTATCTAATACTAAATGGTCTGTTTCTGGTGCTGCTGTATTTTTATGATGATACACAGCCCATTTTACAGCGTTAGTTCTATTTTTAACTATCATTACATGAGGAACTGCTGAAAGTGAATGCGAAATATCTCTTCCTTCAGCACCATTTCCGGCATATGAAACTATATCAAACCCAGCAGTTGCAGATTCTTTCCAGCACCAAGCTGCATGATTTGCACTAGCTTGATTTGTTCCATTTCCATTTGTATTACCAGCTCCAACAGTAAATCCATCACTATCAAAACTTTCTAATTGTCCAAAATCAGCATATTGATCTTCTGCTGCGGTGCTATTAGAAATTAAAGCGGCATTTACACCTCTAACAGAATCATAAATTCTATGTGAGTTTGCGTTTGTTCTATCTTTAATCCATAAAAAATCCGGTTGCAGATTTTCATCACCATCTAAAGTAATTGCATTACCATCAGTATTATTTCCGGTATAGAGCTTAGTCTGGAAATATAATTCTGGATTATCTATTGAAGTATAAGCAGCCATTTAACCTCCATTACTTCCTAAATTTTTTGTACATAACGCAAGATAACCCGAAGGCACGGAAAATTCGAAATTCCCGTAGCCATTAGCATCACTGTTTCCAGATGAGATACTATGAACAGGATTACCAAAATTAACTTCCCAACCTATTGTTCCACTACTCCAATCTCCATGTGCTGGAAAATATGCATCTAAAGGTACACTTGCTGGATCAGTTACGGCTAAAAAATTATTAGGAGTAGATTCATCCCAATTTCCAGAACCGTCTCCCCAATTTCCATCTTTACTAAAATAAATTCTGTTGTTATCTAAATCTAATCCTACACCAATTATTGAGTTTAAATCTACATGTGCTCCATGATCATTAGAACTATTATTTGTCCAAATTTTTCCATCGTTTAAATATAATCCATAAGATACATTAGCTCCTTCTAACAAAGCATCTAAAGCTCCTGTAACTTGATTACCCTCAATTCCAATTACAGCATAACTACTTCCTTGTGAATCAGAAACAAATTTTGCTTCCCAATACCATTTCCCAGCAGTTAATCCAAAAGTTGCAGTAGTGGGTGCAGTATTTGATGAGCCAGCAGTTAGTAATTTACAATTTCCTTCTGAAAAAGTTGCACTTTGATAATAGTTATCTAAAGGATTTAAAACACAAAAATTGTTAGTAGGAGTATCTGTAGTTTGATCTGTTGCGGCTAGACCAGCTTCTGTAAAGTCATTTCCATTTCCACTTTCATCATCTCCTAAATCTCCACTATCAGCAAAGTCACAATAGAAACCATTATTTCCAAACGTAAGTCCGCTAATATCGATAGGCTTCCAAATTCGTGGGCTGTCATCATCGTATTCTCCAAATTGATCTGCATCCAACTGTTGTCCATCGATATATACTAATTCTGCAATGTATGCATCAAGGAAAGCACCGTTTTTTCTAACTCCAAATTCATGTTCAACTGCTGTATTTAATCTTAAAGTATAATTTTGCGATATATAACTTGTTGTGGTAAAAACAGTTAATCTTGAACCATTAACCCAGAATTTAAATCTGTCCGTATCGGTGCTTTGTGTTGTGTCTATGCCGACAACGATATGGTACCAGGCGGAGGGGTCCTTGAACTGGTAACTTGGTTTTACGCTTGATGTTCCAGCACCAGCACTATTTTGTGTAAATATATGAAGTCTATCATATTCATCAAATCTAATCATTTCTTCTAAATTTCCTGTTTCAGTATTTAAAATAGCTTGAGTATTAGTACCAAGTTGAAATGATGATCTTTTAATCCAAAAACTTAATGTAAGTTTATTTGCTGCAGTTGCTGTGCCTGAAAATGTTTGTCTCATGCATGCAGAACTACCGTCGTCAAATCTGCAAGAATTATCTACTTCGTAAGCACCACCTAAAGCTGAAGCTACATTGCCTGGTAAAATTAAAGGCATTACGAATCCAATCTTGGCAGATCACCTAATGGTCTTACACTATTTTCATTTCTTGTATATAAAGTTTCAAGAGCTGGTGTATCTGCTGCATTAGTTATTGCAGTTTCCATTTCAGCACATTTAGTTCTAACCGCTGCTCTATGATTTGTAATTGAAGATGGCACTGCTGTTCCAGCATCTGCTTTTCTAACTATATACCAATCTGTATCTTGTAGTATTCCTGCAGCCTCTTTTTTAATTTGTTGAATTAAATTATATTTTAATCCTCTAGTTTTAACTTCTCCTTCAGTACCTAAACCATCTGTCTCATCTTGTGCTGTAAATAAAGTATCTGCGTGTTTTTTAGCTGTTGCGCTACCATAGCTTGCTGTAATTTTTCCACCAGCAAAAGCAAATGATTGATTGGTATTGATATACCATTGGTCATCTTTTTTATTAGTGTTATCAAATTCTACTTCATAAATTCCAATAGCCTCTAGTTCAGACTTGCTCCATAATTCAAATATTTTTCTTGAATGACGAACATCACCAATAACTAAACCTTTTGGTTTAGTTATAAGTTTTGTAATTGATCCTGATTCTACTAATCCCCACATATTATCTCCTATTAACTCTCAGCTAAATTTAATGTTCTACCTACTTCTTGCCAAACAGCCCCATTGTACCGGAATACATGGATATCAGTTTTTCCGTCTGTTGCTGTCTCCGTTGCTTCAGTTGAAGCGGCAAATTCAAATACCGTGTTCCAACCAATACTATGAGAACCATTGTAATTAATTTCTATACAAATAAATGCTCCTTCAACTGCATTACTTGGTGCAGAGAAAGTCGTATTTTCTGATGTCTGATGGTATGCGTTTGGTTTAGCAGAAGCGTCCCACGCCACAGCGTTCGATGATGATGTTAATGCTCCTTGAGCCACATTAGCTGCAGCACTAAAAGTAGCTATACCACCTGCTGACATGTCTAAAGTTAAAGATGTAACTGCTGATCCACCATCATCACCTTTAAATATAATATCTTTATCTTGTACACCTGCAGTTATTACAGCGTCGCTAGAACTATTTGTAAATGATAATATTGTTGTGCCACCATCTTTAATATTAACATCCGCACCGTCAGCGTCTAAATTAATATCAGCAGCAGCGTCAACTGTTAAATTGTTTGCTGATATAGTTAAATCTGTACCATCACCTTCAATTTTTTCTGAATCACCACCAAAAACTATTCCAACGTTATTTGGAATATGTACATCTGATGTAGCTGTTAAATTAATTTTAGCACCAGAAGTAACTGTTAAATCTGTACTATCACCTTCAATCTTTTCGCCACTACCAAATGTAATTCCAACGTTAGCTGGAATAACAACATCTGCTGTAGCTGTAAGATTAATATTGTTTCCTGAAATTGTTAAATCTGTTCCATCACCTTCAATTTTTTCAGCGTCGTTACCAAAAGTCATTCCAACGTTTGCTGGAACATTTATGTCTGTTGTTGCAGTTAAGTTAATGTCATTACCAGATGCAAAAGTAAAATCAGTTCCATCTGAAGAAATATGTTCTCCACCATCGTCATAGAAACATACTTTTCTATTATCATTAATTCTCATGACTTCGTTACCATCGTATTGTTGGAATACTAAGTCATCTGAATCAACACCTAATTTTATAATTTGAACACCTGCAGTACCGTCCATATCTAAAGATAGTTGTAATGTACCAGCGTCTTTAAATTCTACATTTCCACCTGCTGCATCAATTACAACGTCATCACCAGAATCAATTGTCACATCTGCTGATGTACTTCCATTACCAATCGTAACCGCTGCATCACCAGCAGAAACATCATCTGCTGCTATACTTGAAGCTGTAACACCTGTTTGAAAATATGTTTTTAATGTTGTGACATTAGTCATTCTCATTGTGCCATCATCATTTACAAGTAAACCATCTCCATCTGCAACTGCTGTAGTACCTCTTGAAGTACCACCATCTATTAAATTAATTTCTGCTGCTGTAGCTGTTACATTTGTTCCACCAATGTCTAATGTTGTTACTGAAATTTCTCCTGCAACTGTTGCAACACCATCCGCTAATGTAATTAAATCTGTGTCATCAGTATGACCAATAGTTGTTCCATTAATTAAAACATTATCAATATCTAATGAACCACCAGTAATTAATCCTGTAGTTGTAATTGTAGATGATCCTGTATCAATATTACCAAATCCTGAAGTAATTGATCCAGAATCTAAAGCACCTGTTGTAACAATACTAGAACTTCCTGCGACTGCACCATAGATTGAACCAATAGCTGTGCCATTAATTGTAATAGCATCTGCTTCTAAAGTTCCATCTATATCTGCATTACCAGAAATATCTAAAGTAGCTGCGTCTAGTTCACCTGATAAAGTAATGTTAGTAGCGCCAGTAATAGCACCATCCATTGCAATAGCACCATTAATATCAATTGTTGTTGCAGCAATTTGTATTTCTGTGTCTGCTACTAAATCCAATTGACCATCTGTAGATGAATTAATATATAAACCAGTATCTCTAAAAAGAAGTTTGTTAGTGCTATTTAAAGTTAAACCCGTTCCATCAGTATGTGTTAAAGTTGTATCTGAATCTGCACCAAAACTTAATACAGCAGAGTCACTTAATAATTTAAGATCATCACCAAGTACAGCATCTTTTGCTACAGATAATCCACCATCAGTTTGTAATGATCCATCTGTTGTAGAAGTTGCTTCAGTAGTGTCGTCTGTTTTTACAATACCACTAGCTGTAACTGTTGTAGCAGTTAATGCT
>Ga0209992_10004756_pt1 | contig 10415 bp, 13 predicted proteins | sample 2SBtaG_2_FD_182564 | JGI IMG/M metagenome (GOLD analysis project Ga0209992, IMG submission 182564) | Deep subsurface microbial communities from Kolumbo volcano to uncover new lineages of life (NeLLi) - 2SBTROV12_ACTIVE470 metaG (SPAdes)... | ecosystem: Environmental > Aquatic > Marine >... | reverse complement strand
CGATGACCGTCAAAGGTGATAAATCGCCAAAGCCCGTTGTTTGATCTCACACTCAGACAGCGGGCTTTTTACCGGACCCGTGGAAAACATCACCCCCGATCTATCAATTATTTTCTGATCGGCGCATGCTTGAACCATGAAGTTAAGCGCCACTTTCAAACGGGCTATTGTTCCCACCCGCCGCTATGGCGGAAAATTCTATGATAAGAAATTCGTACCTGGCCCGCGCCGGGGCGGAGGTCGTCGCCGCAGCATGAAGCCCAAATGGTGCCGCTAATTCAGCCGCATCAGTGAACAGTTTACTACCAAACTGTTCACCTTTTCGGGGAATTTATCAAAAATGAAGCGCGGGTTTCATGCTTTCATGTAAAACCCGGATGATTACGATCCGGGTCTTCGTGATTTTATAATAGACCTCATGTTCTTTGATCTGAAAACACCGATAACCCTTTTTAATGTCGTCACAGGCATATCCGATTTCCGGGTAACTGACAATCAAATCCATGCCCTTAATCAGATCATCATAATATTGATCGGCTTGTTTCTCTCCCCATTTTTTGAAGGAGTATCGCCACACGCCTTTTAAGTCTTTTCTTGCGCGAACCTGCTTATGAATTTTAAGCATCCTTGGGTATTAACCCCGCTTCCTGCTTGGCTTCCCGGCGGATTTCCTCCATGTCCAAAGGTCCGTCATCTCCGCTTTCCTCGCCCTCGATCAGGGCTTGGCGCAGGGCTTTTATTTTTTGTTCATGCTCTTCGAGCAAACGAAGACTTGCCCGGACAACTTCGCTGACCGATCCATATCTTCCCTGCACGATTTGTTCATTGATGAAGCCTTCTAAATGATCTCCTAATGAGATGCTGGTATTTTTTGCCATGCGCTTAACCTTCCATGCTGTTTACCAATTATTATCATATATTGGTAATTATACCAAGAAAAATCTTGCTCTTTGGTTAAGGGCAAATCTTTGATAAAGTGAACAGATGTCTAATGAACTGTTTACTATTGATGGAAAACGCAAATATCTGACCTGTGAAGAGCGGGACCGATTTTTAGCTTCCGCCAATTCCCACGAACGCGGCGAAGTGCGGACCCTGTGCCTTGTTATGGCCTATACGGGTTGCAGGATTAGCGAAGCTCTGGAACTCACGGCGGATAAAATCGACCTCTCCGAAAAATCCATCGTTTTTCGCACCCTCAAACAGCGCGAGAGAACAGCCTACAGAGCCGTGCCGGTTCCGGACAGTGTTCTGGATGCTTTGGATCTTGTTCACCGCATCCGTAAAGCTCAGAAGTCCAAAAATGGTGGGAAGAAAAATACACTCTGGAACTGGGGCCGGACGCAAGCCACGAAGCATATTTGTAATATGATGGAAAAAGCAGGCATTACCGGCCCTCACGCTACGCCTAAAGGCCTGCGCCATGGCTTCGGGGTGAAAGCGGCCACCGATACCCGCAACCCCCGCCTTGTGCAAAAATGGCTGGGACACCGTTACCTTGAAACCACCACCATCTATATGGATGCTGTCGGAGCGGAGGAGCGAGAGCTTGCTGCTAGGATGTGGAATTAGTTTTGAATGTACTGCGGCATAGCTTTCGAAGATCATGGAAAAGATCGATAGCATCTTTGTATCTAAAGAAGGTCTTCTCCAGACTATCTCCATCCATATTTAACGATATTGCCTTACCATTCCACTCAATGTCACGATTCGCCAATATTTTTTTATAAAAACTGGTCAGTGATAACACATAGTCGTGTGCGAAAGAGTTTCTGATTATTCGCGCAAAGTTAAATGTGTCATCGAATTCCAGTTTACTGTATTGATTAGTGCTATTCGCATAGTTAGTAATTGTTTCTATGGACTCCCTAATTAACGTTCGAACATGGGCTTTGCTAAATTCATCGACTGATACAGCTTTGTTACTTTCATTCGATAAGAATTGTGCAAGACCAGTCCCATCAATAGTAGTTGAATCAATAGTGACAGGAGTTGACAACAAGCATTCGTGATTCCTTGCTAGGAATGCTGCTGCCTTAAAGCCAATGATGAAATTGGTTTCAAGATGTCCCAATTTATTATCTAACATTTGAAAATCCATACTAGGAACCTCACAAGTTACTAACCAGTATCAGTATAACCGTTGCAAAAGGGGTCCCTTTTGCAACGATTTTGGAAGGAAATTGGGTGCGAAGTTTCGAGAGACAGTTTTAAGATATAAAAAGGCCGCTTTTGCGGCCTTTTTGGTGGTTCGGGTTACATCTCCGAAAAACGAACGTTTTTAGGAATTGTTCTGTAGCCTGAATAGGTAAGTTTTCATCGTCGAAAATACCAATTTAATCCTCTTGCACCTCTAGTACTGCCTGATCAATTCGGAGTATGAGGGGGATACCACCAACTTCGAAGCTGATAATATTCGAATCCAGTAACGCTGGTGCTGTAGAAATCCAAGCACCATATTTTGCGGTCTCTGCGATTTCAGGCCAGTTCAGACCAGTGATCGGTATGATTTTCTCCAATTTGTAGTTATAGGCAAGACTACCATCTAGTCCATACACCTGTATGGCATAATCAGTAACCACTTTGCGCAGCCACTCATCGAGGAGAACAACTATACCCGCATTGCTAACTACAGCAAATCGTGGGCCGATATAGATATTGAGCGTCTTATCCCAAACTTTGGTACGTTCGCTATTCGGTACTATCCGATATAGTACCGCTTTTGGAAACATGTCTGGAACAAGGCGCTCCGGTCGTGTGATAATTAACTCGAATTCACCATTTTCCGACGTTATACTTCGTTGGATTGGTGGGAGTGCAATCTCGTCTCTAGCCATTACGTTCTGTGTATCACCCAGTCCCAATAACAATGCTAACCAGCAGATTAGATCAATTCTCATCATAATATCTGTACTACATCTACGAAACACGTCTTATAAATAACATACCAAAACCACTTATTAGCATCCATACCATGGCTGGCTCCGGTACTGTATTGATATTAATTGGAGTGCTTGCCACGGGCAGTGTGCTACCAGGCGGTAGTTGCCCTGGTGCTACTTGTGGACCGAACGGAATCGGGTTGCCAAAAAACGCATTGATATCCGTTACATCGAGAGATCCAGTGACCAGATCAGAATCTAACACCGTTTCTAATGCTAACCCTATATCAAACTCGAACCCAAATTTTATTCCGACAAGTTCGGTAGGTGTGGCACCAAAAAAGTCTATCGCACTGAATAAATCAATGTCAGACCCGAAAGCAAATGAATCGCCAACGGTGAAAGTGCTCGGAGTAAAGTTGACTGTAAGATTTTGGCTCCCGTCGGTTAAGCCGCTAAAGGTGATATCGCCAAGACCAATCCCATTCAGTCCACTTGTAGCTAACCCACTCCCAGAAACGCCTGGTGGGGAATCGGTTGGATCAAAGAATGCATTTGCAGGAGATAGATCGATCGTAAATTTTGTCAGGCTTATCCCCGTCGGACCATTGTCAAAACTCACGTCGAAGAAATTGTTAGTTTGGAAGGGTGTCGACCCCCGAAGATCGACCGTTACTTCTGGAGTATTTTGAGTGAATGTACTGGTGCGCAGCTTATCAATCTGCATCTGCGTCAATTGCATGGCCGGAGCATTACGAGCCGAGCCTGCAGTTAAAACGTTATTGGACCCGCCCGCTCCGAAAGTATTGTGATCTAGCCCAAGGTTGTGCCCAATTTCGTGGGCCACTGTATCCGTTCTATTAGAGGCATCCACTGCGGATGAATTGATCACCGCACCATTTCCACCTAGATAAGCTTCACCAAAAAGGGTCGTGTTAGGCGCGGAATTAAGCGAGTCAACGAACCAGACATTTACAGTGTTTGCGTTAGTTGATTGCCCATTGCCGACCTTGTTAACGTCAGTCACTGAGTTTACGGTCTGCAACGAAGAATTGTTTAGCATTGTGGTTGGCAAATAAATCGCTGCTACTCCTGCCTGTTCGTAAATTGCTTCGGTCTTGGCCTTAGAAAGAGGAGCACTGGCACAATTTGCCCCTGCGTTATCACAGACTTGGATCGGCTGGATCAGAAGGAACTTATCTATTGTAACAGCTTGCGCCAAAGTAGACGTTACTACTATTCCGGCTGCAGATAGGATTAATGTAAAAAACTTTTTCATGGATTGTACTCCGGTAATATTTGAATTATTTTTTTTGTGTATGAATACTCTGGAAAACTTGTTCAAAGGACGTATTTCCACAAATACGTGGTTGATTCTGGTCCCTGCCGTTTACTTATTCACACATCGAAAATAAAGCAATTACCGTGCTATTATTGATTTTATTCGTATTTACAAATGGTTATATAGGCTGGCTAGTTTGATCATGTCAGATATGTAAAATTTTTTTATATGAATAAATAACAATGATGTAGGGTTAACCTCACAGACAAGGTTATGTTGTGACGGGTTGAATGAAATCTTGGAATGACGATCTTGTGGCTTGGTTTTTCTATCTGGTTAACGTACCGATTTTGCGTGATAAACAGAAAAATCTTTCCTTTCACTCTCCCAAAAATGGTCGTTTTTCGGAGACACTACATGTTGTGTTTGCGATTAATGAGCTGTGTCAAAAGGGTTCCATTTTGCAGCGATGTGATAATGACCATTACCGAGAAAGACTTGAAGTCCTGCGCCAATACTGGCGCAGTTGTTTTTTTCACACCCAGCAACCCCGCCGTTAGTTATTTGTTTTGGGAAGTAATTAACGCCTCGCCTCTACTTGCCCATATGTCATAAATCAGGTGAAGATTGTATTGGTTAATCATCACCGTTGTTTTAAATATTCCCGCCGGAGGCATTTAAAAACTAGTGAGTGTAGCGAATTCCTTCAGAATGAGGGGGTGATTATTTGTTCTTGACAGAGTGTACGGTCACACCGTACACTTAGGAATGAGAATAAGGAATGTCCGCCATAGTGGTCTTAAACGCTTCATTGAGGATGATGACCCCCGGCAAATCCGGCGCGATCTCGTTAACAGGATTCGTAACATTCTTACGGTATTGATTGCCGCATCTGACATGGATGGAGTGCAGGGCCCTCCAGGTTGGCGTATCCACAAGCTTTCGGGAGATCGTGCCGGAACATGGAGCATTTCAGTTTCTGGGAACTGGCGTATTACATTTGATTTGGTCAACGGAGAAATCAGCAATCTGAATTTGGAGGATTATCACTGATGAACGAAACGGAAACGAAAATAGGCATGATGCCTCCGCATCCGGGAAGCTTCATCCGGGAGGAAATTCTGGACGAGCTGGGATTATCTGTTGCCGGTGCGGCGGCGGCACTGGATGTACGTCGGGCCACCCTATCCAGTCTGGTCAACGAAAAATCTTCTCTCACCCCAGAAATGGCTCTTAGGATAGAAATGGCTTTCAATGTAAAAATGGATACCTTGCTGCGTATGCAAGTATGGTATGACAGTTGCGTGATGCGGAATAAGTCCGATGAAATTAATGTTAAACCGTACCAGATAGTCTAACATCTCTTACCAAAAAGCCGCCACAGGCCGAATTCACATTGGAAGAGACTTTTAGCTTCTTTCTTCCCCTTCATTTACCTAGGTCCAAGTTTTATGGAAATGGTCTTGATGGTAATATCCTTTGCCTATGGGGATTATTGATGTTGTTGAAAGAAGGTTTTCGGGACCGGATGAGCTGGAAGGGTTTATTCAAACTTTAGAGTCGCCATGGTACGGGGTTGAATGTCACGCTATGGCCTATGACGATCCTGATAACCTCTGGCGGTTCTCGACCAGTCGCCGCCGTCTTATTCAGGTCCTTTGGCCCGGTATCAAGATCGTTTTTAGTGATAGCCGCTATTGGAAAGACTGGATCAAAGAAGATATTGCCGAAGGCCGTGGCAAGCCCTGTGAAACCTTTTCGCAATGGTATCCCGGTGATTGGATCGTTGAAAATTATTGGTATGATGACAGTGATTGCGGAGAATGGTCCGGGAATTTCAAATTTTCCTAGATAAGCGTCCGTTCGTAATACGTGTAAAAAGTTGTCACTTAGCCTGTAGTGCCGTTGCTACGGACACGCTTAACAATATTCCCAACCACGCCACGCCCAGCACGTTTATCGATTTTTAGATGTATCTGCCGCACACTCAAATCCGTTGTGCTTGCCATATTCTCTATTTTAGTCACTAAGTGCGGCGGCGTTGACGGTCGACCCAGATGTTTGCCTCGTGCCTTCGCTGCCATCATGCCGGCGGTGACCCGTTCACTAATCAGGGAGGACTCCAACTCGGCCATTGCACCAATCAGGGTAAACATCGCTTTGCCCATTGGGGATGTCGTATCGACATGATCCTGAACGCTGACAAAACGAATATTCAGATAACTAAATTCTTCTAGTGCGGTTAGTAAGTGCTTGGTAGACCGCGCAAAGCGGTCAAACTTCCAAACCAGTACACAATCCAATTCATGATGTCGTGCGGCTTGAAGCAGTGCATCGAGCTGTGGGCGACCTTGCTTCTTTCCTGAGACAGCGATATCCAAGTATTCATGAACGATTTCCAGCCCGGCTCTCTTGGCATAGCTACGCAAATCATCGAACTGTAAATCAGGTTTTTGGTCTGCCGTTGAGACACGTATATAAAGGGCTGTTCGATTCTTTGACGACATATTTATAATGAGCTCGTCTGTCCTAAAAGGTATACTTTTATGGCTGTTATTTTACACTCCTGAGAGCATTGATAACACAAGTGTTTTTTATACCCTTTGGCAACCCCTTTTTCGGACAATCAATTTTTCACTATGGCCAGCATCGAACGAACAGCTTACCCCAGATTTGACGGGATCATGAGTGATAGGGAATTATCTGCCCGGTACGAAGTCACTCTTGATGAGAAGGGCTTCATTAAGGCGATGGCCAATGGAGAGTCTTCACGCTTGACGCTCACCGTCATGCTCAAAACCCGTCAACAGCTGGGATATTACCCGTCACTGCGAGAAGTACCTGGTCAAATCAGGGCGTATCTTGCCGAACAATTCGGCTTTGACGCAAGCACATCACTCCTTGATGAAATACACCATAAAACAAGCCTACATCGCCACCGCGCTGCCGTGCGGGTTTATCTTTGCAGTAAACCTTACGCCCGTGGCGGCCGAAAACTACTGAACCAATCGATTGACGAAGCAGCCGAAACCATGAGTGACCCAGCAGATCTCATTAATATTGCAGTCGAAGAGTTGTTCAAAGCCAATATTGAGTTGCCGGCTTTTAGCACGCTTGATCGACTGGTTAACCATCGGCGCCAGCAGGTTCACAATGCAATGTTCTCTCGGGTTACCCTCAGACTAAGCGACGCTCAGAAAACCAGACTGGATGATCTACTCAAGGTGCCGGATGGGGAACAAGTGACGGGATTTACACGGATCAAGCAATCGGCTGGAACACCGACGATCACCCATATTCGAAAATGGTCACAACGACTGGATTGGTTGAAGGCGCTGCTCGATCCTAAGCCATTTCTGACGGATATTGCACACACGAAAATTCGGCAGTTTGCCGCTGAAGCATCAGCGAATGAAATCTCGGATATGCGCAATAGCACCAACAAACCACGACGATACACACTGCTACTGTGCCTTCTGCACGAAACACAGGCCCGGACGCGGGATGATTTGGTCGAGATGTTTCTACGCCGCATGAAGAAAACAGAGAATGCTGCGAAAGATAAGCTAAGTGTGATCCAGCAAGGGCATCGCTTGATTGAAGAGAACCTGATGGCCACATTTGCCGATGTGCTACGTCATGCCCACCACGAGGCGGCAAACGATGAACGCTTTGGGCGAGCGGTACGACATTCACTTAATGCGCAGGGCGGAGTTGAAAATTTGCAGCGTCAATATGAGGCTGTCTCCGCCTATCACCAGAACAATTATTTGCCGCTAATGCTGAGCATTCACGGCAAAAACAGATCGACATTGTTTTACTTGCTCAGCTTGATAACAATACGATCAGCTAACCAAGATACTTGTCTGCTCGACGCGTTGGATTTTGTAACACAGCATCTTCATGGTCGCCGTGATTTCCAGCCTACTGACATCGATCTTAACTTTGCCTCCGAACGTTGGCAGAATTTTGTTATTCGCCAGGAAAATAAAATACAAGTTTACGATAAGCGCTCTCTGGAGCTTTGTGTTTTCTGGCATATTGCGGAGGAGTTACGCAGCGCCAATCTATATGTCGAAGATTCGCAAGACTACAGCGATCCCCGCGCGCAGCTGTTGCCCTGGGAAGAATGTGAGCGCCGTCTTCCTGATTATTGCAAAGCCATTGGGTTACCAGAGGCACCCGAGGGTATCGTCTCCGCCTTGCGCAAGCAACTTGAAGAAGCGGCTGCAAACGTCGATGCCAGCTTTCCTGATAATGCAGAGCTGACACTCGGAGAGGATGGAAATCCTCATCTTAAACGCCAGAAAAAAGCACCGCCACCTGAAGATTTGAAGGCCTTCCAGGAAGAAGTGCGTGCGCGAATGCCGGAGCACCATCTGCTTGACATACTCAATCATACGAACCATTGGGCGCAATACACACGCCACTTTGGACCGCCATCGGGCTCTAATCCGAAATTATCAGAATCAACAATGCGATACTTGTTTACACTGTTTGGCTATGGCTGCTTTCTGGGCCCGAGTCAAACTGAACGCCACGCACCTTCTGTGATTAATCGACAAACATTACGGCGTATCAATGCCCAGCACATCAGTGTTGAAAAGCTGGAAGCGGCCCTACGAGACCTGATTAACGAATACGTGCGTTTTGATCTTCCAGGTTTTTGGGGACAAGGCCAGTCAGCTATTACTGACGGTACTCACATTGAGTTGGTCGAGAACAACCTGCTCGGCGAGCAACATATTCGCTATGGCGGTTACGGCGGAATTGCCTATCATCACATATCGGATAACTACATTGCCTTGTTTTGTAACTTCATTGCGTGTGGTGTATGGGAGGCAGTTTACATCTTCGATGGGCTTTTACAGAATACATCAAAAATCCAGCCCGACACACTTCATGCCGATACCCACGGCCAATCTGAACCAGTCTTCGCCCTAGCTCATTTGCTGGGTATTAAATTGTTTCCACGCATGAGGAACTGGAACGATGTGACGTTTTACCGCGCCACAAAAAGCGCCCGGTATCAGCATATCGACGCTCTTTTCACGGATGTCGTGGACTGGGATTTCATGGAGCGTCATATTCGAGATATGCTGCAGGTGGTTCTTTCAATTCAGGCCGGAAAGGTGCTGCCATCAATGTTGCTACGCAGGCTTGGCACGCGAAGCCGAAAGAATAAACTTTATCGCGCTTTCCGAGAGTTAGGGCGCGTCGAACGCACGTTATTTCTACTGCGGTATATTTCTGAACCGGACTTTCGTTTCGGCATTCGTGCCGAGACGACAAAGATCGAATCTTTTCATGATTTTATGGACTGGATTGCCTTCGGCGGCACTGTCATCAAGAGTGGTGATCCCGTAGAACAGGCAAAACGTATGAAATATTTGGATGTAATCGCCAATGCGATCATGTTACAAAATGTGGTCGACTTAACTGATGTATTGAATGCCATGGCAGAGGATGGATTTACAATTACCCCGGAACTTGTAGCCAGTTTAAGTCCTTACATGCGCGAGCATATCCTGCGTTTCGGCCGATTGATGCTTGATACAAATGATGTACCAAAACCTCTGCAACCGAAATCAGTACCCATTGCTGCGTGAAGTGACAACTTTTTACACGTACTACGAACGGACGCGATGACGAGGCGCGTGAGGAATTTTTCAAATTTGCAGAACAAGAACTTTTTGAGGATGGCGTTGGACCTGATGAATATTCCTTCTATTCGTCGAGCGAGCCGGAACGTATGGAAAGCTGGATTGAGTGTTGGCGAGAAGACGATGAGGCCGACGACTCGCCCCTATAGCTACCGTAAAAAACGCCTAACCCTACCTTGCCCTTCTCTAATAAATCATCGTTGTTTTAAATATCCCCGCCGGAGGCTTTCAATAAATTGTGCGCGATAGCGCACGCCTTTTACTTTTTTAAAAATCCTTAATCCGCGAAGCGGATTACATTATTTTTGGCGGTTCTATCTCGTGAGCGTGTTGCTTGCAGTCATGGATAATCATCTCTTTTATGTTGGCAAAGCCGCGTTGTTTTGCTTCTTTTCGTAAGCGAGGCCGAGCGCTTTCAACAATACGGAACTGAAAGAAATTCGTTTCGATGTCATATTCGACAAATATTTCCGGGGCGATCTTCGGTGTGCCTGTGGTATTACCAGTCAGAAAAATATGATCTTTTATCATACGGCGTTGCCTTTCTGTCTTTGGTATCAGGAGATCGTAAAATCACGCAGCGGTCAA